>SESE01000626.1_pt1 | contig 14545 bp, 8 predicted proteins | sample 3171371 | NCBI WGS metagenome assembly SESE01 (sample SAMN06051881, study PRJNA518727) | freshwater metagenome | biome: subpolar coniferous forest; feature: holomictic lake; material: water; isolation source: holomictic Lake 442, 13 m depth | place: Canada: near Kenora, Ontario | collected... | reverse complement strand
CCACCCGGAAAGCCGGGCGGAAGGGCGAGTGCTCCTAGCCGACTTCGGCTGACTGGACGGTGGCTACCCACCGGAGGTTGGTCGTCGCGCTGCCCGTGACGGTCACGTCAAGGCCGCCATTGGTCGTGTCGGCGGAGATGGCGATCACCGTGTCCAGCAGCCCGGCATCCCCCAGCAGGGTGTGCTGGGTCTGGTCAACCACGACGGTATTCGCCGCGGCTGCCCCTTGCCGGATCAGGACCGAATAGACCGCAACCAGCCCGACGGTGTGCGTCGCGGCCGTGTCGGTCGCCACCAGGTTGACGTTCATCAGGAATGCGCTGTTGGCCGGGAGATTGGCAATGTTCGCGGCCCCGGCAACGGCCCCATCGGCCGTCAGCCTGGCAACGCCAACCGCCGAGATCGTCTGGGATGTGACGGTCTGGGACGGACTCACGGTGTACGTGCCACCATTGTTCGCACCGGTGCCCGTGCCGAGTGCGGTGATCGTGGTACCGACGGTGACCCCCGTACCGCTCAGGACTTGTCCGACCGCGAAGGTGCCGCTTCCGTGGGTCGTGTCGGTGAACGTGGCCCCCGAGATCGACCCGCCGAGTGCGCCGGTCGCCCCGTTGGTGGTCGCGCCGCGGAGGACGGACAGCCCGAACTGGGCGTCTCCCTGAACCGAGGACTTCCCGCTTGCGTAGGCCAGCTTGCCGTAGGTGGAGGCCAAGGCGTCCCGGCCCCCCGGTACCGTGGACACGGTTGCCGACGCGGTATTGGTGAACCCGCCCGAGACCGTCGTGTAATCGGCCGCCAGCCCGCTATTGGCTTTCCCGCCCGCGACCGTCGCGTAGTAGCCCGAGGCGATGTTGTTGTTGCCCCCGGAAATCGTGGCCCATTGGATGCCGCTATTGATCGTGTTGAAGGCACCTCCGCCAACGGTGCTGGCAAACCCCCAGGCATTATTGCCGTTCCCACCACCAACGGTCGCGTAGTCCCCGTTTCTCGCCTGATTGCTCTTTCCTCCGGCGACGGTTGTGTAATAGCCTGTCGCTCCCCCCCCCGCTGTGCTGTTGCCCGCGAGGTTGCCGTGGCCGCCCCCGACGGTGGCGTACGCCATGTTCACGGTATTCCCGTACCCTCCGGCAAGCACGGAGTTGCCTCCGCTGGCGACGGCTTCCGCCGCACCTGTCTGCCCGGACGACCTGCCGGAGGTCTGCCAGTCGACGGCGTTCTGTCCCCGCTTGTTGCCACCAGCCGCCGTCCCATCAGGAACCTGCGCCGTCAGGGCACCTGTTCCCTTCGGAACCAGGGCCAGGTCGACGTTCGTGGTGGATCCCGCTGCCGTGATCGAGTCGACGTAGACCGTCGCATTCGGACTGGCGGTTGACTCGGCAAAGGTGACGGCGGTGATCGCCGTGCCTCCGACCCGGGTGAACACCGCGGCCCCTCCCACCGTGCCGGCAGTCGAACAGACGTGGATGGCGCCCGTCTGGTCGATCGTCCAGTCACCCAACAGGAATGTCCCGCTTGCCGGTGCCCCCGACGCGGTGGCCCCGGCATAGCGGGATGCGGCGATCGCGCCGGTCAGCCCGGCTGCAAGGCCGAGTGACCTGATGCCGGACTTGGCCGATACGTAGCCCGTGGCGGTGTCGTGGGGGATCAGGACGGTTGGCATCGTTCTTCTTCCTAGCCGACTTCAGTGGTCTGGATCGTCGCGACCCAGCGCAGGTTCGAGCCGGCGATCCCGGTCACGGTCAGGTTGATCCCGCCGTTGGTCGTGTCGGCGGTCAGCGCCACGGAGGCGGCGTCCGTCGCGGCGTCGGCGAGCATCGTGTGCTGGGTGGTCGCGACCAGTACCGTCGAGGCGGCGTCGGCCCCCCGGCGCAGGAACACGCTGTACTCGGCGACCAGCCCGGCGGTGTGGGCCGTGTCGGTCGCCGCCAGGAGGATCTTGAGCAGGTACGCCGAGTTGTTGGGCAGGTTGCAGATGTTGGCCGCGTCAGCCGCACTGCCGTCACTGGTCAGCCGGGCCGTGGCCCCGGCCACCGTCGCCCCACGCAGGATCGAAAGGCCGTACTGGGCGTCCCCCTGGGTTGCGGCCATCCCGCTGGCGTAGGCGAACTTGCCGTAGGTCGCGGCGAGTGCCTGCGATCCGCCCGGCACCGATCCGAACTGGGCCGTGACGGTGTTCCCGGTGCCCCCGGCAATGACCCCGCTTCCGCCAGAGTTGGCGTTGGACGTGCCACCCGAGATCGTCGAGGAGTCTCCGGTTGACTGGTTCCCCTGCCCTCCAGACAGGACGGCGAAGTTCCCGGACGCCACGTTGGTCGCGTTGGCGCGGCTCGTCTGCCAATCGACCGCCCCTGTCCCGCGCTTGTTGCCGCCCGCCACCGTGTTGTCCGGCACGCTGGCGAGGATCGCTCCGCCCCCCTTGGGGGAGAAGACCGCATCGACACCCGGGTAGGCGGTGATCGTCTGCGCGGTCACCGTCTGCGAACGCGAGACCGTGTAGGTTCCGGTGCTGTTGCTGCCGGTTCCAGTCAGCGCCGCGGTGATCCACGTGCCGGCGGTGACCCCGGTGCCGGTCAGCACCTGCCCGACGGCAAATGTGCCTGACCCGTGAGTCGTGTCGGTGAAGGTCGTGCCGGATATTGACCCGCCCAGCGCCCCGGTTGCCCCGGCCGCTACCGTGCTGGTCGCGACCGCAGCCTGCGCCAGGATCACGGTATTGGGTGCCGCCAGGTTCTGGGCGAAGCTGAAGTAGGTGGCAGCCGCTTGTCCGGCCCCGACCTGGGCGAACACGGCGTCCGACCCGCCCGTGCCCGCCGTGGTGCAGATCCATATGGAACCGGTCCGGTCGATCGTCCAGTCCCCCACGACGTAGGCGCCCGATGCCGGTGCCCCGGAGGAGGTGGCGCCGACGTACCTGGACGCTTGTGCGGCGCCAGTGATCCCGGACGTGATCCCGAAGGACTGCGCCTTTGCGCTCCCCCCGAGCTGGAAGCCCGCGTCATCAAGCAGGAATGACCCGGATGCGGTCGAGAACTGGTGGCTCGACCCCTGGTAGGTCATCGTGGTCAGTGCCGATCCGGTGTAGTCCCAGGCTTGGAAGAGGGCACCGTGGTTGGCGCCGCTGTCGCGGTAGGTCACCGCAAGGCCCGGCCCGGTCGACTGGGTGAACGCGGTTGCCGAACTCCCGATCCGCAGTGCGGTGCCAGTGTCGGCGGTGACGAGCATCCCGCCTGGCTGGGCATACCCCGCAAGGGTGAATACCGCGCCTGAACCGACCGTGCCGGTCGTACTACAGACCCATATCTTGCCGGTCAGGTCGATCACGAAATCACCGACGAGGAAGCTGCCGGAAGCGGGCGCGCCCGAGGAGGTGGCTCCGACGTGGCGCGACGGGCTGGTGGCCCCGGTCAAGCCGGAGGACATCCCGAGGGATTTCACCCCGGACTTGGCGGCGAGGTACCCGGTGGTCGTGTCGTGAGGGATGAGGACCGTGGTTGCCATTGTCGTACTCCAGCGCTCTCTTAGCCGACTTCAGTCGACTGGACCGTGCAGGCCCAGTGCAGCGTGATGCCCGCGCTACCGGTCGCGGTGACCGCGATCCCCCCGTTGACGGCGTCAGCGGAAATGTCCGCCATGGCCGTCAGGTCATCGGGATCGGTGATTGCCGTGATCTCGGTCACGCCGCCCACGAGCATCGTGGTCTGGGCGCCGGTACGTCGGCGGAAGACCGCCGTGAACTCGTAGACGACCGTGACCGGGCTGTCTCCGGGGACGGTTGCTGCCACGAGGATCCGGGCCGCGTACACGTGTCCGTCCTGGAGATTGGCCGTGTTGGTCGCGTTCGGGGCCGTGCCGTCCGCGGTCAGTCGCACCTGGGTGGCCCCGGTGGTGATCCCTCGCAGGACGGTGCAGCCATACTGGGCGTCGCCCGGGGAGGCAAAGCTGCCGCTCGCCATGGCGAACTTCCCGTACGTGGAGGCAACGGCGCCCGAGCCCCCTGCCACCGTCGAGTACTGTCCCGTGGCGGCGTTCTGGGTGCCACCGCCGATCACCGCGTAGGCGCCGCTGGCGACCTGGGTCGAGGCGAGGCGGTAGGACTGCCAATCGACGGCGTTCGCCCCGCGGACATTGCCGGCGGTGGCGGTGGCGTCGGGCACCTGCGCGATCAGGGCGCCGCCTGCGAGCGTTCCGGCCCCCTTGGGAACCAGTGCGAGGCTGCCTGATGCGGTGGTGGTCGCCGCGGTGATTGCGAGGACCCCGGTGGTGCCGTTCGGGGCGGTTTCCTGGAGCGTGATCGTCGCTCCGGCTGGAGTGCCCGATCCGCCGCCGGTGCCGAGAATGCCTGACATCGGATGATCCTTCTGGCCGGGCGGAGGGGATGCGGCGTGGGTGGGTGACGACCGCAGCGGACAGGGTGCGGGTGAGAAGAACGGAGGAAACCCGCACCCTGCCTGCCACGGCCGGCGCCTTTGGGCCACCTGGCGCCGGGTGCCACGAAGGGTCCGCTAGGCGTGCCTCATGCGTGGCGTCGCCCCCTGTGCGGGCGACCGGAGTCCAGATGGGTGTGTGTCCGGCAAGACCGGCGTGCCGATCCCGGGCAAGGTGGAAGTCACCCGGCCCGGACCGTCATGCCGTCGTGACTGGCTAGCCAGTCGCTAGCCGGTGGCTAGCCGGTCTTGATGTTGCGGATGATCGCGCAGCCCGCGGGGAAGTAGCACTTGAGGGCTTCCATCGCGTAGACGCCATGGTCGTACCGGCGCTGGGCCAGCGCGAACTGGAAGTCGGCGTACTCCTGCTGCGTCTCGATCTCGAACACGTTGTTGACCTCGTTGTTCGGGTACGGGAGCCGCTCGGAGATGAAGATGATCTGTCCCGGAGGCAGGAACGGGTGGATCATGAAGGGGATGATGTCCGGGGATCCGGGCGTCAGGGATGACGTGAACTTGTTGAGGTACCCCGAGACGAAGATGCCACCGGTGATCGACTTGTCGCCGTCGGAGACCTGGATGCGTCGTCCGGCGTCGGCGCCGATCTTGCGCGTGATGTCCCCGGCCTGCTGGGCATTCATCATCATGAGTGTCGGGCCGATGCGGCTCGTCTCCCAGAGCTGCTGGAGGACGTTGTCGAACTCCTTGATGCCGAATGCGCCGTCGGACGACAGGGTCGATCCGCCGATCGCGGTGGCCGAGTTCGTCATGTCGTAGATGAGTGCGCCGGTCACGGTCGTCGATGGGCCGGTGACCTTCTTGAGGATGCCCGCCCCACCGCCGCCCGTGCCGTCCAAGGTGACGAGCGCACTGGCCGGGTTGAGGATCTGGCTGTAGAGACCCGCGAAGGCATTGACATCACCCGAGGTATCCGCGACGCCCGCAGTTCCCGACGTGAGCCCTGTGGACAGCGGTGCGGTGAGCTTGACCGATGGCGAGGACGTGATCGCCGAAAGGGTCTTCGTGTTACCGGCGGTCGTTCCCACGAACCATGCGTAGGCGAAGGCGCCGGAGACCGGAGCGACAACGCACGTCACCGAGTCCGTGGCGGCAATCGTGGCCCGGTTGGCCTCAACCGATGGGATCGAGTGATCGCCGAGCGAGGTGAGGGTGTCCCGGTCTGAGTTGAGATAGCCGTACATCGGAAGCGCCATGACCTGGACGTAGACGGTCACGGTGCCTCCCCAGGCGCCGCCGTCCGTGGCGGTCTGGGTCAGGGTTGGCGTGGCTGGGGTGCCGAGTGCCTGCCCGTCGGAGAGGCCACCCAGGATCAGCTTCTCCTCCTCGATCATGAGCGCCTGGAGGGTGGCGAGTGCGGACAGTGCCTGCACATCCTCGAAGCCGCGTGAGAGCCACGTCGCTTCGAAGTCGACACTGTCTTCCATGCCGAAGGACTTGTACGCCTGGGACATCTGCTTCGTGCCGTAGGAGATCGTCGACGCATTTCGTGTCCCGAAGGCCACGGACGCCTTGACGTTGCTCGTGTTGATATTGGTGATCGCCTTCCAGTAGGCGCTGGACGAACCGACCGGGGCCATCACGCGGGGGAAGCGGTTGCGCAGGGGGGAGAGAACCGGGTAGAGCTTCTTGGAAGGAGCCTCCAGGTTGTAGCCAACGAGGTTCATGCCGGCGACGGTGATCGCCTTCTCGATGGAGTTCGTGGCAAAGGCACTCTTGGCGAGCGCGATCGTCTCGTCCGAAAGCTGTGCGATGGGTGAGCGCATTGGGGTGCCCGATCTGCCAGAACCGGGAAACGGTGGGTCGGTTCGCTGCCCGTGACCGCGTGACGAAGCGGATCCGGGGCGGTGCGGTCTGTGCTATCGGTACATGTTCTTCAAGTCTTGAAGGGCCAGCACGTTCCCGATCGCCTGCCGGTCGTGACCATCGGTCGCGTCCAGCATGGTTTCGAGTGCCGACACGTCGGACTTGTTGAGCGTGCGCTGGCGTAGGCGGTCGATGACGCCACTGCGTGGCTCGCCGATCCGTCGCTCCAGCCCGGTTGCGCCCGGAAGATCACCCATGGACTTCTCGACCGCCCGCACGGCGGGGCCTCCGGCTGACGGCATCGGCTGCGCCTCGATTGCGCGGAGCCTGGCGTCCATTGCGTCCAGGGCGGCCGATCGCTTCTCGATATCCGAGAGGCGATCCTCGTGACCGGCCAGTACTGCCTTCAGGACGTTGCCGACGGTGGTCGAGACCACCTTCTGGAGACTTTGCGTTGCGGGACCATCGATCGCGAGTGCCTTGGCGACTTCGGTGTGGATGGTGCTGCGCAGGCGTCGGGCGCTGATGCCCTTCATGGCACCGGCGTCCGCACCGGCATCATCGGCATCGCCATCATCATCCATGGCGGCGGGGTCTTCGCCAGCTTCCTGGCCGGCGCCGGCGTAACCCATGTCGTCGGCCTTGCCCATGCGTGAGCCGGGCTTGGCCTGATCGGCATCGGCGTCAGCATCACCGTCACCAGACCACGACATGTCGTGCTCGGCGTCGGGATCCTCATCGTCATCCCATTCGCCACCGCTGCCGGCCTCCGCGCCCTTGGTCACGGTGGCGGTGCGGGCACTGCCTGCGATCGGTCGTGACATCTCGCCCGGCTGGCTGCCGGCCGATGCGCCAACGGTCTGGCCCGCTTCCTCGTCGTCATCGCTGACGGCGTCGTGCTGGCCTCCATTGTTGTAGCCGTCGGGATCGAACCCGTCGGCATTGCGGCGGGGCTTCGTGTAGAGCGGGATCTTCGGTGCGGTCACTCCGGCATCGCCGTCGGCTTTCGCCAAGGTGCGAGAGAGGAGCAGGAGCGCGTCGCGGACCGCCGCGATTTCCTGCTGGTCGGAGTGGCGGGACGTCAAGGCTTGTGCTGCTTTCATCAGATTCTCCACGGTCTTGCTTACGGGCTGGCTGGAACCGCCCCCCTGATCCTGCGTGGCTTCGGCAGCCACGTTGTCCACGTGGTTTTCCCAGCCGCGCTGGCGGGTCCACTCGGGATCGTCTGGCGACATCTGGTGCGAGTCCAGATCAAACACTCCGCCGCGTCTCATCGCGGCGGCATCCTTCCCGGTTATTTCGAACCGGCCCGGGTCATCGGGACGTTCGTCACGGCCGGTGACCGCATACACGTGCGTCGGATCGTCCACCTTGCCGGATGCTCCGCGGCGACTGAAACGATGGATGGCGTGGGTGCCTCCGCGATAGGTGGCTGCGTGCTGGCCGAGGGAATCGGGCGGGTTCCCTTCCGACAAGCTGGGACTTGTAACCGTTTGGGGTCGCCCATTACCGCCTTGCCGGTGCAAGACAAACCCGTCGTCTACGTAGGCATGGGTGCCCGGTCGGGACGGGCCATCGGGGTTCCCGTCCGTGCCGTTCTGGTAATCGTGTTCCTCGATGGCTTCGTCAGCCACGTTGTCCACGTGGTTGTCCCAGTCCTTGCGGTGATTGGGGTTTTGGGCCGCGACATCGTGGTCGAAGTGGTTCCCCCGCTCGAAATGATCCTGGAGGCCAGAGGCGGCGGCACCGGTGATCTCCCGGCGGTCAGGATGGTCGTGAGGCTCGCCTCGACCGGTGATGGCGTAGTTGACACTCGGGTCATCCCGGGTTCCCGTTTCGCCCCTGCGCATGAACGAATGGATGTCCCAGTTCCCTCCGTGATAGGTCGCGTTGTGGCGACCGAGGGAGTCGGGCGTGTTGCCTCCGGACGACCACTTGCCATCCGCAGCGCGCCGTTCCTTGCTCACGTCGGCTTTCTGGACTGGCGGACGCCCTTGCATCCGGGGATCGGTCGGGCTTGCGGGGGCTCTTTGCCCGGGGGCCGCAGGCTGACCGGCAGGCGAACCACCGAACTGCTGCCCGGCAGGAGAACCACCGACCTGCCCGTCATCCGGGATGACCGACCCGTCAGGGCCGACCTGTCCCGGCGCGCCGCCACCCGGTGCCGGAACCGGGAAGACCTGGTAGCGGCCATCGGGCGTCTGGTGGACGGCGGCGGGGAAACCGCCGCGGCTCTCGATCTTCTGGCGCTTGTCCTCGGCCGCATCGCGACTGAAGTGGGTGCCGACAATGTCGTCCGGGGTCACCGGGCCGTCTTCGGGGAATGGACGCACATGGAATGCGTCCCCATTGCCCACGATGTCGTGGGCCTGTCCGGTGCCTCGTTCGAGCGCGTCGGCATGGGCTTGGGCGCTCTCTGGCGTGTAGTGGGTCGCGATGGTTCCCTCGGGCATCCCGCCCGCATCCGCATCATCGTCCAGCGAGTCGGCCCACTGGGATCCATGGGGATCGCGCGCGTCGCCACCGGCACCGAACCCTTGCGCGCCGGGTTGACCCTTCCCGCCGGGCTGGCCGGGCTGGCCGTTTGACTGGGGCATTCCCACGGATCCCGGCCTGTTCATCGACGTCTGGTCTGGCTGCTGATCTGCGTTGTCCGGGCCGTCAAGGTTCTCCGTGCCGTCGTCGTAGGTCTTGGACGAGGGGTTGACCGGGGCACCGGGAGCGGCGCCGGCTGACTGTGGGTTGCCCGAGTTGTCAGGCATGGGCTGGTCCGCGTCGCTCGGGATCGCACCCGGGGCGACGGCATCGTCGTCCTCGTCCTTGTCATCGTCGTCCGGAATCGCGCCGGGGGCGCCGGGGGCGCCGGGGGCGCCGGCAGCGCCACCTGGAGCCATCCGTGATTCTGGAGCCTGCCAGCCGCCAGACGGTTGCTTGGCCTTTTCGATCACGAGGTTGCCTCCGTCACCCCAGGTGGCAGTCAGCCCCTGGGTACCCACGAACGTCACCGAGGCTGGGGGCGATCCCGCCACCTTGGCGACCGTGGTGCGTCGCGATCCCTTGGTCAGGACCCCGTCGACCGCAGTGAGCAGCTTGTCCTTGTGGGCTTCGATGCCGTGGGTGATCCCCCTGACTGATGCGGGAACCCCGGGCTGGGAATGGTCGTCGAGGATCCGCTGCTTTTCGTCGTCCTCGGCCTCGGTGATGGCCTGACGCACTGGCTGGCGGAATGCCTCGCCGTCGTCATCCTTCGCCAGGATGGCGGTGGCACGCAACTGCCCGTCGGCGGCCTTGACCAAGTCGAACTTGGCGACCGGACAAGCGGGGTTGTCGACCAGCGAGAGTTCGCCAAGGTCATAGCCAGTGATCCGGTTGAACGTCTGCGGAAGCGCGTTGAACCCCTCGCCCTTGACGATCTCCGGGCGCGACGTCTTGACGGTGCCTCCGATCGAGAAGCCGGTCAGGATGCCCTCGCGGACTTTCATCCAGGCGTCCTCGCCATCGGCACTCCGGCTCAGGAACACGCCGACACGGATGGCCTTCTGGTCTGGCAGGGGTTCGATCGCGATCGCCTTGCCAACGGTCTTGAGCTTGTTGTGCTGCTCGCGGACGTTGCCGCCCCACGCCCTGAAGGCACGGACCGATGCGTCGAAATCCACGATGTCCCGCTGCTTGTCCGGGACTTCGGCGGTCGCAATGCCCCAGACTTCCCGACGGGCTTCGTCGACTTTCTCGATGCCGAAAGTCAGGGCAAGTGCGCGTGCGCCTTCAAGTTCGGCCATTCGATATCAATCCCATGTCCGGCGGTGCGGTGTCCGTGGCGTCGGTGGCGTCGGTGGCCGCCAAAGGCGGAGCAGGTCAGGAATGACCTCGCACGGACGTGGCCGGTTCCTGTGGCAAGCGTGCAGTGCACTGTCCACCCGTTTGACCAAAGACCGGAAATGGGGGCTGGTGATGCCCACGGCACCGCCGGTCAGGCGTGGGGTGCGCACTGCTTGAATACCGCTGCTGTCCACCCGTTTGGGCGGAAAACGAAAGCGACCCCGGAAGATCCTCCCGGGGTCGCGTGCTGGCAGGGGCTTGCTGGCGTGCGCCTGCGCCAGACATCTCGCGGTCAGTCGAAATCCGCGGCCGTCCACTCGATCGACGCATCACTGTGCATGACGATGAACCGGGGCGAATACCCCGTGATGTGATCCCACTCGTCGTCGGGTTCCTCCTGGTCGGGTGCCTCATCCTCGCTCCCGTCCGTCTGGACGACCTCAGCCACCTCGACGTACCACCCTTGGCCCTTCGTGCCCCACGCGACCTGCACGAGGTTGTCGTTCACCGTGATCACGTGGCGCTCGCCATCGGGATCGTCGCCTGACGCCTCAAGGGCGATTGTCGCCATGTGCTCGCGTGCCTCGGCGACCGTGTCGAAGACCGCCGCGTCATCCGGATCGGACGGGACGCAGCCGGGAAAGAACTGGGTGACGGAAAACCTGGTCATTGGCGTGGCTCCCTTGGCCGTGGGCGGGGGCATCGTTGCCCCCGCATGATGGGCGGTGCGATCGCGGTGCGGCCGCGGGACGGAGGCTACGCGGCAACGGCGCCGTCGCGGACGGGAAGGCTGGTCTGGACATCGTAGATCCGGCTGCCGAGCGCCTGGTTGATGTACGCCGCCGCGAGCGACGCGGTGCTCTGGCCCTTGTCCCGGGCGACCACCATCGCGTACTCCGCGAAGTTCGCGTCATCGAACCCGTCGCTGACGGCGTCGGGGGGCAGGTCACAGAGCGCCAGCAGCGGCCCTCGGTCGAACGCTCCGTCAACGGCCGACCCGGTAGCGTCCGACCCGGTAGCGACCGGTGCGAACCCGGCAAGGAACCTGTCCACCTGACCGGCAGTCGGGCGGGGATTCACCCGGAACGGGGTCTGGTCGGTGTCCGTGCCGCCGAGCTCGACCGCCCATCCGCGCTCCTTGCAGAACGCGTTGATCTCCCACTGCTCGGCGCGGAACTCCCGGGTGGTGGCGAGAGCCAGCTTCGCCGCGTAGGGGTCGGGATTCCCTGGTGACCGTTCGATCCAGTGCTCTGACCAGCGACTGTCCCCGATGGGATCACTCGTCCTGACCAACAGGACACGGGTGCCGTTGGCATCGCCCGGGGCAATGCGCCAGTGGGACGCCGCCCCTCCGACGAGGAAGTGCCGGGCAATCCGGACCCAGTCGACCTGTGCGAGGGCAGTCCGTGCAAGCCGGTCATGCAACCGGGAAACGTCATTGAGGCGTGGGTGCAGTGCCCGGTCAATCACCTCCAGGCCTCCGCCACCGACGGACTCGAAGAAGTGGTGCAGGTCGAGCTGCTCCCCGATCAGCCGGCCGAGATGCGCGGCGTAGAAGCCGAGCACGTCACCGCTGGCGAGTGCCTTCTCACGTGACCGCAGGGATGCCCAGACAACCCGCTGGTACTCGTAGACGTCCGCGGCATCACGCTCGATGGCTGGATCCCGGAACCGCAAGATGGCAACCGCCGCGACGCCGTCCCGCAGGTCATGAGGATCGGCGTGATTGTCCACGACGTCGATCGGGGCAAGCACGTGGGTGTCAATCCAGAGCTTCCACCCGAGGTCCTGGCCGGTTGCTTCGAGCCAGTCACATGCGACGTGGGTGGGACCATCGAGGAAGACGTCGGGATAGGGCAACCCCGACGGGATGATCCGGGTGTGCAGGGCGTTGTAGGGTGCCGGTACGGTGGTCATGACGGTTCTCCTTGGATGCCGTGGCTGCGCCTGACTGATAGGATAGTACATCAGCGTTTCTCGAGTGTCAATACCTTTCCCACAGCGGAAGGTACGGGTGCCTCCGGGTTGTGACACCGGATGCGAGGATTGGCCCTGACGGCCCCATGGCACGGGGGCCACGACTGCCCGGCAAGGAGTTGACCGATGCCCGATGAACGACCGCGATCGACAGGACCCATGCGCGCAACCATCGACGCCGGAGGCTTGCAGGCCACCTATGTCTCGGGAACCGGTTGGAGCGGCGATCCGTGGCTGATCGAACGCATGAACGAGCTCATGCCGCTTGTCCGGCTTGATCCGCTCCGGTACGAGCCCAATCGGCTGATGGCACGGATGCGCAGTGCTGCCGGATCCCTCGGGGCCACCTTCACCTTCGAACCGGGCACGCCGCCGACCCTCCATCCCAGGCAGCTCTACTAGCGCTGACCGCACCATCGGGCCACATGGTTGGCACCCGCGCGTATACCTGTCGTGGATGACGTGGCGCACCCGTCGTCCGGGAGGCAACCCGGTGTCCGTTGCACGCATCCACGCCAGACTAGCCAGGATGGTCGCCGAGGCGGTCGCAACCGTCTCGGGGGAGTTGGTTGCCAAGGAGGCACTCCGCAACTGGTCCCTCGCCAAGGCGTGGGTGCCGGGATCGCCCATTGGCGCGCGCATCGGGCACGGCTCTCCCGCACCCCACGTGCCAGGGGGATCCAACTGGGTTCCGCATCCTGGCGACGAGCATTACGACGGCAACCTCTGGGGTGCCACGGGGAAAGTCACGGCCACCGACCATCGCGAGCGGCGGGAATCCCCGGGAGGCGAGCACTGGGTCACCATCCGGGGACACGCCGTCTGGATCGACCAGTCCGGCCTCTTCCACTTCCACGGCAAGCACAACCCGGGCACCAAGCCCGGCCACGCCACGTGGAAGGACTGGAGTGGACACGGCATCAGCCGCACGGACGCACGGTCAGGCGAGGAGTCGCCCGTCCCTGACGACTTCACCAAGCCCCTGCACGGCTCGCCCGGCTCGATGGATGTGCAGGAGCGCAACGGGGTCATCGAGGCCCATCTCAGGACGGGCTGGGACGCCGGTGGCCGGAACCGGATGACCGGGGAGCTGACTGCCTCCATCGTGAAGGCCAGTGAACTCTCCCCGACCCCCGAGGGGACGCCTCGGTACCGGTGGGAAATCCGGACAACCGCACGGGGATTGCCGACTGATCCCCACGGGGCGCAGGATCCGCCGGGCGCCACCATCGAACGCGTCTCGGGCACGCGCGCAGAGGCGCTTGCCAAGGCACACGACGTCCTGGTCGCCGGGGTCCGTGACGATCTTGAGCGGTATTCCGCGCACCATGACGCCATCACGGCGCTGCCCGATCCGCCGGTCTACCGGATTCTCTCGCGTCCGGGAGTGCACCGTCCCTCGATCGACCTGCGGTCGGCCGAGGCCATCCGCCAGCAGGTACTCACTTGCTTGCAGCCAGGTGTCCGGCGCACTGTCGAGGATGCCATGGCACATGCCCGCATGGAACTGGACACCGCCGGTGCGGCCATCCTCGCTGCTCATGTCGAACGGCACGCCGCCATCGCGGAGATGGACGCCGTCCACGCATCGAACAAGGTCTGGCCTGCCAGTGATCCGATGGGGCGCACGGCCAAGCGGGCTGCCGCGGAACGCATGACGAGGGCGGCGCTACAGCACCAGCCGGCGACCGATGCCTATCATGAGGCCGTCGACTTGATCAAGCTCGCCCTGTTCGCCTACGACACCCACCTCAAGGCCAGCCGTGACGCGGCGCATCGGGTGATGCTTTCCCGGCAGGCCACGATGGCGATCACGCCAACGGTGCTCGACGTGCCCGACACCGGAGATGCGTCCATGACCGATCCCTCCCGCCCCGACGTGCACGCAGCTGCCGAAGCGTCATCGTTTTTGAACCACCTCTTCGCGGCGGATCGCACCTTGCCCATCCAGGGCGCGCATGATGACTATCCCCTTGATCCGCTGGTCGTGCCTCAACCCAGTTCCGAGTACCCGTTTTTCGAATACCATCCGGTGGCGATCGATCATTTCAGACTGCTGGTCGCGCGCAAGTCCGGGGACGTGAGGCCGTCGTACATGCCGATGCTCGGCGTCCGGGTGGATGGCCCCCCCAAGTCGACACAGCGGTTCCTGCAACCACAGTGGCCCCGGGTGACGGTGAGCGATGCCGATGACACGCCCACGCAGGTCTACGTGCACGAGTTCACCCATCACATCGAGCAATACTGTCCCGACGTGCGACGCAAGGTGATGGCGTTCTATGACCGTCGCACGCAGGGCTTTGTGCCTGTCCCGCTCCGGGATCTGACTGGCAACCAGAACTTCCCATGGTCCGAGTTGTCGAAGCCTGACCGGTTTCACGATCCGTACCTTGGCAAGGTGTGTGTTGCGGGAGCCTCCGAAATCCTCTCCGTCGGGACAGAAAACCTCTACACCGATCCGGTGGGGCTCGCCCTGAGTGACCCCGACCTGTTCCGGATGC
>SESE01000625.1_pt1 | contig 14547 bp, 13 predicted proteins | sample 3171371 | NCBI WGS metagenome assembly SESE01 (sample SAMN06051881, study PRJNA518727) | freshwater metagenome | biome: subpolar coniferous forest; feature: holomictic lake; material: water; isolation source: holomictic Lake 442, 13 m depth | place: Canada: near Kenora, Ontario | collected... | reverse complement strand
GGGCCTTGGCCGGGGTGGCCACGCTGGCATCCAGCGCCAACGCATGCGTTCCCGGCAGAGCCTTGTAATGGGCCAGCCAGTCGGCTGTGCGCGCAGGGTCGGCCAGGTCCTGCTTGTTGAGCACCTTGAGCGCGGGCTTGCCAGCCGTAAGTTGGGCCAGCATCGGGTTGGCACTGGATCCTGGCAGACGCGCATCAAGCAGTTCGATCACCACGTCAATATTCTTGATGCGTTCGCCGATCGCCTTTTGGGTCAGATGCATATGACCAGGGAACCACTGGATAGCCATACTGCCCTGTGCTCCTAAAAATCCAGAGCGGGGCGCATGGCCGACGCCTTGACAAAGCGCCAGCGCCCCAGCAGGCAGGCCGCCAGCAGCGCCAGCAGCGCCGCCAGAGCGAGCAGCCAGAGCGCGCTGTGCCAGTGACCATCAAAGGCGCCAAACATGCTGGCCTTGATCGCCTTGACCACCCAGGTCATCGGCAACCAGGGACTCACTTGGGCGAACAGCCCGCCACTGAGTTCCACCGGCAGCACACCGCCAGAGGAAGACAGCTGCAGCGCCAGCAGAATCAGCGCCAGCGCCTTGCCTGCGTCACCCAGGGCACGGGTCAGCGCAAATACGATCAACAGGAAGGTGATCGACGCGAGTGCCAGGGTCAGCGCCAAAGCGCCAGTGTTGACCACATGGATCTTCAGCACAAACAGCACCGCCAGCCAGACCAGAAATGCCTGAGACAGCACGACCAGCAACGGAATCGCCACCTTGCCAAGCACCTGCACCGGGCTTGGAAAAGACAAGGCCTGGCGCGGCAACAGGCGCACCTGGATCAGAAACACCGCCAAACTGGCACCAAGCCACAAGGCGCCTGGAATGATGTTGGGCGCAAAACCGCTGCCGTTGTTCTGCACGCCGGCGTCGACCTCGATCACGGGTTGCACTGAATTGGCCAGGCCCTGGGCACTGCCATCCATTTTCTTGATCGAGGTCGGCAGCGACTGCGTCAACAACTCCAGTCCCCCCGACAGATGTTGTGCAGCAGCATCCACCTTGCGCGTACCCTTGGCCAGCGCTGCCGAACCGTTTGCCACGCTGCCCGCTGCCTTGGCCAAGTCGTCGAGTTGAGCGTCCTCGGGCAGCTTGGTGACCGACGTGCGGATGGCTGCACTGAAGGTGCGCATGCCAGTGGCCAGCGCGCTCAGCCCGGTGCCGAGTTGCCTGGCGCCATCCGTCAACTTCTCCTGTGCCACCAGCGCCGACTTGAGCCCGGTGTCCAGCCCTGACAGGCCACCAGCAAACTGGTCAAGGCCCTCCGCAATATGCGAGCTGACCAAGAAGCTGTTGCTGGCCTCCTCGCGAAAGCCCGAGACGCCTTCCTTCAGTCGTTCGTTTGCCACTTGCAATTCAGCCAGACCGCGCGCCATTTCAGTCTGCCCCGTGGCGAGCGCCTCGGCACCGAGCTTCAAGCGATTGATTTCTGAATTGCGGGGTCGCTTGCTGTCGATCGTGCGAAGTCCGACTCCCAGGTCCTTCACACCCACAGTCAGTTGCGCCACGGCAGGGTCGAGCCGGCCACTGCCCGTCGAGAGCGATTCGGCACCCTGGGCAGTTTGCCGGGCACCGTCCGCCAGTTCCTTCGCACCCAGGCTCAACTGCCCGGCCGCGTCGTGCAGACGCTCCATACTGCTTTGCGAACCAGCGGCATCCGAAAGCACCAGGGTCCAGCGCTGCTCATTCAGACTGCCGTTGACCTCGCGTCCCAGGTCTTCAGCGAAGCGTCGGGCCAAACTGGCGCTCTGGTAATTATTGCCTTCCGAGGTGTAAACCACCAGCTTGCCGCCCCCCACCTGAGCCCCCGGAATGGCGTTTGAACTGAAGTCAGCCGGAATGATCAGGGCAAAAGCCAGAGCACCCTGACGCACCGAGCGGCGCGCCTGCTCCTCCTCAGCTATGTCCAGGTAACCGAAGGTGTGCCTGGCGCGCAGTTTGGTCGTAACTTCCTGGCCAATATTGAACACATGCTTCTGGTACTCAATGCCGCGGTCCAGATTGACAATCGCCACCGGCAAAGCGCCGGTCCTGGCCGCCGGGTCCCAGACGCTGCTGAGATAGATCACCGCGTACAGGGCAGGTATGAGGGCCACGCCGAGAGCGGCCAGCAGCAGCTTGGGAAACCGGACAAAGGCTCGCACTTCTATCTGTGCAATGGTGGCAACTTGCGAAAATAAGTTCATGCTCGATAACCCCGCCTTGCCTACTCGACAACCCGGCTGCGCAAGGTCTTGATCTGCGAGCGCTGGCTCTTGGCCACGCGAAGTCGCTGCTTCGAACCGTAACTTGGGCGGGTGGCACGCCGACGTTTTGGCGGCAAGGCCACACTGTTGACCAACTCATGCAGCCGCATCATGGCGTCGAGCCGGTTCATCTCCTGCGTGCGATGCTGTTGCGCCTTGATCACCAGCACACCCTCTTTGGTGATGCGACTGTCCTTGAGCGCCAGCAGGCGCTGCTGCACATCCTGCGGCAAAGAAGACGCAGGAATGTCAAAGCGCAAATGGATGGCGCTGGAGACCTTGTTGACGTTCTGCCCACCCGCGCCCTGCGCGCGAATCGCCGTCAATTCGACTTCGGTCTCCTTGATCTCCAGCAACGGGGGCGAAAGGGGCTCTGCCATGGACTTTTCACTCAATCCCGTCATTGCGTGACCATTCGTCATTGCGAACGAAGTGAAGCAATCCATGACCCCTGGAGCCATGGATCGCCACGCGACTGTCTTTGCGAGGAGCGGACGAGACGCAGCAATCGCGATGACGAAATTGACTCATGAGGCACTCATGCTCGCGAATTCCGGTTCTGAGAGGTACCGCGCCACAAAGGCGCCAACCGCGCTGTGTGGCAACGGCAGCCAGACCGTGTGCCCACTGCCCGGCGCCACCGTCATGGGCTGCGCATCGCTGTTTTCCATCTGCGTCAGATGCACATCCTGATTGCCGGCGGGCTGAATGATTTCGAGCCAGTCACCCACGGCAAAGCGATTCTTCACCGTAACTTCGGCCAGACCGCGCGCTGCGTCAAAAGACAGCACATCACCAACATACAGACTGCGACCCGACTCCGAATAGCCGCGCAGGTAGTTCTGCGTTTCCTCCGGCACATGGCGCTGGAAAAAGCCCGAGGTGTAGCCGCGGTTCGCCAGACCTTCGAGTTGCCCGAGCAAGGCGGGATTGAGCTCGCGACCGGCCACTGCATCGGCAATGGCACGAGCGTAACTCTGCACCGTACGCGCCACGTAATACGGGCTCTTGGTGCGGCCTTCGATCTTCAGCGAATCGACACCAATTTCCACCAGACGCGCAACATGCTCGATGGCGCGCAGGTCTTTCGAGTTCATGACATAGGTGCCGTGTTCGTCTTCCTCGATCGGCATGTAGCTGCCGGGACGCTGGCCCTCCTCAATCAAGTAGACCTCGGCGCGTTCCCGCTCGGCTGCGGCCTGCGGCGCCAGAATATCGCCCGACGCATCGACGACGCCAGGCTGCGTCTTGTAATCCCAGCGGCAGGAATTGGTGCAACTGCCCTGATTCGCGTCGCGATGATTGAAATAGCCCGACAGCAGACAGCGCCCAGAGTAGGCGATGCACAGCGCGCCGTGCACAAACACTTCGAGTTCGGTATCCGGGCATTCCTGGCGAATCTGAGCTACCTGATCGAGCGACAGCTCGCGCGACAGAATGACCCGGCTGACGCCCACACTCTTCCAGAAACGCACCGCCGCCGAATTGACGGTATTGGCCTGCACTGAGAGGTGGATTTCCATCTCGGGCCAGGTCTCGCGCACCAGCATGATGAGGCCGGGGTCGGACATGATCAGGGCGTCAGGCTTCAAGGCGATCACCGGCGCCATGTTCTGCACGTAGTTCTTCACTTTGTTGTCGTGCGGAAAAATGTTGGACACGAGATAAAACTTGTGCCCCAGTTGATGCGCCCAATCAATCCCCTGCTGCAGCACCTCGATATTGCCAAAATCGTTGTTGCGCACGCGCAGCGAGTAGCGCGGCTGGCCGGCATAAACAGCGGTCGCGCCAAAGGCAAAAGCCGTCTGCAGCATCTTCAACGAGCCTGCCGGCGCCAGCAATTCGGGTGTTTTCACGATCATGCGCGGATTATCGGCGCTGTCTTGTTCCGGACAAGCTTGCGGGTCTCTTGTGCAGCACAATGGTTCACTCGTGAAAACCAAATACTTTGCGCAACTGTTTGCGCTGTCCGCCCTGTGGGGTGCCTCCTTCATGCTGATCCGCATCGCCAGCCCCTTGCTCGGGCCCAATGTGCTGGCGGCGCTGCGCATCGGTGTGGCCACGCTCACACTGGCCATCCTGATGCGCGCCATGCGACACCACTGGCCAATCCGGCACTGGCGCGAATTGGCCGTGCTGGGCGCACTTTCCGTTGCACTTCCATTCTTGTTGTTTGCCCGGGCCGCCATCTACCTGCCGGCCGGCTACAGCGCCCTGCTCAATACCACGGCGGTGCTGTTCGGCATCTTTGCCGCCGCCTGGCTCAAGGAAGACACACTGACGCTGCGCAAGCTGCTGGGCTGCATCTGCGGCTTTGTCGGAGTTGCCCTGATCGTCGGTCTGGGGCCGGTCAGACTTTCCCCCGAGGTGATTCTGGCGGCGCTGGCCTGCGTTTGTGCATCGGCTTGCTACGGCATTTCCACGCCGCTGATGAAGCGAGCGATTGGCCGCATGCAACCACTCGAAATCGCCGCCGGCATTCACGGCATCTCCTTGCTGATGCTGCTGCCCGGTGCCGTCTGGAGTTGGCCGCAGGCGCAGTTCACGCCCGGCGCCATGGCCGCGGTCGCCGTGATGGGCGTCGTGACCTCCGGGCTCGCCTACTGGCTGCACATCCGCATCCTGGTGCACGTTTCACCGGTGGCTGCGATGAGTCCGACCTTTCTGATCCCCATCTTTGGCGTCACTTGGGGCCACCTTTTCCTGGGCGAACAGCTCAGCAGCGGGATTTATCTCGGCGGCGCCCTGGTATTGCTGGCCAGCGCCTTGGTAACGGGCTTCAGACCCTGGCAGAAATGGCTCGACGTAGTCGACGCCAAGCTCTGAACTCAGGTAGCGTCACTGCGAGCGAAGCGTGGCAGTCGATGCCTGGTCGCCACGGCCTGCGGCCTCGCGATGACGAAAGTAGACATCGTAAACCGGACAAGGGTTAATCAACGGAAGCCTTGATCGGCCGCAAAGTCACTTTGACATCACCGCACTGGGCACGTTGGCGCAGGGCATGCTCCATCACTACCAAGGCCAGCATGGCCTCGGCAATCGGTGTGGCGCGAATACCGACGCAGGGGTCGTGCCGGCCTTTGGTGCTGACCAGGACCGACTGCCCCGTGATATCAATCGATTCACGCGGCGTCAGAATCGAACTGGTCGGCTTCACGACGATCGAGACTTCCAGATCCTGTCCGCTGCTGATACCGCCGAGCACACCACCTGCGTTGTTCGACCTGAAGCCCTGTGGCGAGAGTGAATCGCCATGCGTGCTGCCACGCTGCGCCACACTGGCAAAGCCGGCACCGATCTCAACGCCCTTGACGGCATTGATGCCCATCATGGCGTAAGCAATATCGGCGTCGAGCTTGTCAAACAAAGGCTCCCCGAGGCCGACCGGCACCTGACTGGCGCAGACGCGAACGCGGGCGCCGCAGGAGTCGCCCGCCTTACGCAAGGACTCCAGATAGTTTTCAAGAGCCGACACATCCGCGACCGGAGCAAAGAACGGGTTGTTCGGTACGAAGTCCCAGGACTCGAAGGGAATGAGCAAGTCGCCCATCTGCGTCATGCAGCCGCGAAACACCGTGCCATGCTGCTGGGCCAGCCATTTCTTGGCAACCGCCCCGGCAGCCACCATCGGGGCCGTCAAGCGCGCGCTGGAGCGACCCCCGCCACGTGGATCGCGAATCCCGTACTTCTGAAAATAGCTGTAATCCGCATGACCCGGTCGGAAGGTTTGCGTGATATTGGCGTAATCCTTGCTGCGTTGATCGGTGTTCCTGATCAGCAGGCAGATCGGCGTGCCCGTCGTCTTGCCTTCGTAAACACCGCTGAGAATTTCTACCGTGTCCAGCTCGTTTCGCTGGGTCACGAACTTCGAAGTTCCGGGACGTCGCCGGTCAAGATCGCCCTGGATGTCCGCTTCGCACAGGTCCATCCCCGGCGGACAGCCGTCAATCACGCAGCCAATAGCCGGCCCGTGAGACTCACCAAAATTGGTGACCGCAAATAGATTTCCAAAGGTGTTGCCGCTCATGGGGCCGGATTATCCCAGACCGCCAACTTCGTCATCGCGAGGCCGCAGGCCGTGGCGATCCATGCTGGCGTAGCGCAGGCGCTCGTCAGCTCAAGCTCACCACATTGAGCACCGTGAATAACACCCACCTTCTTTGCCAATCGCGACTTGTCCAATGTGCGAATTTGATCCGGCAGAATCAGGTCCGATTTACCCTGAAACGTGACGGGAACTCGAAAACCTGCGGAGCGCGACCCGGTCGTCATGGGCGACGCAATAACCATGCGCAGGTCATCGTGCATCATCGCCTTCGTTGGTAAATTCGGGCCACACGATTTGATCATCTTCTGCCGAAGCTATTGCCTGACTGTCCTTGGCCCAGCCTTCGCGCGGGTTGCGTTTAACGGACCGAATCTCGATCACGCGGTTCTTCATCTGCAAGTCAGCCGTAGCCTCAAGACCGACTTGCGAAAGAATCGGCTTGGGAATCAGGATGCCCTGCGAATTTCCTATTTTTCGAATCGCGACTTGCGTGGTCTTGCTTTAAGAAGAGTAGGCACGATGTTAGCGTGACACATGGATTGCCGCGCTGCGCTCGCAATGACGAATTTATAGGCCGGATAATGAAGCCCTGTTCAGCAACGCACGAGGAAGACCATGTCCGGCTACTCTGACCCCGGCTTTGACACCCTGGCACTGCATGCCGGTGCCGCACCCGACCCTGCCACCGGCGCGCGCGCGGTGCCGATCCACCTCACCACGTCTTTTGTCTTTGAGTCCAGCGATCAGGCCGCTGCGCTGTTTAACCTGGAGCGCGCGGGTCACGTTTACTCACGCATCAGCAACCCGACCAACGCGGTGCTGGAGCAGCGCATCTCGGCCCTCGAAGGCGGCATAGGCGCCATCTCGACCGCCAGCGGCCAGGCGGCGCTGCACCTGAGCATTGCGACGCTGATGGGTGCGGGCTCGCACATCGTGGCCTCCACTGCGCTGTACGGTGGCTCGCAGAACCTGCTGCACTACACGCTGCGCCGCTTTGGCATTGAAACTACCTTCGTCAAGCCCGCTGACATCGACGGCTGGCGCGCCGCCGTGCAGCCCAACACCAAGCTGTTCTTTGGTGAAACCGTTGGCAACCCCGGCTTGGACGTGCTCGACATCGAGACTGTCGCGGCGATAGCGCACGAGGCTGGCGTGCCGCTGCTGGTGGACTCGACCCTGACCTCGCCCTGGCTCATCAAACCGTTCGAGCACGGTGCCGATCTGGTCTACCACTCGGCCACCAAGTTCCTCAGCGGCCACGGCACGGTGATTGGCGGCCTGGTGGTCGACGGCGGCAGTTTTGACTGGGACAAGTCGGGCAAATTCCCGGAACTCACAGAACCCTACGAGGGCTTTCACAATATGGTGTTCAGCCAGGAGTCCACGGTCGGCGCCTTCCTGCTGCGGGCCCGGCGCGAAGGGTTGCGCGACTTTGGCGCCTGCATGAGCCCGCATTCGGCCTGGCTGATACTGCAGGGCATAGAAACCCTGTCGCTGCGCATGGAGCGCCACATGAGCAACACCCGCAAAGTGGTGGAATTTCTCGCCGGCAATGCCTTTGTGGCGCGCGTCGGCCACCCGCTGCTGGAGAGTCACCCAAGCCACGCCTTGGCGCAAAAACTGCTGCCGCGCGGCGCCGGTTCGGTCTTCAGCTTTGACTTGAAGGGCAGTCGCGAGCAGGGCAAGAAGTTTGTTGAGACGCTCAAGGTGTTCAGCCACCTGGCCAATGTCGGCGATTGCCGCAGCCTGGTGATTCACCCGGCCAGCACGACGCATTTCCGAATGAGCGACGAGGCGCTCGCCGCTGGCGGCATCACGCAAGGCACGATACGCCTGTCGATCGGTCTGGAAGACCCGGAGGATCTGATTGACGACCTCAAGCGTGCCCTCAAGACCGCGGAGAAACTCTAATTGCTTGTCATTGCGGGCCCAAGATGTCATTGCGGGCCCAAGATGTCATTGCGGGCTTGACCCGCAATCCAGTGCATCCCCTACCACTGGATCCCGGATCAGAGCTTGCCCCGGGCTTGATCCGGGGTTCGGGATGACATAAAAGAAGTGCATGACATAAAAGAAGTGGATGACTTAAGAACGGGATGACAGACAAAGGAAACATGATGTATTTGCAAGTCCATAACGCCAACACTTATTGCTACACCGGCGGCAAAGCTTTCGATGCTGCCAAGCCGACCGTGATCTTCATTCACGGCGTACTGAACGACCACAGTGTCTGGATTCTGCAGACGCGCTACCTGGCCAACCACGGCTACAACGTGCTGGCACTCGACCTGCCGGGCCACTGCCGCAGCGCGGGAGCACCGCCGGCCAGCGTGGAGCAAGCGGCTGACTTCATCATCGCCCTTATGGATGCTGCCGGCCTTGAAAGAGCCGCGTTGGTCGGGCACAGCTTTGGCTCGCTGATCGCACTGGAGGCAGCAGCGCGCGCGCCGCAACGAGTCAGCCACCTGGTCATGGTCGGCACCGCCTACCCGATGAAAGTCTCACCGCTGCTGCTGGAGAACTCGATCAGCCAACCGATGAAGGCGATCGACATGGTCAACACGTTTTCGCACTCCACGCTGGCACCGCCGCCTTCGACTCTGGGGCCGGGCACCTGGCTTTACGGCGGCTCACGCGCGCTGATGAAGCGCGTACTGGCGAGCAACAGCAGCGTGAACGTGTTCCACACGGGTTTCAAGGCCTGCGACGACTACCGCAACGGCGAGGCGGCGATGGCGCAGGTGCAGGCGCCCACGCTGTTTGTGCTCGGGCGGCAGGACCAGATGACGCCGTCCAAGGCAGCGCAATCGCTGGTCAGCAAGGCGGTCAAGGGACGCGTTGCGCTGCTCGACGCCGGGCACGCGCTCATGACCGAGGCACCCGACGGCCTGCTGTTTGCGATCCGCGATTTTCTGGAAACCTGATCTTTCTTTGAGAACTAAAGCATGAACAATCCCGCCAAAATGGACCTCGATGCCAGCGCGGTCGAAATTCTGAGCCAGGTCACCACCGCCACCCTGACGACGCTGCTGCTCAAAAAAGGCCTGCGCAACGTCTGGCTGCGCGGCACCCGGCCGCTGCGTGCTGGTCAGCCGCGTCTGGTCGGACGCGCTTTCACGCTGCGCTTTGTGCCGGCGCGCGAAGATCTGGCCACACCGGAATCCTGGTCCTCGCCGATTTCAACCCGCGCCGCCATCGAAGCCATGCCCGCCGGTTGCATCGCGGTGGTGGACGCCATGGGCGTTACCGACGCCGGTGTCTTTGGCGACATCCTGTGCACGCGCATGGTCAAGCGCGGTGTCGCCGCGCTGGTAACCGACGGCGTGGTGCGTGATGTCTCTGGCGTACTGGGCAGTGGCTTGCCGGTCTGGTGCAGCGGCGCGGCGGCACCACCGTCGGTAGCGGGCCTGACTTTTGTTGACTGGCAAGAGCCGATTGCCTGCGGCGGTGTGGCGGTCTTTCCGGGAGATGTGGTGGTGGTGGACGATGACGGTGCGGTGCTGATTCCAGCCGCCCTGCTGGACGATATCCTGACCCTTGCACCCGAGCAGGAACGACTGGAGAACTGGATCATGCAGCAGGTCGAACACGGTGCGGCGCTACCGGGCCTGTACCCGCCCAACGCCGAAAACAAGGCGCGCTACCTGGCCGATACTGCTGGCAAGTAAAGCTGCCCTCACAGCGCCTCACGCAGGCGCAGTGCCGTCCAGTCACCGTTCTTCCACAGACTTTCTGTGCTCTGCTGGCGGCCCAGCAGAAGCGCCTGCAGCAAGGGTGCCAGCGGCGTGCTGTCGGGCTCGGCCAGCAACACATAGCGTGCCGCTTTGGCAGCGCCCTCTTCCTGCAGCAGGCCGATCCAGTCCAGCGTGCAAAGGGCTTCCAGCACCGGTTCCAACTGCAAACTGTCGACACGCAGCAGGCCAGCCAGCGGCTCCATGGCCAAACCCTTGGCCTGTTCCAGCCGGGCACGCTCGAGTTGCTGCAGGGTCTCGAGTGCCAGCTGAAACTGAAAGCCCGGTGATCGCCCGCGCAATTCCCACCCCGACAGCAGGCTGGGCAGGTAGGCAGTGATGACCGCGCCCAGCAGGACGATCAGCCAGGCGGTGTAAATCCAGATCAACAGAATCGGCACGGTGGCAAAAGCCCCGTAGAGCACCGAGTAAGTCGGTACCTTGGCCAGGTACAGCGTAAGCAACTTCTTGGCGAGTTCCAGACCGGCCGATACAAACAGCCCCCCGGCCCAGGCATGCGCCCAACGCACCCTGACATTGGGCACGTAATAGTAGAGCGCCGCCATGCCGCCAGCCAGCATGAAAAACTGCAACAGGTCGAGCAGCAGTTCAACACCCCCGGGCAACACCGAGACCACACCTCTGGAAGCAGAAATGGCGTAAGAGCTCAAGCTCAGACTGAAGCCCAGCAAGAGCGGGCCCAGCGTGAGCCCCGCCCAGTAAATCAGAATCCGTTGACCCAGAGGCCGCGGCGTGCGAACGCGCCAGATGCTGTTCAGCGTGTGGTCAATGGTCAGAATCAGTGCCAGCGCGGTGACGAACAACAAAGCCACCCCGGCCCCGCCGAGCTTGGAGGAATGGCTGGCAAACTGGGTCAGGTAACCCATGACCTGGCGCGCAATGTTGTCCGGGATCAGGCTCTCCATCAACCATTTCTGCAACACCTCCTGAAACCTGGAAAACATCGGAAATGCGGTAAACACCGCCAGCACCACGGTAATCAGCGGCACCAGGGCCATGGTGCTGGTAAAGGTCAGGCTGCTGGCCGTCACGCCCAGGCGATCCTCGCGAAAGCGCTCGCGCAGCGTGCGCGCCGTGCTCTTCCATGGGAAACGCAGAATTTCTTGAATCATGGCCGCTATGATGCCATTGCCATGCAGCCAGTCCAAAAAACACCTTCCGGCGGAGTCGCCAGCACCCGCTTTGTCGCCGTCGGCAGCTTGCTGGGCCTGATCCTGTTGGGTCTGACCTGGGAGCTTTACCTGGCGCCGCTGCGCCCGGGAGGCTCGTGGCTGGCGCTCAAGGTATTGCCTCTGTGCATTCCGCTGGCCGGGCTGCTGAAGAACCGCATGTACACCTACCGCTGGGTCAGCCTGATGGTCTGGCTCTATTTCACCGAAGGCGTGGTGCGCGCCTACAGCGACAAGGCCCCAGGCAACTTGCTGGCGCTGATCGAAGTGCTGCTGTGCCTGAGCCTGTTTGCTGCGTGCGCGCTGCACGTGCGCTTGCGCCTGAGAACTTCAGTTTCAAGGAATTCATGACATGCAAACGCTGCTCCAGACCCTGCGCCACATCGTCGGCACTGCCCACGTACTCACCGATGGCGACCTGAGCGCCTGGACACAGGACTGGCGCAAGCGCTCGCGTGGCAAGGCGCTGGCCGTCCTGCGCCCCGCATCCACCGACGAAGTTGCGCAGATCGTCAAGACCTGCGCCAGCTATCTCGCCGAACACCCGGACTGCGGCTTGAGTCTCGTGCCACAAGGTGGCAACACGGGACTGGTGGTGGCTAGCACACCCGACGCAAGCGGGCAACAGATCCTGCTGAGCCTGCAGCGCATGAACGCCGTGCACAGCCTCGATGCGGCCAACCTCACCATGACGGTGCAGGCCGGCTGCATTTTGCAAAACCTGCAGCAGCGCGCCGAGGAATCAGACCTGCTGTTTGCGCTGAGCATGGCCTCCGAGGGCAGTTGCACCATCGGCGGCAATCTGGCCTGCAATGCCGGCGGCACGCAGGTGCTGCGCTACGGCAACACACGCGAACTCTGCCTGGGGCTCGAAGTGGTCACCGCGCAGGGTGAGATCTGGCACGGTCTGTCGGCCCTGCGCAAGGACAACACCGGCTACGACTTGCGCGACCTGCTGATTGGATCGGAGGGCACGCTGGGCATCATCACCGCCGCCACGCTGAAGCTCTACCCGTTACCCGCCGCACGGTTGACCGCCTGGGCCGCCGTGGCGTCGCTGGAACACGCGATTGAATTGCTGGCACTGGCACGCCGCCACTTTGCTGCCGGCCTGACCGGCTTTGAAGTGATGGGCCGGTTTGCGCTCGACCTGGTGGCCAAACACTTCCCGCACCTGCATATGCCGGCGCAGCCGGACGCACCCTACTGCGTGCTGCTGGAGACCTCGGACCATGTGTCGGAGCAGCATGCAAGAGAGCAGTTTGAAGGCTTGCTGGAGGCAGCGCTCGAACAAGGCCTGGTGAGCGACGCCGTGGTCGCCGAGAGCCTGTCGCAGGCACATCAGTTGTGGCACGTCCGCGAGAGCATTCCGCTAGCGCAGCCATTGGAGGGACTGAACATCAAACACGACATTTCAGTCCCGATCTCCAGCATCGCTGAATTCGTTCGCACAACCGACGCGCTGCTGCAGCAAGCCATTGCCGGCGTGCGCATGGTCAACTTCGGCCACCTCGGCGACGGCAACCTGCATTACAACGTACAGGCGCCCGTGCACATGGACCCGGCACATTTTCTGGCCGAGCATGAGGCGCAGGTCAACACCCTGGTCTATGACAGCGTGACCGCGTTCAAGGGATCGATCTCGGCGGAACACGGTGTCGGCAGCCTGAAGGTGGAGCAACTTGAAAAGTACAAGTCACCCGTCGCGCTGGACATGATGCGCGCCATCAAGCGCGCGCTGGATCCGCAGAATTTGCTGAACCCGGGTCGGGTGGTGCGGATTCAAGGCCTTGTCCGTCACTAGATAATCCCTGCCTATGACACAGCACCCCGTTCGCTCTCAATACGAAGACTTTCTGCGCCATGTGGATACACACGGTGTGTTCAAGCCCGACCGCACCGGCACCGGTACCAAAAGTGTGTTCGGCTACCAGATGCGTTTTGACCTGAACCAGGGCTTCCCGCTGGTGACGACCAAGAAGGTTCACGTCCGCTCCATCATTCAGGAGCTCTTGTGGTTCCTGACGGGTTCAAGCAACAACAACTGGTTGAAAGAGCGCGGCGTCACGATCTGGGACGAGTGGGCTGCACCCGACGGCGACCTGGGTCCGGTATACGGTGTTCAGTGGCGCAGTTGGCCCACACCCGACGGCGGCCATGTTGACCAGATCACAGAAGTTATCAAGACCCTCAGGAACAACCCGGATTCGCGCCGCATCATCGTCAGCGCCTGGAACGTGGCCGAGCTCAGCAAGATGGCCTTGATGCCGTGCCACGCCTTCTTTCAGTTCTACGTCGCACCCGCTGCGGCCCCAGGCGAAAAGGGAAAGCTCAGTTGCCAGCTCTACCAGCGCAGTGCCGACATTTTTCTGGGTGTGCCTTTCAACATTGCCAGCTACGCGCTGCTCACGCACATGCTGGCGCAGCAGTGCGACCTGGAAGTGGGAGACTTCATCTGGACTGGCGGTGACTGCCACATCTACAGCAACCACGCCGAGCAGGTAGCGCTGCAACTCAGCCGTGCACCCTACGCCTATCCCACGCTGCGGATCAAGCGCCGCCCGGCAACGCTTTTTGACTACGATTTTGATGACTTCGAGTTCCTTGGCTACCAGTGCCACCCGCCCATCAAGGCTCCGGTGGCGGTCTGAATGAAACTGCATCTGATCTTTGCCCGCGCCGCCAACGGTGTGATCGGCAAGGGCAACGCCCTGCCCTGGCATTTGCCGGAAGACTTGGCGCACTTCAAGCGCAGCACGCTGGGCTGCCCGGTGATCATGGGGCGCAAGACCTGGGAGTCGCTGCCGGTGAAGTTTCGCCCCCTGCCTGGGCGTCTCAATGTGGTACTGACGCGCCAGGCGGACTGGAAGGCAGAGGGCGCCCGGTCGGCCCACTGTCTGGAGGATGCCTGTGCCCTGTGCCCACCCGACAGTAATGCCTGGATCATCGGTGGCGCTGAAATATACGCGCAGGCTTTGCCGCTTGCCAGCAGTGCTGTCGTTACTGAAATTGACGCGAGCTTTGAGGGCGACGCTTTTGCCCCACAATTCGGGCCACAATGGACTGAAACGAGCCGCGAACACCAGATCTCGGCCAGTGGTTTGAGATTCAGTTTTGTCACCTATCGCAGAAGCACAGGAGTTTGATATGTCAGGAGATGGTTTTCACGTACATGGCCCGCACGATCACGAGTTGGAGCACGCACAGCAGGGTGGTCATGGCGCAGAGCATGGTGACCACAGTGGCATGATCAATCAGATCGCCATGTTCACTGCCATCATCG
>SESE01000622.1_pt1 | contig 14566 bp, 14 predicted proteins | sample 3171371 | NCBI WGS metagenome assembly SESE01 (sample SAMN06051881, study PRJNA518727) | freshwater metagenome | biome: subpolar coniferous forest; feature: holomictic lake; material: water; isolation source: holomictic Lake 442, 13 m depth | place: Canada: near Kenora, Ontario | collected... | reverse complement strand
CAATCGGCGAGCAAGAAGTGCGCTTTCGTACATGATGTAGGCATAGTTCGGCCTGCCGAATGTGTTGTTGAAGTATTTGAAGTCGAAGTTTCCCCAATCAATTCGCTTGGCCAAGCCAAGTGCCAGACGACGAAGCGGATAGGGATCGAGCACATAACTTTTGAATGTTGAAATCACGGAAATACCTCTCATAAATTAGGGCTAAGAACCTTTGACAAAGTCGATCGACTGCGAGTTTCAGCGATCTTCAAGTTCAATTTTTGTCGGAATCGATGAGCCAGTTGTGTCGGGACTGCAAACTCGCTCGTGGGACAGGACATCAAGGAGTCGAGTGGTCGCATCGTCCCAGGAATAGCCGTGGGCTTTGTCGTAGGCACGATCTGAGCGTTGTCGCCACTCGCCCGGTGTCTGACAGCAGATAGCAACGATGGCGGCCGCCATCTCCTCAGGCGATTCCTTGGCCACCAGAACCCCGGTGCCGTCGCCCAGCAGATCCTGCGCTGCGCCAATCGGGACCGCAATTACCGGAGTCCGGCAGGCCATGGCCTCCAGAATCGGTAGACCGAAGCTGTCGAGCCGCGAGCCGAACAGCCAGGCGTCACAACGTGCATAGATCTGCTTCAACTCGGCTTGTTCGGGGCGGTAGAAGAATTCAGCGCCTGCGGGCAGAGGCACGTCGCTGCAAGGGCGGTCAGCGCCAAAGGCAAGCACCTTGAGTTGCGGAAATGTCTCTCGCGCCAGTTCACAGGCGCGTGCACATATGTCAGCACCCTTGATCGCTGCGTGGGCATAAACAAAGCCAACAGTAGGCTGCTCCTGCTTATTTCGGACTGTCGCATCGAACTGAATCAGATCAACCGCGTTGGGGATGACGGTGATGTCGAGGTCTCCCAGTTTTTTTTCGATTGTCTGTTTCAGATCGGATGAAATCGCGATTTTCAAATTCGGCAGCCGCAAGGCGTCATCCACTTGGGAACTTGTCTGAGGCGCCAGCCAGACTTCGTAGCCCTGGATTAAATGCACTTTGCGGCCTTTGCTCGCTGGCATGGCATGCATCCAGAGCGCAGTTTCCCACCAGGTGGCAATGATGATGTCGGCATCCGGTACGTCGGCTGCTGTGATGGCGCGCGGACGATCGAGAACTTTGTGAGGCACACCGGACAACTGGATGTGCCCTGCCTGTGAGACGCCATCGTTTTGCAGTTGTTGCCAGTCCCGCTTCATGATGGCGCGCGCCTTTTGACGAAGGTTGAGGCGATCAGGTGCGCAGGTGACCACCAGCACCTGATGGCCACGCTCCATCAACTGCTGCGCATATATGGCAACGACACGGGTGCCGCCGCTGATGTTGTCAGAGGGCGATAAAAAGGTAATACGCATGTTGTTACTTCAGGATGGCGAACAGCCCTGAGTCCAAGGCCCAGCCCGCCAACAGGCCGGTGGCGAAAGCGGGCAACCAGATTTGCTCGGAGGCGAGTGTTAGCAGGCCGTGCCGGTATTTGAACCAGAGCGCCACCGGCCAGTTGGCAAATTGACTTGCCACGACGGCAGCAATTGCTCCCTTTTCACCCGCTGCAGCGAACCCGGCCGGGATCAGCAAAGCCAGGCTGAGCGCCCGCAAACTGTTGCTGGCGCTGACCCAGGCCGGCTGACCTTTGGCAAACATAAGTTGTTCGACCACTTGATGCCGAATTGCCAGCAAGCCCAGGCCAAGCCACTGGAGCATCCATCCGGCATTTTGATAGCGATGATCGTACAGAAGGTCGACTGCCCAATGACCTGCCATGAAGATGCCGCCAGCCATTAACCCCAGGAAGGCGTCGGCCATTTGCTGGACGCGGATATAGACGCGGGCCGCCTTGCTAGCGTCGCTGCGCAGGGCTTCGCTCAGCGTGGGAAAGATGATGTGGGCATTCAGGCTGGAGTAGATGCTCATTGTCGCCATCATCAATGTGCTGGCGATAGAAAAGACGCCAAAACTCGGGGTCGTCAGATTGCCACCCAGGATCAGCTTTTCTCCATTGGCGGCCAAAAAGCCGATCACCGATGAAACCAGAATCCATTTGCCGAAACCAACAATCTCCTGCGCACAGGACCGATCCCAGCCGGGGCGGCATGATGGACCTGGCAGATACCAGTGACTCATGACCGTTCTTGCGGCGGCAGAGCAAAGGGTGCCGATCAGCAGGCTCCAGGCTGAACGCGTTGTCAGAGCCAGAACAATGGTGCTGATCATTCCCACCAACTGGCTGATGAATTCAAGCCGGGTCAGATAGGCGACCTTGAGTTCGCGCTGCGCAATCGCCAGCTTCATTGATTCGAGTCCCTGCAACAGGGAGCAGAAGCTGAAGACCGCGACCATTGCGGGCAGGCGCGGGTCGGCATAGGCGGTGCCGGGTTGAAAGTAGCCGGCAGCGCCGGCCATTTGAAGCAGAGCCGCGATCAAGAGCACGACGGCACCCAGCAAGACGCTCCTCAGCAATTGAATCGACCATGCGGTACCCAAAAAGTTGATCTGGGTTCCGCGCTCGCTCTTGACCACACTTTGCCAGACGCCCAGATCGGAAAACATGACTAGCGCGAAATACAGGATGTTGACTGCCGCCAACAATCCGTAGGCTTCGGGCAGCAGCAATCGGGTCAGGATCAGGTTGCTGATCAGACGCAGAAGTTGCGACGAGATATTGCCACCCACCAGCCAGCCGGTCGCACGCAGCATGCGGCTACGCAGGGACGCTGCCGGTGCGGGCGGCTTGTTGGCGAGATCCATATGTGTCAAATTCGCCCGGCGACAAAGCCAGTGAATATCCGACCTAGTTGCGCGACGTTGCGATTCAGGTCGAAGTCGGCTAGCACTTTGGCATGCGCTGCCTCGGCCAGAGTACTGCGCAATTCGGGTTCCTGAATCAAGCGCCGCAGTTGTGCCGTCAGACTTGGCACATCGCCGGGTGTGGCCAACAGTCCGGTGCGACCATGCTCGATTAACTCCGGGATGCCGTTGACCGGCGTCGAGACGCACGGCACGCCGCTGGACATGGCCTCCATCAGCACCACCGGTATGCCCTCGGCCAGACTGGCCAGGACAAAGATGTCAGCCCGCGCGAAATGTGCGCGCACCGCCTCCTGGTTGAGGGAGCCGGTCAGTTGCACCTGTCGCTCCAGTTTCAAGCAGGCAATGGCCTGTTCAATGCGCGAGCGATCCGGGCCATCACCAACCATCGTCAATGCGAAATCAAGTCCTTCGTCGCGCAAATGGGCGCAGGCTTGCACGATCAATATCTGTGCCTTGGCCGATGACAGGCGGCCGACGCAGAGTAGTTCGACAGGGGACTTGTTCAACTGGCGCACCGAATAAGTGAACTGCGCCGGATCCACGCCCAAACGACAGACCTTCAGCTTGGACCAGTTGTCCGGATGGCTGATGCGCATCAATTGCCCCTTGGCAAATTGACTGATGCACACCACGCTATCGGCCTCCTGCATTTTGAGGGGCAAGCGCTGACCGAACACGTCGTCGAATTCATCGGGCCCGTGGATGGTGTAGGACAGGTGACAGTGGATCAATCGCTTGACCAGGACGCCGACGGTGGCACTGGCGTTGCCAAAGTGGACATGCAGGATCTGCAACTCATGCTGGCGCATCCAGCGTGCTACCAGAGCGGCTTCTGCGACGTAGGCCAGTCCGTAGAGCCAGCTGCCGTTTTTGCCCAGGCCCAAACCAAGATGCAGCGTTCGCCACAGGCCGCCAGGCGATCTGATCCACCAATACAGCATGGCCATCATTGCGCCGAGCGCCCCTTGCGCTTTGACAAAGAAGGTGTTTTCGGCTTCCTGTTTTTCGTACGCTTCCATCGCCTCGAGTGCGCGATCGGGTTTGTTGATGGAAGCGGTGAAGATGGTGTGACCCAAAGCGCGCAGGCCCTGAATTTCACGCAGTATGAATGTGTGAGAGACGGCTGGATAGCAACTGACCAGATAGGCCATTGGCGGTGGGGTGCTGTTCACAATAATGTGATTCATTGACAGAAGATGCCCACTCAGGCGCTGGTGTGGCGCAGGGACCTTGCCGGAACGCCACCCACGATTTGTCCGCTGTCTACGGGTTTTGTGACCACTGCATTGGCACCTACCACGCTGTTGGCGCCGATAGTGACGCCTTTGAGCACCGTGGCGCCCCGGCCAATCCAGACGTTACTGCCAATGTCGATGGGTGCGCTGACGTGGTCGGCGTTGCGGATCGAGAACGGGTCGAGTTTGTGATTGGCATCGCGGATGCTGGCGTATTCACCAACCATGCAACCCTGGCCCAACCGCACCCGCTCGAAGGCCACGATGTGAACGCCGCGCGACAGAACCACATCGTCGCCGATCGTGATCAGACCAGCGCCCTGTGTTTCCAGATAGACACCGGGGTAGATCATCGCGTTGCGGCCGAAGCGGATATTGCGCGTGCCGTGTAACTCGATGGCACCCAGGATGACATTGGACGGATCAAGGTGATGGCCGATGGCCTCTTGCAGACGCGCCAGGCTCCAAAGGCGCAGCCAGCGCTCCAGAATCACACGGCGGCACCAGGCCAGCGGCATCAGCGCACGTGCCAGAAGTGCCTTGCCCGACCCTGTGCTGCGAGGGGACGCATTCATTTGTAGTCAACCAGTGCGATTTCGGTCTGCTGCCTTCTTGCGCGGCGCCACTTGAGTTGTCCGAACAGCGCAGGAATCTTCTGCAAATGGGCGTGCACGGCGTACTGAGCGCACAGTGCCCACTGACCGGGTGCCTTCCAGGCACAACGCTGCACGGTACGTGCCAGGAACAATAAGGCCAATGCCATCAAAGTCAGTGCCAGTGTTGTGCTAAGCAAAAGCGAAGTCACCAGTACAAAAGGCGCCAGCACAAAAACAATGCCATGGCGAAAGTCGCGCCGTGCTTCATGCTGCCAGAGAACGTCGCCGCGGATGCGCATGCGCTCGGCTACCTCAGCGTAGGCGATGCCAGAGCGGTAGGCACGCAGCCAGTAGGCACGAAAAGAATTGACCGCAAGATCGTGCTGCGTCATGGGAACATCAATGTGGTCAATCTGCCAGCCTGCGGCGCGCAGTCGGGCGCACATCTCGGGCTCCTCGCCGGCTTTAAGGGATGGGTCGAATCCGCCCACCTGAGCCAGCGCAGCGCGGCGTACCAGCACGTCACCGCCAAAATAGAGTGTACGACCCACCGGGTAAATCCAGTCCAGATCGAGCACTTTGGTGTAGAGAGATTGCGCTGGTCTGGACTCGCGTCTATGGCCCCAGGCGGCACACAGTTGGGTTTCTGACAAGGTGCCAAGCGCGCGTTTGACAAAATCAGGATGGAGTTCGGTGTCCCCGTCCAGAAACAGGACAAATTCTCCGCCTGCCGCCTGCCAGCCGAGGTTGCGGGCCTTGGAGGCGCAGGGACTGGCGTCGTCCAGAACGATGACTTTGGCGCCCAGCGCCTGCGCGCTGGCAACGCTTTGATCGGTGGAGCGCGAGTCCACATAGATCAGCTCATGTCTTGCGCTACCCCAGTGCGCCTGGATCACAGATTGCAGGCAGCGTTCGAGGCGGCTGCCCTCGTTGCGGCCGATCACGACGACCGAGACGTCGATCTGTGTGAGATTCTGATTAGCCATCTACTTGATCAGCGTGTTGAGGGTCGTGCCGAAAGTCAGGACCGAGATGAAGGGCGAGATCTGGCGCATGACATAGCCGAAATCGGCAAGAGTTCTCTTTGGAATGAAGACAACATCGCCATCTTCCAACGCGTAGTTGGTGCGACGCGCTACGTTGATCAGATCAGCAAAGTCAATTACCTCAACTTTGTTGGCGCCAGCCCGGTAGACGCCAATTTGTTCAGGCGCTGCGTCCTCTGTGGGGCCACCGGCTTGTGCCAGTACATCGAGTACCGTCATGCGGGGTGTCAAGCGGTAGGAGCCGGGCTTGGGCACCGATCCGAGAACATAAACCGAGGTGTCAGACGAATCCGGAATAAAAATGATGTCGCCCTTCTTCATCCGCAGGTTGTAGCTGGGGTCGCCATTGAGCAGGGCTTTCAGGTCAACCCAGATCAGTTTCTCTCGGCCGCGCATGATGGCGCAGCGCGTCAGGGTAGCCTGCTTGTCCATCACCGGCATTGCACCAGCATTGGCCAGCACTTCAGCCAGCGTGGGTGGATGGGAGAACTTTTGCACGCCGGCGCGATCGACCCGTCCAAGAACCGTTACCTGATTGGAGGTGTATTGATCGACTGCGAGCGTGGCGTGCGGCTGGGTAAAAAACTGCTGCAGTCGCGTGCTGATGGCATCGAGCGCGGCTTCGCGGGTGAACTCATTCAAGAAAACATCGCCCATGATGGGAACCGTGATCCTGCCGTCTGGTCCGACCGTGTGGGTGCCACTGACCTCCGGTCGACCAAAGACGTCGAGCTTGAGCACGTCGCCGCTGCCAATGCGGTACACCGGATTGACCGACTCTTCCAGCAGTGCCAGGTCTTCTTTCGACATTAGCGCACCGCTGGTGGTTTTTTCAACCGGCTTGAAATTCGGGTTTTGGGTAGCGGCTTCAAGGCTGCCACGCAGCCCACCCGTCGGCGCGGCGCAACTCGCCAGCAGCGTTGCGCAGCACAGGAGCAGCGCACGGGTGAGGGTACCCAGGAAGGATTTGAAATTCATGAGGAAGGATGCTACCGACCCCAGGAAAAACAGCGTGACAGAAGTGTGAACTGCTTGTGAACTGTCAGCCGGGGTGGCTGGGTCCGTTCGGCTCAGTTGCCTGGTGCATAGGAGGCACAGAGTCCCTGCAGCCGTGCCACGTCCTTGCTTAGCGCAGCGGGCACCGGCAAGTTGAGCAGTGCGCACAGGTCAGCGATGCGGTAGCGCCAGTCATGAAAACTCAGACTATGAAATATGTTGTTGCGCCTCTGCTGCTCCAGTTCAACATTGCGCGACAGCAGGTCAACCAGTTGGTCGGCAGCCGCCGCAGGATCTGCAGAGAGTTCGAGCGTTGCGTCCGGCCAGAACAGCATTTCGTCTGCCATGCGCGAGACCGGTCGCCGACCAGCGACGATGCAGCCTGACAGCAGGGACTCAAGCCAGCGACTGGTGACCATCATGGAGCGCGGCCTGCCACCCTGTGGTTCAACATAAAGATGAAACGCCAGCGAAATGCGGGAGCGGTGCAGCAGCTTGAACAGCATGCCACGTTCCAGCGCGACGCTGGGTCCGCTTGCGTTGCCCAAGGGCGAGTGCAGGTACAGGTAGGGCGAACTGGCCGGATGAAAGCGCTGCGAAAAGCAGGTCTGATAGCTCGGTGGCGTGCGCCCGAAACCCATCACATCGATTTCCCGTTCCTGCATTTTGCGCGGCACCCAGGTCAGGCAGTCGGCACCCTGGTACAACTGATGCACCGCAATGCCGAAGCGGTTCTTTGGGTAGTCCACATCTTCGTGTGCGGTCACGGTGATGGCGTCAAACAGTGCGGTCTCCTTGACAAAGCCGCTCTGGAAATAAGAGTCCGTGACAAAGCCAAAGATCTTGCTGAATTTTTTTCGGCAGTCAGGTATGGCATTGATCATTGCAAGGTCGCCGGGGCCACGCGCCACCACGATCAGGACATCGCCGCCGCTGCTTTGCAGCGGCTCAAAATGGACCCGGTGGGGTCGCAGCTTGCGAACCGGCCACGAAGCGGGCACCGGTTTGGGCGAGAGCACCTCGGCCTCAAAGTAATAAGCCAGCAATTCAGCCAGTTCATCAATCGCCACCCAGCCCGCGTGAGGCGATGCGAGGCCGGCATAGAGCACAGAAGTCTTCATGACTCAGTTCGTCGCATCAACCCGGTCGAAGCGGTAGCCGTAACCATAGATGGGCGTCAATTTCCAGCCCTTGCTGCCGTCGAGCAGCAATTTTTTGCGCAAACGGCTGATGTGCGTATCCACGGTCCGGGTATCAACATCGGTGTTGAGTCCCCAGATCTTGTTCAACAAATGGTCCCGCGAGAGCAATTTGCCGGGGTTCTGAAAAAGGTAGACCGACAGGTCAAATTCCTTTTGTGTCAGCGTGACGGGCGCGCCGTCCAGACTCAGACGATGGCTCGCAATATCGACTTCAAATGAGCCGAGGCGCAGCACCGGGAGCCCGCCGGGCTTGACGCGTCTTGCCACATTTTCCAGACGTGCCAGCAACTCCATTGGCTTGGGTGGCTTGACGACGTAGTCATCCGCGCCCATCTTCAAAGCTGCGACGACTGTCGCCTCGTCGTCGCGGGCCGTGACGACGACCACGGGTATGTCCCATCCGAGGTTGCCTCGGACCCACTGCAAGACATCGGCACCGGTGCCGTCGGGCAGCATCCAGTCAATCAGCAGCAAGTCAAAACGTTCCCGCTTGGCACCTTCGATGAACTGTGCAGCCATACCAAAGCCTCGCGTCGTGTGCTGGCCACTGCCAACCCACAATTCGAGCAGGGCGCGTTGGTCGCTATCGTCTTCAAGTATCGCAACGTGCATGGATTATTCCTCTTCGTGCAGCAGGCTAAGGCCAATCGCGCCGCGTCGACGCAGCCAGGGGCTGGGACGATAGCGTGGGTCGCCATAGACGGTCTGCATGTTGAACAGGACCTCAAGTATGTTGGTCGGGCCGTAAAGATTGCCCATCGCCAGCGGCCCCATCGGGTAGCCTAGACCCAGCGTCACCGCGGTTTCAAGATCGGTGGGCGAACAGACGCTTTGCTGGCACATGTCGCTGGCGATGTTGACGATGGTTGCCACCACCCGCTGGCTGACAAAGCCACCGCTGTCACGGATCACGCTGACCGGCTTGCCGTCGCGTGCCATCAGGGCGTGGGCAGCGCGTCGCATGTCAGAGCGGGTGGCGGGGTTGGTCGCCAGTACGCGGCGTTTGGTAGCGGCATCGTCCACCAGCATGTCGATGCCGATGGTGCGCGCCGGGTCGAGTCGCTCGACCACGGCCACAGTGGTCACATCAAAGCCTAGCGGGGCGATCAGCGTCAGGGCTTGTGCTGAAGGCGCAGCACCGGTTTCGATCCGGGCGCCCAGGTTCTTCAGCAGTAGCATCAACTCGGCGCGTCGCGCGGCGCGCGGCGACAGCCAGACGGGTGGCATTTCATCGACCTGCGGCACGGCTGGCTCCGGACTGATCTGTGCCGTGCCGCCCACGTATTTGTAGAAACCCTCGCCCACCTTTTTTCCAACGACACCACCGGCCAGTCGCTGGGCCGTGATGATGCTGGGTCGATAGCGCGGCTCCTCAAAATACTGGTGGTAAATCGATTCCATGACTGGATGCGAGACGTCCAGCGCGGTCAGGTCCATCAATTCAAAGGGGCCGAGCTTGAAACCGATCTGGTCTCTCAATATGCGGTCGATGGTGGCGAAATCGGTGACACCTTCGCTGACGATGCGCAGCGCCTCGGTGCCATAGCCACGACCAGCATGGTTGACGATGAAGCCCGGGCTGTCATGGGCCTGCACCGGCGTGTGCCCCATTTGCCTGGCGTAGGCTGCCAGGTCGGCGCAGACGCTGGTACTGGTCTTGAGTCCGGCGATGACCTCCACCACCTTCATCAAGGGCACCGGGTTGAAGAAGTGAAAGCCGGCGAACTGTTGCGGTCGCTTCAGCTGGGCGGCAATCGCAGTGACCGAGAGGGAAGAGGTATTGGTGGTCAACACGGTGCTGGCTTGAACGATGCTCTCAAGCTCAGCGAACAACTTGGTCTTGACATCCAGCCGTTCAACAACTGCTTCCACGATCAGCTCGCTTGTGCAGAGTTCGGCGAGCGTACCAACGCACTGAAGACGCGTCTTGTACTGGGCAGTCTGCTCTGAATTGAGGCGACCCTTTTCGCAAAGCTTGTCCCACTGGGAAAAAACCGCGGCCTGGGCGGCGCGCGCGGTATCAGATTGCATGTCGAACAGTTTGACGGTGCTGCCGGCTTGCGCCGCAATCTGTGCAATGCCGCGACCCATGGCGCCGGCGCCGACGATGCCGAGTGTTTCAAATATTGGCTTCATGCGCTCAATTATGACTCGACACAAGGGTGACTCATGAATCGATGATGCTATGACACAATGAACTTCTGACCGACCCTCATGCGCCGCGGGCGTGCGGCTCCAACCTTTGATTTGAAAATTTCATGACCATCAAACTATGCGGCTTTTCTGCCAGCAATTACTACAACAAGATCAAGCTCCAGTTGCTGGAAAAAGAGCTTGCATTTGAAGAAGAACTGGTTTGGGTCGGCAATTCAGAAGCCGCTTTGCTGCAGCGCTCTCCGCTAGGAAAAGTGCCTTTTCTTGACACACCACAGGGTCCGATCTCGGAATCCATGGCCTGCGCGGAATATATTGAAGCTGTCTTTCCCCAGAACCCCTTGTTGCCCTCGGACCCGTATGCGGCAGCCAAGGTGCGCGAATTGATCATCTATAGTGAGTTGCATCTTGAACTGGTGGCGAGGCAACTTTATCCAGAAGCTTTTTTCGGTGGCAAAGTCAGTGACGGAACCAAAGAGCGAACCTACAAGCTGCTCGTCAAAGGCGTGGCCGGTTTTGCCAAATTGACCCGGGTCGCTCCCTTTATCGCCGGATCCGAATTCACACTGGCCGACTGCGCGGCGATTGTGCATCTGCCGCTGGTCGCCAGCGTCAGCAAGTTGATTTATGGCGAGGACGTGTTGGCGGCTTTGCCGCTGAAAGACTATCTGCGGTCGATGAATGAGCGTGCCACCGTGCGAAAGGTCAACGCTGATCGCAAGGCCAATACCGAGCTATTGATGAAGCTCAATGCAGCGAAAAAATAGTGACCGGCAGCTTCAGCGGCGCACCTGCAGGGCCCCCGGATTGACGATGTTGGTTGGTGTGCCCTTGATGAAATTGATGACGTTGTCAAAGGCGGCGCCAAAGTACATTTCGTAGCTGTTTTGCTCAACATAGCCAATGTGTGGCGTGCAAATGCAGTTCTCGAGGCGCAGCAAGGCATGGCCCTGCAAAATCGGTTCAGTCTCGAATACGTCCACTGCTGCCAGACCGGGGCGGCCCCGATTGAGTGCGCTGATCAGGGCTTCAGGTTCAATCAACTCGGCGCGCGAGGTGTTGACCAGCAGCGCCGTCGGCTTCATGCGCCCCAGATCGTCCAGGCGGACGGTGCCGCGGGTCTCGTCGACCAGTCTTAGATGCAGTGTCAGCACGTCGCATTGCGAGAAAAAATCATCGCGATTTGACGCTGCAGCAAAACCGTCCAGCACTGCCTTTTGGCGCGATGGGGCTTGTCCCCAGATCAAGACGTTCATGCCAAAGGCTTTGCCGTATTGCGCCACCAGTTGGCCAATCTTTCCATAGCCCCAAACGCCCAGCGTCTTTCCTTTGAGAACGACGCCGAGGCCAAAATTTGCCGGCATGGAACCGGCCTTGAGACCGGACTGTTGCCACGCGCCGTGTTTCAGATTGCCAATGTACTGCGGCAGGCGCCGCATGGCAGCCATGATGAGAGCCCAAGTCAGCTCGGCCGCAGCCACCGGTGAGCCACTGCCTTCTGCCACTGCAATGCCACGTTCGGTACAGGCATTCACGTCAATATGCGATCCAACCCGTCCGGTTTGCACGATCAGTTTGAGCTTGGGCAGTTTCTCGATCAGCGAGCGTGGCATGTGAGTGCGTTCGCGGGTCAACACGATGACATCGGCATCCTTGAGTCGGAATGACAACTGGCCAAGCCCCTTTACCGTGTTGGTGTAAACCTTGGCCGGGTAGGGTTCGAGTTTGGCGGCACATTCGAGCTTGCGAACTGCATCCTGATAATCGTCCAATATCACAATATTCATAGGTTGATATTGTGCCTTGGCATTTCCTTGGCGCCCTGCAGTTGCAACTCTGCAGGGAAGAATCAGTGCAGCGCTGCGAGACGATCGAGTTCAGCGCAGACATCGGCCATGCGGCCCGAGATGATCATGCGACCGACATGCGTTGGCGCCTGACCCACTTCGAGAATGCGCACGACGCGAAGTGGCTTGTGAACCAGCGGTGCGACCACCACCTGGACAGGGGCGACCCGATGCCGCGGGGCGGGTCTGGACGCAGGACGGTGCTGGAAACCGCGCCACCAGGCGTGCAACAGTTTGTGCACTTACATCAGCATGGTGTTGCGAATGAGGCCAACAGCCAGCCCTTCAATTTCAAAGGGTTCGCCGGGCTCTACCACAATCGTTTGGTAATCCGGGTTTTCCGGGTGCAGTTCTATCAGGTTCTTGTTGCGTCTAAAGCGCTTGACTGTTACTTCGTCGCCCAGGCGCGCCACCACGATCTGGCCGTTCTTGGCTTCCTTGGTGGACTGCACCGCCAGCAGGTCGCCGTCCATGATGCCGGCATCGCGCATCGACATGCCACGCACCTTGAGCAGATAGTCAGGCTTGCGCTGAAACAGACTGCTCTCCAGGTAATAGGTTTGATCGATGTGCTCCTGCGCGAGAATCGGGGAGCCGGCGGCCACGCGCCCAATCAGGGGCAGGGCCAGTTGGGCCAGACTTGGGAGCTGGAAAGAGTATTGCTTGTTGCGTGACTCATTGATCGAGCGCAAGGCTTCGCTCTTGAGGCGGATGCCGCGCGAGGTGCCGCTGACCAGTTCAATGACGCCTTTGCGTGCCAGTGCCTGCAGATGCTCTTCGGCCGCATTGGCAGACTTGAAACCCAGTTCGGTTGCGATCTCAGCGCGCGTTGGCGGTGCGCCGGTGCGCGCGATGGCGCTCTGTATGAGGTCCAGAATCTGTTGCTGACGGGCTGTCAGCTTGGGGCTTTCAAGCATGGCGACTCCTTGGTATTTGGGCGGGGCTTGCTGTTGGTCTATACACACTGGGTTCATATCCAGTAACTGTATTTTTAACCAGTTTTCGAAAGAATGCAAGCAATCGCGAAAAATATTTACCAGGAAGGGGTGCTGGAACTCTCGGCGCGTCAGGGCAGAACGTGCCCTGACGCGGTGATCAGCTCACCAGTGCTGCGAAGGCGCTCGCCGAAATCTCGTTGACATCGCCGGTGCCACTGATGGCCCGGTACTTGGGGGCAGCAACGGGATCCGCCTTGGCCCAACCAGCGTAATAGTCGACCAGAGGGCGTGTCTGAGCGCTGTAGACCTCCAGGCGCTTCTTGACGGTTTCTTCCTTGTCGTCGGCACGCTGAATCAGGGCTTCACCGGTGATGTCGTCCAGACCGGCGACCTTGGGAGGATTGAACTTGACGTGGTAGGTTCTGCCAGACGGCGCGTGCGAACGGCGCCCGCTCATGCGCTCGATGATCGCTTCAGGCGGTACGTCAATTTCCAGCACGTAATCGAGCTTGACACCGGCCGCTTTCATGGCATCTGCCTGCGGGATGGTGCGTGGAAACCCGTCAAACAGGAAGCCGGCGGCGCAGTCTGGCTGGGCAATTCGCTCTTTCACCAGATTGATGATCAGTTCGTCGCTGACCAGCCCACCAGCGTCCATTATTTTCTTTGCCTCGATGCCCAGAGCCGTGCCAGCCTTGACAGCAGCGCGCAGCATGTCGCCGGTCGAGATTTGCGGAATACCGTATTTTTGGCAGATGAACGTGGCTTGTGTACCTTTGCCAGCGCCGGGCGCGCCCAACAGGATAAGTTTCATGACAATCTTTCGAACAATTGAAAATCAGGCCGCATTGTTCAGCCTGCTTCCGAGCCGATCACAATGCCTTGTTGGTTTGAAGAATAGCACGTCATTCAGACCCGAAAAAGACGGCGCACCCGCTCCAGGTCTTCCGCTGTGTCGACACCAGCGCCAGGAGCCTCCTGTGTGACGTGAACTGCAATCCGGTAGCCGTGCCACAAGGCGCGCAGTTGTTCCAGCGCTTCAGTTAATTCCATCGGTGCCTGGGACAGGGTTGGAAATTGCCGCAGGAAGCCGACCCGGTAGCCGTAGATTCCAATATGGCGCAGCGGCGGCGGGCTGGGAAGACAAGCCGCTTGATCACGCCACAGGGGAATGGGTGCACGGCTGAAATAGAGCGCCATCGCGTTGGCGTCGATGACAACTTTGACGACGTTGGGGTTGTTGAAATCCGCCACCGTATCAATGGCATGTGCCGCTGTACTCATGCTGGCTGTCGGCTGTTCGCTCAGCAAACGGGCCACTGCCTCCACCAGCGCCGGCGCTATCAGCGGCTCGTCACCTTGCACGTTGATCACGATTTCCTGGTCGTCCAGGCTGAGCAACTGACATGCTTCGGCCAGACGATCACTACCTGAAGCATGGTCGGCGCGCGTTAATACCGCTTCAACCTGGTGCAGCCGGCAGGCGGCCATGATTTCGCTGCTATCGGCGGCAACCACAACGCGCACTCTGGTGCCGCCGTGGGTGAGGGAACCGACGCGCTGCGCTACCCGGACCACCATGGGCAGGCCGGCAATATCTGCCAAAGGTTTGTTGGGCAGACGGGTTGAGGCCAGGCGTGCGGGAATCAGGACTGTGAAATTCAAAGTCCGAGTTCCTCGTCGCTCAGGGTTCGCGCCTCGTTCTCCAGCAGGACAGGA
>SESE01000621.1_pt1 | contig 14630 bp, 8 predicted proteins | sample 3171371 | NCBI WGS metagenome assembly SESE01 (sample SAMN06051881, study PRJNA518727) | freshwater metagenome | biome: subpolar coniferous forest; feature: holomictic lake; material: water; isolation source: holomictic Lake 442, 13 m depth | place: Canada: near Kenora, Ontario | collected... | reverse complement strand
AGTACGCTGACCGCCCCATGGACTTGGCTGATGCCTCACTGGTGTGGCTGGCCAATGCCAGCGAAGTGACCAACATCATTACCATTGACCGTGCTGACTTTGCTGTTTATCGCACCGCAAAACGCCAAGCCTTCAAAAACATTTTTGCCTGACTTTGGATCGTTGACCTTGAAGATCGCCTTGCCAGAACTTTGGCGATGTAAGCAAGTCGTTCTACAAACTCACCCCGTTCACTCTGAGCTTGTCGAAGGGAGTAACAATGCTAAACATCCTTCAGAAAACATAGTATGAGAAATAAGGGAATTCGGCTGTAACGCCCGTAGAATAAGCGTTTGTAGCTACCATTTTAATAGCAACTTCAGATTTCCTGATCTGGTCGGAAAGTCGATTGGCACATGGTCTGGCTTTTTTGACCCTGTGGCTGAGCCGTCTCGGCTCTGTTCAAAATCCAAGCGGCGAGACGCCGCTTCCACAATTCTGCTTCTTGCCTGATACGGATCAGGAAGTCTGAACTTATTGCCCCTGTTCTCAAACCTCTGCAAATTTTTTTCGAATACTAATCACTGAGTCCCATTGTTCAAAAAATGTATTGACACAGACAGGATCAAAGTGCGTTCCCGAGCTGTTTTTGATGTGCTCGGCGGCGCGATCCAGTGGCCATGCTTTTTTATAGTGGCGCTCTGATGTCAGCGCATCAAACACATCGGCCACCGCCACAATACGGCTGAAAACCGGAATAGCATGACCCACCAGTCCACGAGGATAGCCTGAACCATCTAATTTTTCGTGGTGAGCCAACGCAATTTCTGCACCGGCCTGAAGCACTTTGGATGAACTGCCTTTGAGAATATCGTGGCCAAACACGGCATGTTGCTTCATCACCTCAAATTCATCGGGTGTCAGCCGCCCGGGTTTGAGCAAAATCGCATCCGGAATGCCAACTTTGCCAATATCATGCATGGGTGCAGCCTCCAACAGCAGTTCCTGATCGGCTTTGGGCAGGCCCATCCCCATGGCAATCAATTCAGAGTAGTGCGCCATTCGCAAAATGTGTGCGCCGGTTTCGGGGTCTCGGTATTCCGCTGCCTTTGACAGCCGGATGACGGTTTCCCGTTCACGTTGAACAATCTCATGCGTGGCCTTGCGAACCTCTTCGGCCAGCCATTCGGCATGGTTGGCCAGTTTTTTGCGGCTGTCACCCAGTTGCAACAGATTGCCGGCCCGGGCCATGAACTCAATTTTGTCAACCGGTTTGGTTAAAAAATCAGAGGCACCGGCATCGAGCGCACGATAACGAATCTGCTTTTGGTCATTGGCCGTGATCATCAAGATTGGCACATCCTCTTTGCCAGGGGTTTGGCGCAACTGGCGAATGAAATCAATGCCGTCAAGCTCTGGCATCATGTAATCAACAATTGCCAAATCAAATGCGTTGCCCTGCGCCCAAAGTAAGCCCTTGGGCGAGCTGGAAAATTTAATGGATTGGCTGTTGCCCAAGCGTTTGACCAATGCCTCAAACAAGACCAGATTGATCTCGGCATCGTCAACAATAAGAACGTGGTGAGACATAGAGAGTGACATCCATCATTGGGTTAGTGGGTTAGGCCATGCACAAAGGCTCACTTTAACATTCCCCCGGGTCGTTGCAATACCGCCAGCAAAAAAGCCACTTGCGATTCAAGTGCATCGAGTTTTGCCTTCAAGTCTGCCGCGTGGGGTTGTTCTTCAGTTGGCTGTCTGGACAAGACCTCAAGTTGCAAGGCCAGTGCCGCAGCGGGTTTGGCACCAAACATTGCCAAAGTACTTTTGTTCGCGTGGGATGTGTGCATCAACAGCCTATTGTCACCATCAGCCAATGCCTGTCGCATTTTGTTCATGTCCAAAGGCCACTGCTGAATAAAAACATCGCGAATGATGTCAACCACATCCTGATCGGAATGACGCAATGCAGCGGCATAGTCAAAGCTGAATTCAGCCGTGGTTTGCCAGTCAGGCGCAAGGTTGGCTGGAGAAGACGCTTCAATACCACGTTTCATTGTCGTGAAAAATGTCAGAACCCGACGTAGATCTGCAACGTCAATGGGTTTGGAAATGTAATCGTCCATCCCGACAGCCAGACAACGGTCACGGTCTCCCTGCATGACATTGGCTGTCATTGCCACAATAGGGGTGTGCACACCCTGCTCGCTGGCCCTGAAACGGCGCGTGGCTTCAAGACCATCCATCACCGGCATCATCATGTCCATGAACACCAGATCAAAACGATGCTGCGCCAGTTTATCCAAAGCAACCTGGCCTTCTTCTGCAATCGTGACACGATGCCCCCAACGTGTCAAAATGGCTGTGGTAAGACGCTGATTGACCACATGGTCTTCCACCAGCAGGATGTCCAGTGTGACCTGTGCGTCTTGGGCTGCATGACGGGTCTCGAGCAAAGACTGATCCGCCGGTAAAACATTCATCACGCGACCCAGCACCATGGCCAGTTCCTCACGCAAAAATGGTTTGGACAAATAGGCAGAAAACCCTAGCTCACTAGAGCGCAGTGCATCGCCTTTGACACCTGCCGATGACAACATCACCAGAGGCAATTTTTGACACCCTGGCAGCGCAAGCATCTGCCTCGCAAGCGTATAACCGTCCATGTCTGGCATGTGAGCGTCAAGCATGACCAGATCAAACCCGATGTCCTCTGACAATGATTTTTCTACCATGTCCAGTGCCATCCGACCCGATTGAACCACCATCGCCTGCAGTCCCAGACCCTGCAAATGGCGCATCAAAACGGAACGGTTCACCTCGTTGTCGTCAACAGCCAATACTTTGAGCCCGTCCAACTTGCCCCATTCGCTGGTGCGCAAAAAACCTTGTGCGTCAATCGCCATCGCCACAGAAAAATCGAATTGGCTGCCTCGACCCAGTTCACTTTGTACTGATATTATTCCCCCCAAGGCCTCCACTAGACGGGCCGAAATGGACAGGCCCAGGCCGGTGCCTCCGTAGCGGCGGGTGATGCTGCTGTCTTCTTGTGAAAAAGCATCAAAAATGGTGTCCAATTTGCTGGATGAAATGCCAATGCCTGTGTCTTGAACCGAGAAATGAAACAGTGCAGGCTGGTTGGGCCGTGCCTCAACACCGATGCGCAAGACAACCTCGCCTTTGTCGGTGAACTTGATGGCATTGCCGATCAGGTTCATCAATATCTGTCGCAGTCGCCCAGGATCTCCGACCACGGCCAGAGGGACATCAGCATCCATATCGCAGATCAGTTCGATTCCCTTGGCGTGTGTGCGCATCACCAAAGACTTCAATGTTTCACTGACCATCTGCCCCAAATTGAAAGGAATGTTTTCTATCAACAACTTGCCAGCTTCTATTTTTGAAAAGTCAAGAATGTCATTGATGACTCTGAGCAATGAGTCAGAAGATGATTTGACAATGTTCAAATATTCACGCTGCTCATCGGTCAAGTCAGTGTCGAGAGCCAACTCGGTCATTCCCATAACCCCGTTCATGGGAGTGCGGATTTCGTGGCTCATGTTCGCCAGAAAGTCCGACTTGGCCCGATTAGCCACCTCAGCCGCTTCTTTGGCACGTTGCAATTCTTCTGAAGCGTGTTTGGCCTGCGAAATGTCTGAGAGATAGCCATTCCATATCACGCCGCCATCTGGCGCACGTTTGGGCATGGATTCACCGTGAACCCAAATCAGTTGATTTTTATGATGCATCCGGAAATCAAGTGAGATGATCGCATTTGTTTTAGCCGAAGCAATAAACGCTGTCACAAATTCGTGTTGATCGTCTGCATGGATGCGAGAGAAAAATGCCGTTGGGTCAGCCATGATGTCTTCGGATGCCAGGCCGCATATCTGCTGAGACACTGAGCTGCAAAACTCAAAGTTTTGATGACCATCCGACCACAACCTGTACTGAAAGACCACCACAGGAATGCTCTCGGTAACCTCACTCAAGCGTTCACCCGCCTCTTTAAGCAAAGTGACATCTTGCCAGATACCGGTAAAAACGGTCGAACCATCGGCGGCTGGTTCATGTTCAGGGTTGATCTCGGAGCGTATCCAACGTTGGGTGCCATTGGGCAACATAATCCGATAGTCACTCTTCCAGGGTTCATGCTTGTCGGCTGCAGCCAGCACGGCCTGAAAACAACGATCACGATCTTCAGGGACGATTTGCAAAAACGCCACAGCCCCGTCAGCCATCACAGCTTCACGTTCCAGACCACGAATTTCGGCGAGTCGTTCACTCAAAAAAGTGTACTTAATCCGACCATGGCCGATCTCGCACTGATAGACCACACCCGGCACAGCATTGGTAATTCGGCGAACACGCGCCTCTGTGGCCCCAATCTCGGCCTCCATTTGTTTGCGCGCCGTAATATCGGTGCGAATGGCAATGAACTGCTCGGGTTCCCCGCGTTTATCGAGCATGGGAACGATAGTGGCTTGCACCCAGTACAGGTTACCACGACGAGAACGGTTGCAAATCTCACCATGCCATACTTTGCCCGACAGGATGGTTTGCCAAAGATGGGTAAAAAATGCCCGTGGTTGCACACCAGAATTGACAATACGGTGGTTTTTTCCTATAAAAAATTCACGTGGGTATTCACTGATTTCACAAAAGTTGTCATTGGCATAAGTGATGTATCCTGCCAAATCGGTCATGCTGACAATGGCATGTTGGTCAAGCGCAAACTTCTGTTTGGCCAGATCCGACAAGGCTGCCTGCAATCCACGCTCACTTTTTTCACGCTTTTGCGCCAGATCGGACATCAAATCGGACAGCGATTCAAGGTTGTCATCCTTTAGTGACGCAAATTCGGAAGGGGTGGGTTGCATCAAACTCGCTGCGGTCTGACGCAATGAATCTATGGCCCGGGTGCGACTGTCAAGCTCACCGCGCAGTCGGTCGTTGGCATGCAACAACTCCACCGAGCTAAGCTGCATGCTGCGAGTTATCTGATCCAGATCCAGATCACTTTGTTCGTAAGCCTCTTCGACCTGCTTCAAAAAACCTTTTAGACCCGACAAAAAGCGCCCTGCCCTGTCAGACACGCCAGGGTTATTGGCCAATTGCAGCAACTCGTCAAACACCGATGGCAGTTGCTCCTCATCTGCACCCAACGAATGTTTGACCTGGCGAGCCAATAGTTTATGCATGGCGATGCATTTTTTTCAAAATTGGGGTCATCATCAGGGATCAATCAAACTGGTCATGGTCATCAACACGCACAAAAGCCGACCTGGGAGGCATCACAAAATACGACACTTTGAGTAACTTGCACGGCGAACCTTTGTTGTTGACGGTAGGCAAAATGCTACCTTGGTTTGAACTGTAGATTGTCGGCGTATGCCTATATTTTTGCACCCGGACAAATTCGCGTGACATGAGCCATCCAAACTGCCTGATGTTTTTATGCTTGTCAAATGCCCTCTAACGCCCGTGCAGCCTGCATTGTATGCTTATATTATGATAGCATTCTAAGCGCGTAATCAACCGTCAAAGGCGCATGATCCGAGAATTTTTCGCCCTTGTAGATTGATGTTCCAAGTGCCAAACCCGCCATGGCAGGTGTCGCCAAATGGTAATCAAGCCGCCAGCCCACATTATTTGCGTAGGCCTGTCCACGATGGCTCCACCAAGTGTAGGCCTCGTCGGTGGCCGTGGGCTGAAGTTGCCGATACACATCCACCAGCCCACCATGATTGAGCAACTGGGTCATCCAGGCGCGTTCATCGGGTAAAAAGCCAGAATTTTTCTGGTTGCCTTTCCAGTTTTTCAGGTCAATTGGATGGTGTGCAATGTTGATGTCGCCACACAAAATGAAGTCGCGTTGCCCTTTGAGCGCCAGCAAATGGGGATAGATCAAATCCAAAAATCGGTACTTGGCTTGCTGGCGATCTTCGCCGGACGATCCGCTTGGAAAATAGCAACTGATGATGGACTGTTTGGCAGCAGGCGTGTCAAATCGCAACTCAACATACCGCCCCTCGGCATCAAACTCGGGCGACCCAAAGCCCGTCAGTACCTCACTGGGCTCACGGCGGCTGTAGATACCAACACCCGAGTAGCCTTTTTTTTCGGCAAAGTGAAAATATCCATGCAAATCCGCCATAGTTTCAAAACTGTGCGCGACATCTTGCGCTTGCGCCTTGAGTTCTTGCACACAAATACAATCCGGCTGCAACCGGGCCACCCAGGCCAGTAGGCCCTTGGTGCTTGCGGATCGGATACCGTTGAGGTTGAGGCTGGTTAATTTAAACAAGGAATCTCCCATGTCTGAAGGTAATGCAACGGAGGCTGCGCCAAGCGCTTTGGCACAGCAATTTGTGCAGTTTGCAGTGGATTGTGACGTGCTGGGCTTTGGTGATTTCAAAACCAAGGCAGGCCGCTCAAGCCCGTATTTTTTCAACGCTGGCCTGTTTAACGATGGTGCCAAACTGGGGCGTTTGGCGCATTTTTATGCACAGCGTTTGCTGGCCAGCAAAATTGAATTCGATATGATTTTTGGGCCAGCCTATAAAGGCATTCCCTTGGCCGCTGCGTTGGCCGTAGAGCTTGCACGGCTTGGGCACAACGTTCCTTTGGCTTACAACCGCAAGGAGGCAAAAGACCATGGTGAGGGCGGGATTCTGGTGGGCGCACCCTTAAAGGGACGCGTACTGATCGTCGATGATGTCATGTCGGCAGGTACTGCCGTTCGAGAATCGATCAACATCATCCAAAGCGCAGGTGCAACTGCTCATGCCATCATCATTGCATTGGATCGTCAGGAAAAAGCCACTGAAAACGGCCAGGATGTCAATCACAGCGCAGTTCAATACGTACAAGAACAGTTGGGACTCAAAGTTTGCGCCATTGCCAAACTCAGCGATCTGATGCACTATCTTGCCCTCAATCGGGCGCACAGCGACGTGCATCAGCGTATCCAGGCTTACAGTGATCGCTTTGGTGTTTTTGAAACTTAAGGATGAAAATGTCACGCCTTACCCCCTTTCGGATGGTAGTTTCATGCCTGGTCTGCTACATTGTTCTTGCGACAGTCGATGCCCAGGCAACGTCGGCACCTGCCTCAGAAATTTACACCTGTGTCGATGCCAAAGGTCGCAAACTGACATCGGATCGCCCCATCATCGAGTGCAACGACCGCGAACAAAAAATGCTCAACCCAAGCGGCACCGTCAAAGCCAGAATCGGGCCATCACTGACAGCGCAAGAACGTCTTTTGGTGGAAGCCAAAGCCAAAGCCGAACAAGAAGAACGCGCCAGCAAAGAAGAAGAAAAGCGACGGGATCGGGCACTGATCAACCGCTACCCAACCCCTGCGATTCACCAAAAAGAAAGAGCCGATGCCCTGGCACAGATCAACCTGGTCAAACAAGCAGCCACCGCTCGCGCAAAGGAACTACAGGCTGAGCGAGTCAAACTGACTGACGAGATGGCCTCATACGCCCAAAACCCCAGCAAAGCGCCCCCAAAGCTTCAACGTCAAATTGACGAAGTGACGCAAACTCTGGCTGCTCAGGAGCGTTTTTTGGGCGATCAAGACCTGGAGCTTAAACGCATCATCTCCCGCTTTGACGAAGAACTTTTGCGTTTGACCACGCTGTGGCGCATAGCCGGATCAGACCCTGTCACAAAAGTACCCTGATCACTTTCGATCCATCATTTTTTCCTTGATGCTGAGGATGATAGATTTGGCGATTTGTTGCACATCAACGGCATCAACCTGCGTTAACGTGCTGATCTCACTTTCGAGTTCTTCCCGTTTGGAGCGGGAAAGGCAGGCCATTATTTTGTCCTTGACGATTTCCTCTTGCACGGTGCCGATCAGTTTGGCGAGGTCATAGATGTCACAGCGCGAGATGACATCAAAAATGGATTTTTGGTCGGCAAATTCGATATCACTGATGTCGGTGAAGTCTTGCGGCGACTTGATTTTGCGGTCTGCAAAAAACTTACGCCCTTTGTCGTTCAAGAGCCGCATGATTTCGCTTTTGCGGAATGTAAAAATATCTTCGGCAAATTCGCTGCCACCCAGCTTTTTGAGAAGTGTGGCTCGATCAACATCGACCAAGGCAGAAAATTCATCCACATTGATGTATTCGTAGTCAAGTTTGCCATGATCCTTGTGTAATTTGGATACCTTGCGTGCCTGCCCTAGAATGTCCTTCGGTGCGAAGATGACACGCTTGCCATTGTCGCTTTCGTCAGCAATTCGAACCAAGTGCAGCATCACCAGATTGCCAACGCTTTCACGGATATGGAGATCAGAGTGGCCAAGCAGGGTACGTGCGCTTTTAAAGACATCGATCAACGCAGGACTGGCCAGTGCCGAATGTGACTGACTCACCACGGCTTGCGCCTTTTGCTTGCCGATATCCGCAATGCCCAGAAGATAAAGTAACTGCGCATAAACCAGAATGTCGGGCTGATAGTTAACTCGGGTGGCAATCAGTTCATTGTCCATGGTGGACTGCTTGGCCAGTGTTTGCAAAATGCCGCTCAACAGCTTGGGCAGGTCTTGCAGTTCCGCGTCGAGTCTTTCGTTTTCGATAAGGTACAGCTCACAGTAAGTACGCGCCACAGCGTTGGTGGTGCGGCTACTGTTGAGTAATCGCGAATCCATGCCAAAGCACTGCCCCTTGCCCAAGGATCTGACCACCACTCGCTTTTCTTCACGAATCACGTAGAAGTCAACATCACCCTCCTTGATCACATACATGTGACTGGCGTTCATGCCCTCGGTATAGATGACATCGCCGGCATAGAAGCGTTGCTGCGTGAAGTGGTCGTCAATGTCAACAGGCATTGAGACGCCATCTTCATTTATTTTGGTTGTCTTTTTCATCGCAGTTTTGTCCCAAATAAAAATTTCCGTATCCATCAGTACAGTGATCTGATGTTTGATTGGATCAATCACAGCTTGCACCCACAGACCTCAGACCTCCCGAACATTTTTCAAAAACATCACTCAACCAATTGATTTAGTTATTGATTTCCAATTGTCGAACCATTAACGACTCCTCAAACATTAAGATTTTTGTTTAGCCATTGATTTAAATGAACTTTTTGCAGAGTAATCGTTTTTATCCGCCAAATTTCAGCCGCATCTCATTGTCATTCCGGGGAGGTCTGGGACTCCTGATTCGTTGCATTGTCTATGTGTTAATGCCTGTAACTCATGTCACATGCGGATGGATGATAAATTCCTCAATGGTACAAACATTCGGCACGTGCTGACAAGGCTTAATTTCATGGACCATAAGTCACCTCTGATGATGTTTTTAATCATGTATTAACATATTGTTAAGAATTTGTTAATTTTAAGCATATTTTTGGGTGCAATTCAAAGTGATGTGGATTTATTCTCGACGTACCCACCTTTTGAACACTGGTACACAGACAGAAGACTTAACGTGAAATAGAACAAAAATCATAGAGCGAATCCTGGGAGCGCGAGCATCTTGCCCGCATTCGGCTGGCGGGATGCCCGCGCTCCCAGGGCGAATTTCATCATTTGGGGTGGCAAAACTGGCATGAAAGTTAGATGTGCTTGATTTTATGGACAAAACAAAAGCTCCTGGGAGCATAACTTTGACCCAAAGGATGTACCAGCAGCGCACTGTGCTGTCACGCGGCTGATAGCGAAGCAGTTCCACCTTGAACAGCAGACAATACAAAGATCACATATCGCGATGTGTTGCGATTCAGAAGTGAAATAGTTACACCATTTTATAAAATATAAAGACCAACCAGGGGGAATTCATGCGTTTTATCCATGCTGCCGATTTGCACATTGACAGTCCATTGAGGGGCTTGAGCCGGTACGAAGGTGCGCCACTAGAGCAATTACGAGGTGCCACGCGGCGTGCGCTGGAGCGGCTGGTTGAGCTGGCTATCGACGAAAAAGTTGACTTTGTTCTGATTGCGGGCGACTTGTACGACCGCGATTGGCAGGACTTTCATACCGGCCTGTTTGTTCGCGGGCAAATGGTCAAGCTGGGTAACAAAGACATCCGGGTGTTCATCGTGCAAGGCAATCATGATGCTCAGGGCGTGATCACGCGCCAGGTGCCCTGGCCCGACAACGTGAAGGTGTTCTCAAGTCGCAAGGCGGAGACCGTTCGCCTGGATGCATTGAATGTCGCCATTCACGGCCACAGTTTTTCTGACCGCGAGATGCCCGAGGATCTGGTGCCGGGTTACCCGATGGCAGTCTCTGGCTTCTTCAATATTGGTTTGCTGCACACCAGTCTGACCGGCATGCTTGGGCACGACACCTACGCACCCACCAGCCTGTCGGTGTTGCAGACCAAGGGTTATGACTATTGGGCGCTGGGGCATATCCATGCGCGTCAGGTGGTGTGTCTGCAGCCACGGGTGGTGTTTGCTGGTAATTTGCAGGGTCGTCACGCACGCGAGACCGGGGCCAAGGGCTGCGAGCTGGTTGAAGTGCAGGGGTCGGTGGTAGAGGCTCGTTTTGTGCAGTTGGATGTGGTGCGCTGGCATCAAATTTCGCTCAATTTGGAGCCGACCCTGTCGCTGAACGATTTACCCAGGTATGTGACGCAGGCATTACAGGCGGCTGTGAGCGGCGCGGGTGATGCGCTGCATGCGGTGCGTGTGTTGCTGACCGGCGAGTCACCGTTGCACGCCCTTGAATCACGACAGCCGGGCACGCTGGCGGCGGCGGTTCAGGCCGCAGCGCAAGATGTGACGGGGGCAGAGGTCTGGATTGAACAGGTCAAACTCGATTTGCGCTCGCCCATAGACCGTGCGCAGGTAGCGCAAGGCAATGATGCCTTGGGTGAATTGGTGCGCTGGGTGGATGCGCTTTCTGCCGACTCGCAGGCGTTGGGGGAATTTTGCCGGGCAACCTTGTCTGAAGTGATGAACAAAGTGCCGCCCGAAGTTTATGCGTCGGTGGCGCTTGAACCCGATTCGCTGGATTTGCCGCGCCTTGATGACATGGCGGCGCTACTGGCGCTGGTGAAAGATGCCGAGGCCACGTTGTTGGCGCGTTTGAATGCGGGTGAGGTGCAAGCATGAAAATTCGTCAATTGTTCTTAAAGGCATTTGGACCATTCACCAACACCACGCTGGATTTTTCGGGGCCGGCCAATGTGCATGTCATCTATGGCCCCAATGAGGCGGGCAAATCATCGGCTTTGCGTGCGATGGCCGATTTGCGGTATGGCATTCATGCGCAAAGCACGGACAACTTTGTCCATGATTACAAAGAGATGCGACTGGCTGGTGTTTTTGAGGATGGTGCTGGACAACTGCTGGGCTTGGCAAGGCGCAAGGGCAACAAAGACACGTTGCTCATGGCAGATATTGACACGGGCGAGGCCATAGCAGGCAGCCCAGTGGCACCAGGGGTGTTGTTGGCGCTGACCGGTGGTGTGGCGCGTGAGCAATTTGTGACCATGTACGGCCTTGACTCTGAGCATCTGCGTGCTGGGGGCGACACGTTGATTCGGGGTGAGGGTGAATTGGGTGCGGCCTTGTTTGAGGCCAGCACCGGTTCTGCGGGCATCAAGGCGATTCTCGACACGCTGCAAACCGATGCCAAGCGTTATTTCACACCCAAAGGTCAATCGACGGAGTTGGGTGTGGCCGCCCGGCAAATTGACGAGGCCAAGCAGCGTTACAAGCAAGCGCTCACCAGGCCAGAGCATTGGAAAACCCTGCATCGAGCGCACGAAAATGCGGTCAGCCAGTTGCATGATTTAAGGGGTCAACTCACGCTACAGCGCCGACGCCAAGCCAAGTTGGCCGAGTTACGCGTGGTGGAGCCGCTGCTAAGGCAACTCGATCAGGCCAGTCACGAATGGACCCATGTTCAGGGGCAAGTCGTGCTGCCAGTGGATGCCCGCGAGCGCCGTTTGGCGGCACTCCAACAGCAAGCGCAAGCCAACACCGTTTTGCGTGAGGTCGATGAGGCATTGGCGCAGTGTCAGGCTGAAGCGCAGACGATTCAGGTCGATGCGCAGTTATTGACGCATGCGACGGCCATTGACCGACTGGCAACCGATTTGGGTGCGGTTCGTCAAGGCAGTGACACGCGAGTGCGGTTGGTGGCATCGACCGAGGCGCAAGCTCAGCAACTGTTGCTGCAAGCCGCTCAAATGACCGAATCTGTCAAACCGGTCAAAACGGTTCTTAGTCTGGATGAGTTATTTCGCCAGTTGCCAAACGTTGCAGATCAGACTGAACTTGAAGGCCGTATTGCGCAGTTTCAGGCGCAAACCTTGGCGCTGCAACACGCACGTTCCCAGTTACGTACCAGTGGCAACAAGCTTGATTTGCTACAGCGCGAGACGCTGGAACTACCCGCTGCGCCTTTGCAGCAGGCTTTGTCATTGGCATTGAAACAAGCCCAATCCTTGGGTGATGCTGAAAATCGGATGGCGGAATATAGGGGCAGTGGCACCACTGAGCAACGCAAGCTTGATCGTCTCCTGGCGGGTCTTGGCTTGACATCAACTGAGCAACTGACCGCCTCGCACGGTTTGGTGTCTCGTGAAATAGATGCTTTTGAGCATGAGCGCACCGAGTTGGCCAAGCGTTTGGCGTTGAGCCTTGATCAGGCCACGCAAATTGAGACGGACTTGCGAACCCAGCAGCGAAGGCGCAAGTCGCTGGCTGCCGTTGGCGAAGTGGTGACGGCCGATACGCTTAAAAATGCCCGATTGCAACGCGATGCCAGTTGGCAGGACATTCGTTGCGCTTATATTGACCGTGCGCCGAGTGACCCCGTTGCGTCAACGCCAGGCTTGCCTGCTGCTTTTGAGCGTTCTCAAAGCGACGCAGATCGGCAAGCAGACTTGCTGCGCGAAGGTGCCAAACGCGCCGCAGAAGTGGCTGAATGTGCGCAACGCATCACAGAAATGACGCAAGAGCTGGCGGGACTGCAAGCGCTACAGACAGCACACACCCAGTCGTTGGCAGCGCTGGATGCCAGTTGGCAACAAACGCTGAAGGAAAAGGCTGTTTTGCAGGGCACAGCGGCACAGGTGCGGGCCTGGCTGACGGGACGACAGTTGGCGCTGGATCAGTTGGACCGCCTGACGGATGTGAGGCAAGCGCAAACGCATTTTGCCCAACAGATAACGCAAGCGAGCAGCACTTTGCTGGCCACGCTACAGGCGTTGGGCCAGTCTGTGCCGGCAAACGCCCACAATTTGGCCGCTTTGATGGCCTTGGGCGTGGAGCGTGAGCGTGCGTTGCTGGAGGCTAAAGTGGCCATGGCAAGGCGCACCAAAGACTTGAAGAGTCTGACGCAAGAGGTTCAGGAGGCACAGGCGACAGAGGCTGACCTGAGCGTCAAACTGATGGCTTGTCGCGCCGCGCTGGATGCCGCTTGCCATCAACTGTTTTTGGTGGCGGGCGTGACACCTGAGACGATCAAAGCCCGACTGGCTGAATTGCAGCGCTGGGCCACGGATTACCAGATGCATGGCTCAACGCTTGTGCAATTGAAACAACTGCAAGCCAGCGAGGCCACCGTGATGCAGGCGGCCAAGGCTCTGGGTGCGCTGCTACACGAACCCGGCTGGGTGCATCTGGAGGCCTGGTTTGATGCCCTGACGCAGCGTTTGGACTTGTCGCGAAAGGCAAAAGCCAGGCAAATCACGCTCAATGACAGGGTGGCGCTGGAGACCCAACGCCGTTGGCGTACACAGGCAGAGCTGCAAGCCGCAACGCAAACTCTGCTGCAACTGATGCTGCAAGCGGGGGTGCCAGATGTCCAGACCTTGCCCGATGCAGAAGCTCAGTCGGATCGGCACCGTGAGGCGGCCCGGCAGCTTGATGCCTTGAAAAGTCAGTTGAACAGCGCGTCAACCAAGGATATTGACACGCTACGCGCCGAGCTGGTCGGCCAAGACAGTGTGGCGATTGAGCAGGAAAAACAAGCCTGTGTTGCCGATCTTGCGCGCCTGGAGGGCGAAGAGCAGGCTGCCATCGCGGCGGAGCAAGACACCCGACTGGCCTTGGCTGGCGTGGATACCTCAGACGATGCTGCCCATGCACGAGAAGAAATGGAAGCCGCCATTGCCCGCTACCGTGCGGGTGTGCGTCCGTGGGCACAGCTCAAGTTGGCGCAAGCCCTGCTGGGGGAGGCCTTGCGGCGTTACCGCGAAAAAGCCCAAGGACCCCTGATTGAATTGGCCAGCGCGTATTTCAAGGCAATGACCGGCGGGCGTTTTGTGGGCTTGTGGGTGGATGACGACAGTGGATGTCCGGTACTCAAAGTTAAACCAGCCCAAGGCACGCTGGTGGCCGTGGATGGCTTAAGTGAGGGGACGGCAGACCAGCTTTATCTGGCACTGCGATTGGCCGCGCTGCAAGTTCAACGACAGCCCGATCGAATGATGCCACTGGTGCTTGATGACGTGTTCATCACCTCAGACGATGAGCGCGCCTCCCAAATGTTTGGGGCACTGGAGCAGTTTGCTGCACAGGGGCAGGTGCTGGTGTTTACCCATCATCAGCATTTGGTCGATATTGCCAGGCACACGGTGCAGCCAGGCGCGCTGCGTGTTCATCAGTTGCCGCAGGCATTTCATCGCAGCCATTGATGCGGCTTGGAAACTACAGCT
>SESE01000617.1_pt1 | contig 14661 bp, 16 predicted proteins | sample 3171371 | NCBI WGS metagenome assembly SESE01 (sample SAMN06051881, study PRJNA518727) | freshwater metagenome | biome: subpolar coniferous forest; feature: holomictic lake; material: water; isolation source: holomictic Lake 442, 13 m depth | place: Canada: near Kenora, Ontario | collected... | reverse complement strand
CCATCATCGTATGCAAGTGACTATTCACCTTCGCCTCCAACTCGGCTACGCGGCGAGACATGTGCGGGAGCGGGGTTTCGTAGCGCTCGGCAAGCTCCTTCACGCGCTGGGTGAGCGCCTGGCTAATGCGATCCATCTCGCCGTGGATAGCGGCGTCGAGGGCCGCGAGCCATTTGTCATCGACCACCAGCGCCTTGATCTGGGCCTCTGTCAGCTTCGGGTAGTGCCTGTAGGCTTTGGAGTCTAGGATGGCCTCGGCCTCCTTCAGCTTCCGTTTCAGCTCAGCCTCCTGATCACTCAGATCCAGCCACATCTTGAGGATGGCGGCCTCTGCCTTGGCCTCAGCGTCATTCTTGGCAACGAGCGCCTTGATCTCCTTGAGCCGGGCGGCGACGCTGGCCTTGTTGATCTTGTCCAACGCAGCGAAGATCCCTTCCTCGCCGCCGTGCTCCTCTTCCAACTCAGCCATACCTGCACTGGCGCGCTCCAGATCAGCGGCAAGTAGATCAATGACCGCCTGCTCTTTGGCAAAGAAGCGGGCGATCATCAGGGATTTGGGCAGCAGGTCGCAGGCCCAGCCCTTATCCTTCGACTTACCCTTCTTATCCGTCTCCGTGATACGGTAAGTCTCGGCCTTCCAGCCATCGGCGGCGATCAGGTAGAGATCGTCCTGCATGGTCGCGGCCCAATAATCCATCAGGTGCTGATAGACCGCGTAGGGGTCAATCAGCGGTTGGCCGATGTAGTGGGTGAGCAGATCCTCGGCGAGGGTGGCGACAACCTCCTTGGGATGGCAGCCCGCCTGCACCTGGCGCAGCGTCGTGGCGACCTGTTGCTGCCAGGTGGCAAAGTGCGTGTTCATGCAGGTGATGAAGGCGGCGAACTCGGCGTGCTCGTAGATCGCGGGCTTGATCACGGCCTTGTCCACGGCGAGAGCCAGGTAGCCGGGGCGGCTATGGTGGAACAGAGCCTGACGGAGTTGCGGGCAGACCGTCCAATAGGGCTGGAGCGCATCCACATCAGCCGTGGGGATACCGCCGCGCAGGTGGCCCTCAATATCCTGAAGATCCTCGGCCTGCTGGCTATCAATATAGCGTGGGATATTGAGGTTGAACTCATTCTTCGCGATCTCCGCGAGGGAGACCATACGCGCATACTTGGGCACCTCAAGCTGCTTGGTGAAGACATCGACGATCTTATGGATGTCCTGGGCGCGCAGCCGGTTCTTGGGGCCGTCCTTAATGAAGCCCGCGCTGGCGTCGATCATAAAGATACCCGTGCGGGCGTGGGCGTCCTGCTTATCCACGACGATGATACAGGCGGGGATGCCGGTGCCATAGAACAGGTTGGCGGGCAGGCCAATGATGCCCTTGATATAACCCTTGCGGATCAGGGCGCGGCGAATATCGCCCTCGGCGTTACCGCGAAATAGGACGCCGTGCGGCAGAATACACGCGCCCTTGCCGGTACTCTTGAGCGAACGCACGATATGCAGCAGGTAGGCGTAATCGCCCTGCTTATCGGGCGGCACGCCGAAGGGCTTGAAGCGCTCGTAAGTATCGTCGAGCGGCGTAAGGCCCGTACTCCAGCGCTTATCTGAGAAGGGCGGATTAGCGACCACATAGTCAAAGGTCTTGAGCGTGCCACTCTCCGTAAACTTAGGGTCAGCCAGCGTATTGCCCTGCACAATCAGCGCCGTGGGGTTGTTGTGCAAAAACATGTTCATCCGGGCCAGACTGCTCGTAGCAGCGTCCTTCTCCTGCCCGTAGAGCGTCACCGCAGTGCTGGCCGCATCGCCCACCTTCAGCAGCAGCGAACCCGAGCCACAGGTCGGGTCATAGACCGTGGTGGCATGGGTCGTCTTGGCCTCGCGGATACCGATAATCTGGGCCATAATCCGGCTGACCTCCGCCGGAGTGTAAAACTGGCCTTTGCTCTTGCCGCTCTCCGTGGCGAAGTGGCGCATCAGGTACTCATAGGCATCGCCGAGGATATCGTCGCCGTCAGCGCGGTTCTTCGAGAAGTCGAGGGCCTTGTTCTCAAAGATCGCAATCAGGTTCGTGAGCCGCTCAACTTTCTCCTTGTCGTTGCCGAGCTTCGTAGAATCGTTAAAGTCCGGCATATCGGACAGCTTGTTGGCATCCGCGAGCGGGGCGATGATCTTCTTGTTGATCTGATCGCCGATGTCGCTCGTACCCTTGAGGGCGACCATATCCTTAAAGCTGGCACCGGGCGGGATCGTAATCGGCGCGAAGGGCACACCGGCATACTTATCGCTGATGTACTTGATGAACAACAGGACGAGGACATAGTCCTTGTACTGGCTGGCGTCCATGCCGCCGCGCAGCTCGTCGCAGCTCGACCAGAGTGAGGAGTAGAGTTCAGATTTCTTCAGTGCCATGGGTGTTTCTATGTGCGGTTGAGGAAGCGAGGCGAGAGAGTGGTCACGGGGTCGCACGCTCGATCGCCGCGCGCAGGTCATCATCGCTCGGCGTGAGGTACATCCCGGTAGTGGCGATACTGCTGTGGCCGAGGGTGCGCTGCACCATCGCCAGATCAGCGCCTGACTCAAGCATGCGGCGGGCCAGGCTGTGGCGTAGCGTGTGGGGGGTGGCATCGTCTAATTGGCGAGCCAGGTCGCGCAACTCGGCAGCGCGCTCCAGCGAACTCAGGCCAGCGGCATCGGCGCGCAGTCGCTCGGCGGCCTCGTGGGCGCGCTGGTCAACTACCCGCTGGATCAGACGCTGATTCACGCCGGGGTGCATCGGCTGGCCGGCGCTGGTGTGGTCGAAGCCCACCAGCAGCGGCTCGCGCTCGGCCTCACTCCCCACCGCTGGCAGCCCCTTGGGGCAGCGCAACTGCTTGAGGTAGCGCCGCAGCACGGCCACCGTCTCGGCATTGAGTATCACCCGGCGTGTGCGCCCGCCCTTGCCCCGGCGCACCGTCACCGTCATCCCGTCCAGGTCGAGGTCGCGCAGCTGGATATCACAGGTCTCCTGGGCGCGCAGGCCGGCGTGGGCCAGCAGCGCGAGCAGGGCTTCATCGCGCAGGCGCACGCGCTCGCTGCGCCCGGACTGGACAGTGCGCAGGAGGGCATCAACGGCGGCAGACGGGATGGATTTTGGGGAGGGGCTGCTGGTCGGCAGCGATTTGATCGCGTCCGCAGGGTTGGCGGCGATCAGATCAGCCTTCTGCGCCCACGCAAGGTAGGCGCGCAGACTGTTCAAAGCACGGTTTAGCGTCGAGGGGGCGGCGGCCGCATCGAGCTGGCGATGCATGCGCCAGGCGTGGATGTCAGGCTCGCGCAGCAGGTCGGGCGCGAAGGGTCGGCGGCGAACCGCTTCCCACCAGGTAGCGAAGCCGGCCAGGTCACCGCGCACCGCCTTGGTGGTCAGCGGCGAGCGGCCCTTCTCCACGAGATATGCGAGGTAATCGTTGATCGAGTGATGCATGCGTGCGCCGTAGAAGAAACACGTGAGACCTGCTGTACTCTACCATTTGCATATCCGACATGTCAACAGGCGCTTTTTGACGGTGGGACACCCGCTTTTATCCGACGTGTAGGCGGGCTGAACAAGGCTATCGCGTCGGATATTCGGAAGTCTCCGACATGGTAACGCTACCTCACCCCTGGACTTCAAGAAATTCAGGGGACTTCAAAAAATTCAGGGGTCAAGTTCAAAAAATTCAGGTAATTTTACATTTACAGTGGCGAGAGCACAAGGAAGTTTTTTCGAACGAAAACGGTATACCCTCGTAGGCTCGCCTACTTGCGAAATTCCGCATCCTGATGCGCGAGCGCGCGCTGCGCTCGACCGGTTCCAGGCCACGCGTCTGTTCTGGGCGATGGAGGATGTGGTTTGCGATGTCCTCCTGCGCCGCGGAGCCGCCCGTGGCGAGGATCGGCTCGACCTGTCCTCCAGCGTTGCCCCCGCCCGCGCCCGCTGGGCCGCCGCCACACGCCGCTGCGGCTGCCGGCGGGTTGACTCGTTCCGCTCGCTGCACCTGATCGGCCTCAGCCTGCTCCTCGCCCTTCACGTCGGCGCCCCTGCCTTCCACCCCATCGACCGGTAGGCTCCTCCAGCTCAGCTGATCGCACCGGGCGCACTGTCGCCCTGTGCAGATGTACGCTGCGCCGTTGGTTCCTCCCGGTCGTTGCTGTTTTTGGAAGCACAAGGAGCGCCTGATGCCACCGTAATCCCAGGCCCACCGGGGTTTCACCTGAATCGAAAAGCCCTTCGACACTCGCCGCCAAGCTTTGCCGAAGAGCCTTCGATGTGAAGCCTCGCTGCGCTTTCCAGAGCGCAGAAACTCACTCGCGACCCCATTATAGCATCTGCCCTCGGCACGGTGCAAGGGGGGTGTTCGCCCAAATATATGCGGGTTTGTAGACATAGCGCCGCCCGATTGTCCGGATCGGGCAGCTCACGATAGAGGCTTCTGATGACCACGACTGACCAACGGCACGCCCTGTCCGGCGGCATCGCGCCACCGGCAAGCGTGCCCCGCCTTGGCGGCGACGAGCTCTTCGTCCCCGCCTCCCACGTGCTGGTGACCGACCGGCAGGTGACGCACCCGGCCTTCCGGCTCTGGTGCGTGCTCCACCGGCTCTGGTTCCTGCGCGAGCCGCCGACGATGGATCTCCTGCAGGAGCTGATGGGCTCGTTCGTTCCCGAGAAAACCGGAGACCAGCCGACCGACGCGCGCACGAAGATCTGGCAGTCGGCCACCCGGCGCAGCATCGAGCGCTGGCTCACCGAGCTAGAGGCCGCCGGCTGGCTGGTGTGGACGCGGCGCGAGGAGACGAGCCGCCGCTACCACCTGCGCACCAGCGCGCGCAGCGCCCCTGACACCGCCGTCCTGACCGAGCTGCGGGCGCTGCTCAACTCCGGCAAGGCCACCCTGGCCGATGTGCAGACCCTGCTGCGCCGTATCCCTGGCGTGACCGACGATGCGACATCAGGATCGTATGACTCGATCCCGGGATCGCATCAGGATGCCGCGCAGGCTGCCGATGGCCGCGATGATGCGACATCAGGATCGCATGGTGCCCCTGATGCGGACGATGATGCGACGGCAGAGTCGCATGATCCGATCCGGGGATCGCACGATACGACGGCAGAGTCGCATGATCCGATCCGGGGATCGCATGAAGCGACCCCAGAGTCGCATGGTGCGACTCTGGGGTCGCATGAGCGGCTCGCGGAGGGCGTCCTGACGCGGTCGATCGATGCCCCTTATAGTGAGATCTCCCAGAGAGAGATCCGGAGAGATCAGACACCACCACCACCCGCTGCGCCCGCCGCACCGACGAACGGTGATGGGGGTGGGGGTGGTGGGCCAACCGCCATTGAGCGCTATCTGATCCGCCAGGGCTTCAGCGCGCGCGCCGCCCAGCAGTTTCGCACCCTGGACTGTGCCGCCGCGCAGGCGGATCTTGCCCGACGCCGCGATCTCGGCCAGGGCATCGGCGCAATCGTCACCGCCTGGCGGGTCGAGCCGCCCCAGCCTGCGCCAGACCGCCTGGGGCAGACTCCTGACGCCGCGCGCACGAAGGCGCAGGCCCTCGCCATCGCCCCACCGGACACCAGCCCGCTTGAGATCCAGTACCTCGCTCTGGATCTGGAGGAGGGCGAGTCTCCGGCGGCGGCGCTCGCCAACCTGGCCGCCCGCCGCGCCCAGGATGCTGGGGGAGGTGTCGGATGAGCACCACCCCTGACCGCCGGAGCCAGATGCGGGTCTTGACCCTCGGCACCACGACCCACCTGCGGATCGTGGAGCCGAATCGCACCGACGGGCAGAACCAGGCCTGCCCGACCTGCAAGGGCGCTGGGTTCCTGGTCGCCGACGTGCCCTACGGCCACCCGCGCTTCGGCCAGCTCATCCCGTGTGCGTGCAAGCAAGCCGACCAGCAGCAGCGCCGGCAGGCCACCCTGGAGCAGCTGAGCAACATCACCGATTTCCGCGACCAGACCTTCGCCACCTTCGACCCGGACGTGCCCGGGGTGCGCAAGGCGTTTCTCCGCGCCCACACCTTCGCGCAGCGGCCGCAGGGCTGGCTGCTGCTCTTCGGGCCGTGCGGGGCGGGCAAGACGCACCTGGCGGCGGCGGCGGCCAACCAGGTGCTGGATCGCGGTGAGCCCGTGCTGTTCACGGTCGTGCCCGACCTGCTCGACCACCTGCGGGCCACCTTTGGGCCGACCAGCGAGGTGGGCTACGACGAGCGTTTCGAGCAGGTGCGCTCGGTCGGGCTGCTCGTCCTCGACGACCTGGGCACCGAGAGCGCCACCGGCTGGGCGCGCGAGAAGCTCTACCAGCTGCTGAACCACCGCTACAACCAGGAGCTGCCGACGATTATCACCAGCAACCGCGCACCTGACAGCCTGGATCCGCGGGTGCTCTCGCGCATGTACCAGATGGCGTTCGGCGGGGAGATCCTGCGGGTCGCCGCCGAGGATTACCGGAAGCGCCCGGCGGGGTCGCACTCATGACGACACGGCCCTGCGGCACCGGGTGCCGCAGGGCCGATCCCAGCGGTATCGCAGCTAGGCAGCAGGTGGGTTCAGAATAGCCTGGGCCGCCTGTTTGAGCGGAGGAAGATCCCGATGAACGACGGTCCAGATCAGCTCCAGATCAATGCCGAGGTAGTTATGCACGAGCACATTCCGAAACGCGGCGATCTCCTTCCAGGGGATATCCGGTTGCGTCGCCTTCGCCGCGTCGGAGAGGCGCTGCGTTGCCTCCGACAAGGTCTGCAAATTGCGCAACGTCGCGTCCTGCAGCAGGTCAGAGGCAAAAAAGGGGCCACGCCCGCCAGCCACGTGATCCTCAATGCGCCGGATGCACTCCAGGATATGGCGCAGATAGACGGTGTCGTCTCTCATAGGGGGCGAGCTTCCTGGAGCACCCGCTCACGCAGCTCGGGGCGCAGCGCTCGCTCCGTCACCACCTCGACCCGTCGGCCGAGCAACTGTTCGAGATCGAGGATGAGACCAGCCGGGAACCAGGCGCTGGTCTCGGCCCCAGTCTCAATCAGCAGGTCGATATCGCTTTCCGGCGTGTCTTCGCCGCGGGCCACAGAGCCAAAGACTTGCAGGCGGGTCACGCCGTGGCGGCCCGCGATCCGCGTGATCGTCTCGCGCTGTTCGTGTAGGACAGTGCTGACTGTCATAGGTACCACCTCCGCGTTGATTATAGCCGCTCACGCACGGATTCATCAACTACAGGAACGACGACCATGAATACCCCACTCACTCTGATCGCCGCCGACATCGGCAACGTCAACACGAAGTATCGCCGCCAGGGCGGCGCCTGGGAGATCGCGCCCTCGCTGGTGCGCATGCTGAGCGGCCGCGCCGGCTACAGCTTCACCGCCGACACTCCGGTGCGCCCGCTGGTCTACCTGAGCGGCCCGGCCGGCATCGAGCCCCACACGCCCTATCTGGTCGGCCACGACGCTCTGCGCGCCGGGATCACCGATGTGGCGGTGATCGGCAGCGCCGAGCTGCGCGTGCAGGCAGTGGCCTATCTGCTGCTCCACCTCTACGCCATCATCGCCAGCCTGCCGCTCGGCGTCACCAGCGCGCAGATCGCCTTCGCCGGCGGCCTGCCAGTCGAGGATGATGGTAACCCGCAGGTCAAGGCGGTCCTGCGCCAGCGGCTGACCGGTAAGACCGATGCAGGCAGCTCGCCCATCCCGCACGTGCTGTGCTGGGGCGAGACCACCTACACCCTCACCATCGCCCGCACCTCGTTCATTCCTCAGCCGATCGGCGCGGTCGCCACCCTGCTCTTCAGCCCCGACGGGCGCATCCACACGAATGGCACGATGCTGCGCCAGCGCTATGCGCTCGACATCGGCGGCGGCACGACCGACTTCACCGGGCGTAAGGGCCTGGATCTCGTCCCCGGCAGCGAGGGTGGTGTGCGCCTGGGCGTGCAGAACGCCGCCGAGACGGCGCGGACGCTCATTCAGCGCCGCTTCCCCAGCCTGCGCCAGCTCGATGCCGGTCAGGTGCTGGCGCTGCTCCGCCAGGGCGAGACGACCATCGCGGTCGCGGGCGAGCCCTGCGATGTGCGCGCGGAGCTCCAGACCGCGCTGAGCGACACGGCCAGCGCCATCCTCGCCCAGGTGCTGCCGCGCTGGGAGCGCACCCTGGCCCAGGGCGAGGTGCTGCTCTTCGGCGGCGGCGGCCAGGTGATGGCACCGGCGATCAGCGCAATGCTCACCCCACTCACGCCGGTCACCCTGCTCGACGATCCGATCACGCGGGTTGCGGATGGTATCGAGCGACTAGCGACGTATCGCCTTCAGGCCGAATGACCCAACGATGCGCCATTCGGCCACACCAGCACGATGCGCACTAGTTCGCATTGGGAAGCCATAACCGAGCATCGCGGGCCAGTAGCCAGGGCGCTCCAGCCCGGTCCGCGATGCAAGAATGGCGCACCAATGCGCCATTGGGGGAAGCGATGTCAACCCGAGATCTGTCTGATCGCTACTACGCCAGCGTCCCGGCCGACGACCCCCGCTTCGCCGAGCTGCGCGAGGTGCTGGTCGCCGTGCGGCAGACCGGGCGGCACAGCCCGGCCTCGCGCATGCTCGGCGAGTGGGCGCTGCTCGGCTTTCTGTTGAGCACGGGCCGGATCAGTATCAGCGGCCCGAGCAGCGCGCCGTTCGCCCCTCCCGGAGATCTGCCCGATCTGCGTGAGCTGCTGGCGGCCAAACGCCAGCTTGAGGCGGCGGCCGCTCAACTCGGCGGCTTTGACGAGTGATGTATCGTGCACTGCAAGGAGGCCCGCGATGCCCCTGACCCTTCGCCGCCGTCCCCGGCTCCCTCCTGTTGATGTCGCCACCCCTGCGGCCGACGCAAGCCCGACGCGCGATGACGGAGCGCGCCCAGGAACCACGCAGGCCGAACCGGCCCGCACGTCGGCAACGGCCACGAATGCAGAGACCACTCGCACCACCAAACGGTCGCGCCGCCGCCCATCCGACGGCTGGCGCGACCGGATGCTTGGCGAGGTCTTCTTCTTCCTGCTCGGCCTGGGAACCTGGCTGAGCAACGCCGTCTTCACGATCCTGGGCGTAACCGCGCCGATCGGGCTGAACCCGCTCACCGTTCTGCTCGGCTTCGCCTTCCACGTCCTGCTCTCGCGGGCAGAGCTGCACCTCTGGTATCGCTGGCGCGACCCGTGGTACCTGCTGCTGCTCGTCGGCTGCGTGCTGATCGACGTTGGCACGACGCTGGTTGGACTGCGTCCTATCGCGGCGAAATGGCTCCCCGTGCTGGTTGGCACAAGCCCCGAGAACGTGCTAGACTGGGGCCAGATTCTGATCGCGCTGGTGACGAATACGGCGGCTCCGGTCTGGTGGCCGAACGCGCTCACCCTGCTGCTGATCGCCTTCGCCTTCGCGCTGGGGTCCGAGCGGCTCCTGCGCAAGTTCTACCGTGGGATGGTCGAAGTCTGGCAGGAGCGGCCGGCGACCGGCGCCGAGGCAGCGGGAAGGGGCTGAAGCGATGAACGAAACCTGGCTCGAAGGGCTCGGGCTGTTCCAGTGGCTCAGCTTCGCGCTGCTCGTTGCGGCCTGGCCGGTCTACGAGGTGCTCAAGCTGCGGCGGCGCGCACGCCGCGCCGAGGAGCGGGCCGCGCAGCTCGCCCAGGACTACCAGCATCGCTTCGACGCCCTGGATGCCGTGCAGCGCCAGGCGCTTGAGAAGCTGCTCCAGCACCCCCAGCCGCTGCGCAGCCCACCCGCTGGCTTCGGGCCGACCCTGCGCGCCGTCGCGGCATATCACGAAACCGACCCGTACGCCATCCCGATCGGCTGGCAGAACTCCGACGGGGTGGCCGACCTGGTGACCGGCAGCCTGCACGGCGATAGCCCTTACTTCGTCGGCAACGTGCAGGTCACCGGCATGACCCGCTGGGGCAAGAACATCTGGGAGTTCCTGACCACGACGACCCTCTGCTATCGCACGACGCCGGTGCAGCTGCGCGTATTCTGTATCGACGGCAAGGGGCCGGATGGCGCGATCTGGCGCGGGTTGGCGCATAACTGGCGCGAGCCGATCACCCGCGAGGAAGACATCCCCGGCGCGATCGCGGCGCTGGAAGGGCTGCGAACCGAGCGGATGCGCCTGCTGGAGCAGCACAGTGTCACGAAGTGGGAAGAACTCCCGGCGAACCTGCGCCCACCGCTGGTCTGGGTGGTGATCAATGAGCTCTCACTCCTGGAGAAAGTGCTGGGCCGCGAGCTGGAGCACTGGCTCACCCGCGAGCTCTCGTCGGCCCTGGCGGGCGGCATCCGCTATTGCATCCTGATGCAGGACGCGTCCAACTGGGAGACCGGCTGGCGTCGGCAGATCGGCCTGGCCATCGCCGGCGGCCAGGTGAGCCGCGACGCTGACAAGCCCAACCTCGGGATGTCCACCGCCGAGATCAAGGATCGCGGCGGCATCCCGCCCTCCGAACTACCGGAGCGCGGCTGCTTCACCGCCCGCTTCTACCGCGATGTGGTGTCGGTGAGCATTCCGTACCTGAACGTTGAGGAGCGGAAAGCGGCGATCGCGCGGCTGCCACGACACAATCCCGCCATTGAAGCAACCGCAGCAGGGAATGAACTGTCAACGCTTTTGTCGGAAGATCTCCCCCGGAGGCGCGTCAACGAGACCGTACCGTACCTCGTGATAGCGGACGGAATGGCCGGCGAAACGGCCAAAATAGCCAGCGGCACGGCTACTGCCCAATCTGCTGGTACGAGGTACGAGGCTGGTATAGCGCAGTACCATGAGCCAAGCCAGCGTACCGACTCGCCAATGGATGCCGAAATCGCGGCGGTGCTCACCGTTGGCGGTACGCTCAACGACGAGCAGATAAAGTTCTTACACCTGGAGCGCGGCTGGTCTCTAAACCGTATCGCGCTCTCGGGTGGATTGCGCGGACAGAAACAGGCGAGGTTGGAGCGAATTTACGCAGCACTTGGCCTCCGGCGCGAGCTGACTGAGGTCGAGCAGCCGGCGTAGAAAGAGAGAACCGATGACGACACGAACCATTGAAGTGCCCGAGGATTTGTATACCCAGCTGGAGCAGCGCGCCCACGCGGTCTCCCAGTCGGTGGATGCGGTTGTCATTCGGACGCTCGCCAGCAGCCTGCCTCCGTCGCCAGAGCCGGATCTTCCTCAGGCTGTCCAGGACGAGCTGGCGGCCATGGAGCACCTCTCGGATGAGGCGCTCTGGGTGATCGCGCGCAGCACGATGAACAGCGACTCGCTGGCGCTCTACGACGTGCTCCGAGATCGCAAGGAGGAAGGGTCGCTGACTCCCGAGGGCCAGCAGTGGCTCGCCCGCCTTTCCCACGAAGCTGACGCGTTAGCCTTGCGCAAGGCCCACGCCTACGCGCTGCTCAAGAGCCGCGGCCATCAGCTGCCCACGCTCGCCGAGCTGCCGGTTCCCACCTCGTGAGCCGCCCGTACCTCTCGCTGGAACTCCAGGAGCAGATCCTTGCCGATGCCGGCCATCTCTGCGGCTATTGCCACTCCGATGAGCGGCTGAGCGGCATTCCGCTGAGCATTGAGCACATCATCCCGCGGGTCGCCAACGGCCCGACGGTACGCGAGAACCTGTGGCGCTCGTGCCGACCCTGCAACGAGCAGAAGGGCGGGCAGATCACGGTGCCTGACCCCGAAACCGGCGAGCTTATGCCGCTCTACAACCCGCGCACGCAGCCCTGGCGCGCGCATTTCGGTTGGAGCGACGATGGCACGTTCCTCATTGGCCACACCCCGATCGGCCGGGCGACCATCGCCCCGCTCCAGCTCAACCGTGCCATGCTGGTCGCCGCCCGCCGTCGGTGGGCAGGCGCCGGCTGGCACCCGCCGGCTGAGGACAGGGACGCTCCCTGATGCCAGCGTTGATGGCCACCTATCTCATCTGGCTCCTGATCATCAACCTGATCACCGCCACCGCCTACGCCCGCGACAAGCGGGCGGCGCGCCGGAGCGCCCGGCGGATACCCGAGCGCACCCTCTTCTCACTCAACCTCGCTGGCGGGGTCATCGGTGCCTGGCTGATCTTCTTCGGCATGCGCCACAAGACCCGCCACGCCTCGTTCTGGGCCGTGCAAGCTGCCTGCACGGCGCTGCATCTCGGGCTCATGGGCGTGCTGGTTGTCGGTATGGTTTAGCGCGCTGCCATGTCCAGGAAGCGCGCGAAGCGGGCCAGGGCCTCGGGCATATTGGTGCGCCCGAACCCGATCCGGAAGTGCTCGCCCGGCATGTCGTAGACCGATGCCGGCAGGATGAGCACGCCCGCCTGGGTGCGCAGATCGGCGGCCAGCTGCTCCACGGCGGTGCCGTCCAGCAGGCGCGGGAAGCCGACGCAGCCCGCCTTGGGCCGCACCCAGGCCAATCGGTCGGCGTGGCGCGCGAAGAACCCGTCCAGCGCGGCTAGGTTCGCGGCCATGATCGCCCGGCTGCGTGCCAGCACCGGCTCCCGCGCCCGCAGGGCGATCAGCGCCAGCACCTCGCTGGGCGCGCTATTGCACATCGAGAGGTAGTCCTTGATCGTGGCGAGCCGCGCATGCAGCCCGGGGTCGCGGGTCGCCAACCAGCCCACCCGCAGGCCGGCCAGCCCGAAGGCCTTCGACATCACGCCCAGGCTGACCACGTGCGGCCCCAGGTCGGCCCCGGCCGGCAGTCGGTCGGCCGGGCCGTGCTCCATCAGGCGGTAGACCTCGTCGCAGAAGAGGGTGGCTCCGGCGTCGGCGGCGAGCTCGACCACCGCCGCGAAGGTCGCCCGGTCGAGCAGGGCGCCGGTGGGGTTGTGCGGCGTGTTCAGGATGATCAGCCGGGTATTTGGGCGCAGGGCGCGCCGCAACGCATCCAGGTCGAGTGCCCAGCCCTCGTCGTGACGGAGCGGCAGCAGCGTGACGTCGGCCCCGCGGGCGCGCGCGACCTCCGCCAGTGACTGGTAGCCCGGCCACCAGGTGATCACGTGGTCGCCGGGGGCGACGGTGGTCTGCATGAAGGCGAAGATTGCCTCGGAGGCCCCGGCGAAGGTGAGGATCTCGTCGGGTGCGACCTGGGTGTAGAGCTCGGCGATCGCCGCGCGCAGCGCCGGCAGGCCGGGGTACTCGGTGTAGCCCAGGGTCAGCCCGTCCCAGCGGGCGCGCCCGTCCTCGTCGGCTAGGGCCAGTAGGTCGGCCAGCGCCCAGCCCTCGATATCCGAGCTGCAGAGCAGGTACGGGGAGACAAACTCCCACTCGGCGAAGTAGCGCTCCAGCTTGAAGGGGGGGATGGTCATCATGCCACTCCCGAGACCGGCTTCTGGGCGAGATGATCCTGGAAGTAGGATTGCCACGGCCCGCAGCCGAGGATGAAGGGCTGGAGCAGCGCGCGCTCGGCCTGGATGGTATGCATCAGGTCGTGGCCGACCCACTCGTGCAGCAACTCGCTGAGCGAGACGATGCCCAGCTCCGCGTGGCGGGCCTGCCGGTCAAGGTCGGCCGGGGTGAGCGTGGACAGCAGGGCCAGGCTTTCGGCCCGCAGGGCAGCGAAGGCGGCGGCCAGCTCGGCGGGGCCAGACGGCGCGGCCTGGAGGTCGCCCTGGGCATCAGGGTCGAAGGCCGGGAAGTCCTGGCCGGCCAGCAGGGCGCGGATGCGCACGGGGAAGACCAGGTGCTCGGTATCGACCAGGTGCTGGAGGCACTCAAGGGCCGACCACTCCCCAGATGCCGGGGCGCGAGTAAGCAGATCAGCGGGCACGTGCTGGGCCAGGCTCGTCCAGCGCGGCGGCGTGGTCGGCAGGATAGCGCGGGTCAGGGCGAGGATATCGTCAGCCATCGGTCTCTCCTTCTATGACCAGGACTGCAGCTCGATCATATTCCCCTCGGGGTCGGTCAGGTAGCACCAGGTCACGCGCCGCCCCACGGCGGTGGTGAGCGTCACCACCTCCCCGACGGCGTGGCCGCCGTGGGCCAGCACCTCCGTGCGGGCCGATGAGACATCATCGACCTCGAAGGCGATATGGCCAAAGCCCGGCCGGTTCACCGCCGTCGCGGGGCGCGGCTCCTGCGTGTCGTACTGGGAGATCTCCAGGGTCGGGCCGTCGGCGCCGTAGCCGGGCAGCCGCAGGTGGGCGCCGCGCATGTGCGCGCCCCGCAGCCCGGTTCCGGCATCAAGCTCCGGGCCGCGGTAGTCGCGCTCGGGCGGCACGAGTGTGCAGCCAAAGACGGTGGTGTAGAAGGCGGCCAGGCGCGACCAATCCTCGGCGATCAGGTTCGTATGCACATAGCGTGCGTGCATGGCGGATCTCCTTTCGCTGGTACGCCGTTGTTCCACACGTTAGCACTGCGCATCGGGCTCGACCCCCTGGTGATCGAAGAATCGCTCCATCCACTGTTCCGGGACATCCAGGGGGCGAAAGCCGTAGCGCTGGTAGAGCCCGTGGGCGTCGCGGGTGGCGAGCATGATCCGCCGGATCGCGCGCAGATCGGGGTGGCTGAGCACGGTCGCAATCAGCCATTTCCCGAGCTCGGCACCGCGGTGATCCTCAAGGATGTAGACATCGCAAAGCCAGGCGAACGTGGTATGGTCGGTGACTACGCGGGCCAGGCCGACCTGGGCATCCGTGTGATAGAGCCCAAAACAAAGCGAGTGC
>SESE01000609.1_pt1 | contig 14821 bp, 16 predicted proteins | sample 3171371 | NCBI WGS metagenome assembly SESE01 (sample SAMN06051881, study PRJNA518727) | freshwater metagenome | biome: subpolar coniferous forest; feature: holomictic lake; material: water; isolation source: holomictic Lake 442, 13 m depth | place: Canada: near Kenora, Ontario | collected... | reverse complement strand
TTGGATTTGAACACTTGAGCACGTCCAACCTTACCCACGATAAAGGCACCAAACGCCACGCTATTATCAAATGCAAGAAGAGCATCCTCCAACCTCCCATTATTCAACAAAGCATCCCCCTGTTGCGCCCATGCCCATCCGTCTTTCGGGTTTTGCCCCACCGCTCGCTCTGTCAATTCAAGTTGCAAACTATGATTGCCAAGTGACTTGGCTTCCACCGCCAAGTCGCATAATGATTTGGCTGCGTAGTTTCCACCACCATGGCGTTGCTGGTAGTCCACCAATCCATCGACAGCTTGACGCACCCGTTCCCATCGACGAGAACGCATCAAACGGATAATTTGGATTTATTGTTCCTCAATATTGCGTTGAGATTTTTTACGGTCATAAGAACGAGATTGTATTTTTTTGCGATCAGTTTTCCGTTCCCAATCGTTATCTTCCGGGGCAACCTCGCTTTTCTTGACCGTTCGCACAGGTTTGACAACTACCAAAGGCAAAAACCAAGCCTCGACAATTTGACAATACCCAACTACCCCATACAATCGTACAAGTGCCTCTAATTTGGCGGCACCCGTTTGGTTCACTGCCAATAAACCGATGACACTAGCGAACAACCCTTTATTCATGGCAAAATCCAACACGGCCTGTCGCCCGCCGACTGGCTGTAACAGCTTTTCAGGGACGGCATTCCAAGCAATCCACGATTTAGCGATGACAGCTTGATTGCGGACGACTTCATTCAAGTAATTAACAACGTGCCACCGATTTCCATCGCGAGCATGTGACAAAGCGGTTTCGACATCGGCTTCTGCCACCAAGGGTCGGACATGGAATATATCGGACAACCAAATCGCTACCGCACGGTCTGCCAAAAGTATTTCCAATTCTTGTTGGGCTTCATCACGCAACTCCAGAGACAAATCGCCATCCATGCCCATCAGAGCCATATCCAAGGCTTCCCGCCGTCGGCTATATAACGACAGAGCCTGCCCCATTTCAGCCAAGTTCTCGGCGCTATGCCAGCGTAATTCGCCATGGGCTGACAGCCATTCACCCACTGCTGCTGCGGATAATGGACAGGGGGGATTGCCGCAACCCGTCAGATAAGCGGTTTGCGGCTGAAATATCAACGCCGTATTGGAATGAGGCGATAACAAGGCTTGCATGTCGTATTAGTGTCTCTTTAAACGGATGCCAAATTTGTCCAGCTTTTCTTTTAGGGCTTTAAGGCGAATTGTCTTAGAACCGGAGCTAAGTGATATTTCCTCAACGGTACGAATGGAAATGGAACCATAAATATGCACCTCCACAAACTGGTCGTCTTCTGGCTCTGCGCCGTCGTTCATTAACAGGCTTGGAAAATCGGCTTCTGTCATGGTTTGGCTTAATTTGGAAGCGAGCTTTGCCACTGCCAGCTTTCCCCGGTCTTGCCAGATTGCCCGGTAGCCGGCTGGTAATTCAGCAGTTAGGAATTCTTTGCGACGATCCATGAACACAATCGAGTTTTCCTCAAACGCCGTTGCCCGATGGGCTATCGTGCCATTTTTGAGTGTCACATGGCAATCACCATAATGACCGATGCCACGTCGATTCATGGTTAATGCGGCAAAGCGGATATTTTCCTTGTAATGCGTGAACAGTTTTTCATCCACGACACCGCGCATGGCATCCCAAAAATTTTCAGCCGGTAGCCGGACTCCTGCACCCACCAGTTGGTAAAAATTACCGTACAAGGCACAATCATTGGCGGCAAGTGTGTAAACTTCGCTAACATACCGGGTAATGACAGCTTCAGACTGGTCTGCAACCGATTTTTCAAATTTGTCCAATATCGGGAGGCATGCGGGATCAACATTCTGCAAAGCGGTTTGATAGCGCTGCTCCAAGGCTGCTTGTTCCATTGGCCTTTTCGCCGCCGTGACATTCGGAAACAAGGAAGGACGCCCACAATGCGGACACCGGTCACTGCTGGCGGGGATGTCAAACCCGCATTCATCACAAGGGCTGGATGAAGCGATAGATGCCATCTGGATATTCATCCATGGAAAAAGTGTTAAAAATATGACAAATGAACGCGCAGACTATAGTATTTCCCCGGTTTTGTCCATGCCACGAATACCCTTTCGCCAGTTTTCCCATGAGTTGACAGCACTTTGACTCAACGGCATGATAGCGTCAAAGCGCATGGCAAGTTGCATTCGTTTCCCACCCACCACACAATTTCATTCCACCCATTGAGAGGTTTGCAAATATGGGGCAATTCTTTCCTAACGGCATCGCCCATTACCTCGCGGGCGGTTTGATCATCGGCGCGGCGGTTGGGCTGTTGTTCGTCACCACGGGTTTGATCGGCGGCATGAGCACCGTGTACAGTTCGACTTGGTCATTCTTTTCAAACCATCCTTTCTTTCAACGGGAAAACTTTGTCGGCAGCCGCGAGTGGCGGCTCGCTTACGCCGCCGGGCTGGTGCTGGGCGGTGCCATTTGGCTGGTTTGGCTCGGGGCAGGTACATGGCAGACGGGTGTGCCGATTTGGCAGCTTGTTTTGGGCGGGTTTCTCGTCGGGTTTGGTGCCCGCTTGTCCAATGGCTGCACCTCCGGCCACGGCATCTGCGGCATGGCATCCCTGCAATTACCCTCGCTTTTGGCCGTGTTGACATTCCTCGCGACGGGGATTGTCACCGCGCAACTGGTGGCATGGCTGGGAGGCCACTGATGAAAAGCACCCCGTTATTCTGGGCATTGGTCGCCGGCGTATTATTCGGCTTCGGTTTGTCACTGTCCGCCATGGTCCGCCCGGAAGTCGTATTGAGTTTCTTACGGTTTAAAGACCTCGGCTTGTTGCTGGTATTGGGTGGCGCGGTGACTGTCGCACTACTGGCCTTTCAACTCGCACCCCGACTGTTGGACAAACCTTGGTTCGGGCAAGCCTTTGCCAAGCACCCTTCCACACTCAATACCCGTACAATTGGCGGCGCGGCTATTTTCGGCATTGGTTGGGGTTTATGCGGTGTGTGCCCTGGCCCCGCCATCGCCGGCTTGGGTTCGGGAAACTGGCCGTTGCTGGCAGCGCTGGTGGCGATATTCGCCGGTGCTTGGGTGCAAGGGCGCTTTTTTGGGCGTTGAACCGACAGATTAAACTTACGGTTCGCTCCAATTCAAATAATGCAGGTTGCCGAGGCATGGGCCGCTAACCAGCCGTTGCAAAGCCTCTGCCTCGGGCAAGTCGCCTCCGCCCACTCCCGGCGAACGCAGACCCTCCCCAGCCCCAATGTTGTTGAATTAAGGTTTTCTGCGTCGTTCCGGCAGGGAGCGCCGGAACCTAGGCTCCAGGGATGGTCAGGCTTCGATGCTTCCATGCAATCTGGATTCCGGCGGTCCATGCCGGAATGACGGCTTAATTCAACAGCATTGGCCCCAAGCCATGCCGACGGTATCTGCACCGTGAATTGCTGAAAAATCAGCTAATTCTTGACTGGGTTGCCCTTTATCAGGGATAATGCCCTCTTTTTTGGCCTTATCCGTCCCCCGATCCCCGCAATGACAGGCATCTTTGCCGAAGACGAAATTTTAGTTTCAATCCGTAATCTGGTTTTTTTTCGCGGCGGCAGGAAAATTTTCGATGGCGTGAATCTTGACATACCCCGTGGGAAGATCACTGCGATCATGGGCCCTAGCGGGACCGGCAAAACCACCCTGCTTAAACTCATCGGCGGGCAACTTCGGCCCGCTGCGGGTCGCGTGGATGTGGAAGGCCGTATTGTCCACGAGCAGGGGCGCAAGGATTTATACGAGATGCGTAAACGCATGGGCATGCTGTTCCAAAGCGGTGCGCTGCTGACCGATCTGAATGTGTTTGAAAACGTCGCCTTCCCCCTGCGCGAACACACCCGCCTTCCCGAAGCAATGATTCGCTCGTTGGTGCTGATGAAACTCGAAGCCGTGGGTTTGCGCGGGGCAAGGCATCTGATGCCGGGCGAATTGTCTGGCGGCATGGCCCGGCGTGTGGCGCTGGCGCGGGCTATCGTGCTTGATCCGATGATGATTATGTACGACGAGCCATTCACCGGGCAGGATCCGATCTCCATGGGGGTGCTGGTGAAGTTGATCCACAATTTGAACCACGGTTTGGGTTTGACCAGCGTGGTGGTTTCCCATGACGTAAGAGAGACGGTGACCATCGCCGATTATGTTTACCTCATTTCAGAGGGTAAGGTGGTCGCGCAGGGGACAGCCGAGGAGATTGAGCAGACCCCGTCACCTTGGATACGCCAGTTCATGCATGGGGAAGCCGACGGCCCGGTGCCCTTTCATTTCCCTGCGCCGGATTACGCGGAGGATCTCTTGGGTTCGGGAAAGCCGCAATGGCATCAATAGATGTTTAATTACCGACACATGCTGGAATACATTCAAAGAATTGGACAAAACACGTTGGCACGCTTGGAAAAGCTGGGCCGGTCGTGTTTGTTCATGCTACATGTACTGACCGGGTTTCCCGATATTTTCCTGAGATTCAGGCTTCTGGTCGCACAGATTTATTCGGTCGGGGTGCTGAGCATCCTAATCATCAGCGTTTCCGGTCTATTTGTCGGCATGGTCTTGAGCTTGCAGGGTTATAACGTATTGTCCGATTTCGGTGCCGAGCAAACCTTGGGCGTCATGGTGGCGGCCTCGCTGGTGAGGGAGTTGGGCCCGGTGGTCACGGCGTTGTTATTCGCGGGCCGGGCGGGGTCTGCGCTCACCGCCGAAATCGGCCTGATGAAAGCAACCGAGCAATTGTCAGGCATGGAAATGATGGCAGTGGATCCGTTGCGCCGCATTATCTCGCCGCGCTTTTTCGCCGGGGTCATATCCATGCCGCTGCTGGCCGCGCTGTTCAGCATGATCGGTATCATCGGCGGGTATTTCGTCGGCGTGGGGCTGTTGGGCGTGGACGAAGGGGCTTTCTGGTCGCAGATGCGGGCGAAAATTGATTTTTACGACGACATCGTCAACGGTGTCTTCAAGAGTTTAGTGTTTGGCGTGGTCGTGACTTGGATAGCGGTGTTTGAAGGGTATGACGCACTGCCGACCTCCGAGGGGGTTGGCCGCGCGACGACACGTTCCGTTGTATATTCTGCCTTGGCCGTGTTGGCCTCGGATTTCGTGTTGACCGCAATGATGTATGGGGACATTTGATGCAGCAATCTAAGACATTGGAAACATGGGTCGGCCTGTTTGTCGTTTTGGGCATGGTCAGCCTGTTTTTCTTGGCGATGAAGGTCAGCAACTTGGCCGACTTGCAAGTCAAGGACGATAGTTACAAGCTGTTAGCCCGCTTCCAGAATGTGGGAAGCCTTAGGGTTCGCGCCCCGGTGTCCATGGCGGGGGTGCGCGTGGGCCGGGTCAGTTCGATACATTTTGACAATAAGACCTATGAAGCCTTGGTTGAAATGCATATCGAACCGCAATTCAACACAATCCCCGTTGACACCACCGCGAATATCCTAACGGCGGGATTGCTCGGCGAGCAATACATTGGCCTGAGTGCCGGGGGGGACGGGGAGTTTCTCAAGAACGGGGATGAAATCGAGTTGAGCCAGTCGGCCTTGGTGTTGGAAGAGGTGATAAGCCGGTTCCTGTTCAACAAGGCGGAGAGCGGTGCGGAGAAAAAGGATTCCCCTCTGGTGAACACCGCTGAGGAACCGGCGGAGCATGATCTGCACGGAATCCAAGCGGCGACATCGGTCAAGCCCAAGCCGTCGGCAAAAACCAAGGAAAAGCCGGTCAGCACCAAACAGAAATCGGTTCCTTTACCAACAGCGGAAAAAGCCGAGTCCGATCCCTTGCGCAAGCCAAAAGCACAGCCCGAAAGGGCTTCGGAAGATGCCCGCGCCGGGCATAAGGCGAAGGCCGCTTCGACGAAAGGCGGCGGGGAAAGGGATGCCGACCACAAAAACAAGCCAGTGGCAAGATGATGGGTCCCCCTATTTTTTTAATGCTAAAGCCATTGTCCATGAAACCAACAAAATTCTTGTTTGAGATAAGCCAGGAAGATTCCGGTCGATTCAGACTCGAAGGTGAGTTGAGCTTTGTATCGGTTCTTGCGGCGATGAAAAAAACTGCGGGTTATTTCGCTTCGCCCATCGACAAGATGGTCTTCGACCTGGCTGGAATCACCAAAGCCGACAGCGCGGGGCTTGCCTTGTTGTTGGAATGGCTACGGCTGGCGGGGCAAGGCGGAGTAGACCTGCATTACGTCAACCTACCCGGCCAACTGCTGGCCATGGCCCATGTGGCCGGGGTCGATGACATTCTTATCATTGATTAAACCAAAGAGCCGGGGTCCTTTGACGCGGCTGTAACTATAGAGTAATGACGAATGGATAAATTGCTTATCACTGGCGGCAATCCCTTGTTTGGGGAGTTGCGCATGTCCGGGGCCAAAAATGCCGCGTTGCCCATACTGGCGGCAACCTTGCTGTCGGAAAAGCCGGTACTCATCGGCAACGTGCCGCATCTGCACGACATCACCACGACGATGGAATTGCTCGGTCGCATGGGGGTGCATCTGGTTATCGACGAAAAGCTCAATATCGAGGTGGATTCCAGTTCGATCCAAACCTTTTACGCCCCCTACGAGTTGGTCAAAACCATGCGCGCCTCCATTCTGGTGCTGGGACCCTTGGTGGCGCGTTTTGGCAAGGCCGAGGTATCGCTGCCCGGCGGCTGCGCCATCGGCACCCGGCCCGTGAATATCCATCTGGAAGGTTTGACCGCCATGGGTGCTGACATCAGCGTCAGCAACGGCTATATCCATGCCACCGCCAAGCGGCTAAGGGGCTGTCGCTTGGTGCTGGACTTGGTGACCGTCACCGGCACCGAAAACTTGATGATGGCTGCGGCCCTCGCCGATGGGGTGACCATCATTGAAAACGCCGCGCGCGAGCCTGAGGTGGTTGACTTGGCGAATTTTCTCAACGCCATGGGAGCTAAAATCCACGGTGCCGGCACGGATATTTTGGAAATCGAAGGTGTCGAGTCATTGTCTGGGGAAGGTCTGCATTATCAAATTTTGCCTGACCGCATCGAGACGGGTACCTATTTGGTGGCGGCGGCCATGACCGGTGGCAAGGTCAAGCTGAAGAACACCCGACCCGACCTGCTGGATGCGGTCATCGAAAAGTTACTTGAGGCGGGGGCCTTGATCGAATGCGGCGATTCATGGATAGAGTTGGACATGCAAGGCAGGAGGCCAAAGTCAGTTTCCATGCACACTGCGCCGTATCCTGCCTTCCCGACCGACATGCAGGCCCAATTCACCGCCATGAATGCCATTGCCGAGGGTGTTGGGGTCATCACGGAAACAGTCTTCGAGAACCGCTTCATGCATGTGCAGGAAATGCAGCGCATGGGGGCGAACATCAAGTTGGAGTCCAACACCGCCATCGTGCGCGGAGTGGAAAAGTTGACCGGCGCCCCAGTCATGGCAACCGACCTGCGCGCTTCCGCAAGCCTAGTGCTGGCCGGTCTGGTGGCCGAAGGGCAGACCGTGGTGGAACGCATTTACCATATTGATCGCGGCTATGAGTGCATCGAGGAAAAGCTTTCCCAACTGGGCGCGGAAATCCGGCGCATTACCCAATGAGTAATCCCATGTTTAAATATTGCAGGGGCGAATTCATTCGCCAACGGGCGGTTAAAGCCGCCCCTGCCTATAAGCTTTGAAATGGAATTGGAATAATACATACATGCTAACCATAGCCATTTCCAAAGGGAGAATCTATGAGGAAGCCATGCCGCTTTTGGCTGCCGCCGATATCATACCGACGGTGGATCCGGAAAAAAGTCGCAAGCTGATTCTGCCGACCAGCCGGGAAGACGTGCAATTGCTAGTGATCCGCGCCGCCGATGTGCCGACTTATGTGGAATACGGCGCGGCAGACATTGGCATAGCCGGCAAGGATGTCCTCGTCGAATACGGGGCCGCAGGTCTTTACGAACCCTTGGACTTGGGGATAGCCAAGTGCCGCTTGATGACAGCGGCCCGCGTAGGGGCTAACCTAGCGGGTAAGCGAATGCGCGTTGCAACGAAATATGTCAAGACCGCCCATCGCTATTTTGCCAACAAAGGCTTGCAAGTGGAGATCATCAAGCTCTACGGTTCCATGGAATTGGCGCCGCTAGTGGGCTTGGCCGATTGCATAGTCGATTTGGTGGACACGGGCAATACGCTGAAGGCCAATGGCATGGAACCTAGGGATTTGATTATGGACGTAAGCAGCCGCCTCGTTGTCAACAAAGCGGCGATGAAGATGAAGCACCAAGCGGTCACCGAATTTATCCGGCAGTTGAGCCTTAAAGTTTCCAGTCATTCATTTACAGCGAGAGAACAATGAAAGAATATAAAATCGCCAGACTGAATGTGCAGGACAAGGATTTTACAGACAGACTTAACCATCTATTGGCTTGGGACGAGCTATCCAATGCCACGATTCATCATCGGGTAAGTGAGATCATCGCTCGCGTCAAGAGCGAGGGCGATGCCGCCTTGATCGAGTTCACCGGACGTTTTGACCATTTCCAGGTTACCAAGGCAGACGAATTGGAACTGGGCCACGATGTGCTGAAGACGGCTTGGGTGAATTTGCCTAAGGAGCAAGCTGCGGCACTTGAGAAAGCCAGCAGTCGCATACGCGCCTATGCGGAACGGCAGAAGCTAGAGTCATGGCGCTTTGCAGAAGCCGATGGCACGGTACTCGGGCAGCAAGTCACCCCGTTGGACAGGGTGGGCGTTTATGTACCCGGAGGCAAGGCAGCCTATCCTTCCTCGGTATTGATGAACGTCATTCCCGCGAAGGTGGCCGGCGTTGCCGAAATCATCATGGTCGTGCCTGCGCCGCACGGGGAAGTCAACGAACTGGTCTTGGCAGCAGCCTATCTGTCCGGGGTGGATCGTGTATTTCGCGTCGGCGGAGCGCAGGCGGTGGCTGCCTTGGCTTATGGAACCGCCAGCATACCCCGCGTGGACAAGATCGTCGGCCCCGGCAACATCTATGTTGCCACCGCAAAGAAATTGGTTTTCGGGCAATGTGGCATTGACATGATTGCCGGGCCATCCGAAATCCTAGTCATCAGTGACGGACTGACCAATCCTGATTGGATCGCCATGGATCTATTTTCACAAGCTGAGCATGATGAAGATGCACAAGCGATTTTAGTCAGCCCGGATCAAGCTCATCTGGATGCGGTGGAGGCCAGCATCGCCAAACTGTTGCCCACCATGGAGCGCAAGGATGTGATAAAGGCATCGTTGGGAGGTCGGGGCGCGATGATCCTTGTCAAGAATTTGGAGCAGGCGGCGGAAGTCGCCAATCGCATCGCCCCGGAACACCTCGAACTCTCGGTGGAAGACCCAGAAAGCCTAGTCAAGTTGATACGCAACGCCGGTGCCATCTTCATGGGAAGGTACACCGCCGAGGCGCTGGGTGATTATTGTGCCGGACCCAACCATGTATTACCGACTGCCGGCACAGCCAGATTTTCATCGCCTTTGGGTGTCTATGATTTTCAGAAGCGATCCAGCCTGATTTTCTGTTCACCGGGAGGTGCGGGCAAATTGGCCAAAACCGCCTCGGTGCTGGCCCGTGGCGAGGGACTCACGGCCCACGCCCGCTCCGCCGAATTCAGAATCAACGGCTAACCTAGGGCCAATGAAAAACATAGAAGGCAAAGTCAGTGCGTTGTTGCGTCCAGAAGTCCTTGCCTTGTCCGCCTACCCTGTGCAGGATTCAACGGGGCTGATCAAATTGGATGCGATGGAAAACCCCTACACTTGGCCTAGGGCAATGGTTGATGAGTGGCTGGAAGATTTGCGAAGTGCTAGAATCAACCGTTACCCCGACCCCACCGCAGATCGTTTGAGATCGGCCCTGCGGATCGCCAACGGCGTACCGGAGGAAGCTGATCTGATGCTGGGCAACGGCTCGGACGAGCTTATCCAGATCATTCTCGTGGGACTGGGGGGCGAAGACTCGGTTGTGTTGGCACCGCAGCCGACTTTCGTCATGTACCGGCAGATTGCCGTGAGCTTAGGGTTGCGTTTCGTCGGGGTTGACCTCAACGGAAAAGATTTTTCTGTGGACATGGATGCCATGCGGGTTGCCATTGATCTGCATCAACCCAAAGTGATTTTCCTCGCCTACCCCAACAACCCGACTGGAAACGCCTTTGCAAGCGATGATATGGTCGGGATACTGCGCATCGCGCCTGGGCTGGTGGTGGTGGATGAAGCCTATGCGCCTTTTGCAGACGCTACATTCATGCCGAATTTGCGGGAGTTCCCCAACCTTTTGGTCATGCGGACCCTCTCCAAACTAGGCTTGGCCGGGCTGCGACTGGGTTTTCTGGTTGGCCATCCGGCTTGGATAGGCCAGTTGGACAAATTGCGGCTACCGTACAACATTAACGTGTTGACGCAGCAAACGGCGGAATTTGCGTTGTCAAAACATGCCGTGTTCGACGCTCAGGTTGAGTGCATACGCCGTGACCGTAAGCGGTTGGCAACACAATTGGCAGCCTTGCCCGTGGAAGTTTTCCCCAGCCAGGCCAATTTTGTCAGCTTCAGGTTACTGGAAAATGATGCAGTCGAGGTTTTTGAGAGGCTAAAACAAGCGGGTGTGCTAATAAAAAATTTAAGTCCGGCAGGTGGGTTTCTACGAAATTGTTTGCGGGTTACCGTTGGCTTACTCGATGAAAATCAAAGGTTTATTGATGCACTCACAAAAATATTACAGCGTTGAGCGCAATCCGCCAACGTTGCCAAAGCGGCAATGGGACAATTCCTGATTGTTTCGGCGCGAAGATGTCCATACAATATGGACTTACCGTTTAAAAAACAATAACAACGCGAATAACTGTCATGGTTTGCAAAGAGGAATACCAAATGAGTGACAATGGCGTGGACACTAGCAAGCGCTGGTTCCTGACCAAGGCGGCGGCGATGGTCGGAGCGGCGGGTGCGGCTATTGCCGCAGTGCCGTTCATATCCTCCATGCAGCCGAGCGAAAAGGCACAGGCCGCCGGATCACCGGTTGAAGTTGACATAACCAAACTGGAGCAGGGCCAAATGATCCGGGTCATGTGGCGGGGAAAACCAGTCTGGATCGTCCAGCGGACGCAAGAATCGCTCGGTTCATTGCCAAAGTTGGAACCGAAACTGCGCGATCCTAATTCGGATGAGTCTGAACAGCCTGAATCGGCGAAGAACGAATACCGTTCGTTTAAACCGGAAATCTTAGTTGCGTTGGGCGTGTGTACGCATCTAGGCTGCTCGCCCTCCTACCGGCCCGAGGTCGCCCCCGCCGACTTGGGCCCAGACTGGCTAGGCGGTTTCTTTTGCCCCTGCCATGGCTCCAGTTTCGACCTTGCGGGTCGCGTGTACAAAGGCGTACCCGCACCGAGAAACCTGGATATCCCCCCCCACCAGTATCTTAGTGATACGCGGTTGTTAATAGGAGAGAATGCCTAATGGCCTCGGAAAAAGCCAAATCATCCCTTTTGGGCTGGATCGATGAACGTTTCCCGCTCAGTTCGTTTATAAGCGAACATCTGGTCAAATATTACGCCCCGAAGAATTTCAACTTTCTCTATTTCTTCGGTTCGCTGGCCCTTGTGGTGCTGGTCATGCAGATTCTGACCGGAATCTTTCTGACCATGAACTACAAGCCCGATGCCAAGCTGGCATTCGATTCGGTCGAATACATCATGCGCGACGTGAGTTGGGGCTGGCTGATCCGCTATATGCACTCAACTGGCTCATCGGCGTTCTTCATTGTGGTCTACCTGCACATGTTTAGGGCATTGTTCTACGGTTCGTACAAAAAACCCCGCGAATTGCTGTGGCTGTTTGGCATGGTGATTTTCGTGCTGTTGATGGCCGAAGCCTTCATGGGTTATCTGTTGCCTTGGGGGCAGATGTCCTTTTGGGGGGCGCAGGTGATTATCTCCCTGTTCAGCGCCATCCCCGTGGTGGGCGAAGATATAGCCCTGCTGATTCGGGGTGATTATGTCATCGCCGATGCCACGCTGAACCGTTTTTTTGCCTTCCATGTCATCGCCGTGCCCTTGGCGTTGGTCGGCTTGGTCGTGTTGCACCTAGCGGCCCTGCATACGGTGGGGTCCAATAATCCTGACGGAATCGAGATCAAGAAAAACAAGGATGAAAACGGCATTCCAAAAGACGGCATTCCGTTCCACCCTTACTACACGGTCAAGGATTTGTTTGGCCTCAGTGTGTTCTTGCTTGTGTTTGCGTTGATCATGTTCTATTGGCCGGATCTTGGCGGATACTTCCTTGAGGCCCCCAATTTTGAGCCAGCCGATCCGATGCGCACACCTGAGCATATTGCCCCGGTTTGGTATTTCACTCCCTTTTACTCCGTTCTGCGTGCCGTACCAGACAAGCTCGGCGGGGTCATTGCCATGGGCGGTTCGATTGTGGTGCTCTTTATCCTGCCTTGGCTGGATCGCGGCGAGGTCAAGTCCATACGCTACCGTAGCGGAATCTTTAAAATCGCGTTGCTGCTTTTTGTCATCAGTTTCATTGCGCTGGGCATTCTAGGCACCCGCCCTGCGACACCCACTGCCACCCTGTTTGCGAGATTCTTTTCGGCGATATATTTTCTTTTCTTCCTGACCTTGCCGATTTATTCGACTCGGGAAAAAACCAAACCGTTGCCAGAAAGATTGACACACGCCATCATTCCATTGGAACAGCGTGAAGGTTGGCATTGGAATTTGGTTCGCCGATTCTTGGCTTGGGTCATGGCCACCGAAGCTTATCGTCGCTTACAGGAAGTCGTTGTGGGCTACGTTGAAAAAGCCAATGGCTATGTGGAAGAAATCAAAAAGAAATATTGCAAATGACACCCATGAAAACCATTATCGCGCTGGTGATTTTTGCCTTTTCCTTCGGGGCGCAGGCCGTTGAAGGGGGCTTTCCCTTGCAAAAGGCGGACGTAGACGTATTCGATCTGGAATCTGTGCGCCGGGGTGCCGGCTACTTTGTCGATTATTGCTTGGGTTGCCATTCGATCAAGCATTTGCGCTACTCCCGACTGGGCAAGGATTTGGCAATCAAGGACGAAGTTCTGCGTAACGACATCATGCCGGAGGGGGCCAAAGTCCACGAAAGCTTCTTGACTGCGATGCATCCCGATGATGCCATAAATTGGTTCGGAGTTGCCCCCCCCGACCTTTCCTTGGTCGCTCGCGCCCGTGGTGCGGACTGGCTTTACAGCTATTTAAAAGGCTTTTACATCGACCGGTCTCCGACCCGGCCAACCGGGGTAAACAATCTTTATTTCAAAGATGTCGCCATGCCCAACGTGTTTTGGGATTTGCAGGGCCTACAGAAGCCCATCATCGCGGCGCACGAAGGGAGTCAAGTAATCGAGCGTCTTGAAAAAGCCACCAAGGGCAAAATGTCCGACGATGAGTTCGACCGGACGATGTCAGACTTGGTCACATTCCTCGTTTATGCGGCAGAACCAGCACAATACTCACGCCTGAGTTTGGGCAAATACGTCATCTTCTTTCTCTTGATCTTGGCAGTTATTCTTTTCAAGCTTAAGAAAGAATATTGGAAGGACATCGAATAGGCTTTTCATGTTAAAATGCCCCCGAATCGCCGGAATAACGGTGTCTACTCGGGGGCCTGAACCTTTTGTCACCCCGTTCGGTGGTTAAGCCGAAGCCATTCACCCTTTTTCCGGAATGCGACGTAAAGCGTCTAAGGCAACCGTGTTTATTCCTTCGTCACTCGTGAGGTGTTGAGCTTGGCAACTGTGGTCAGTCGCAAATCCGTGATGACTCTTTTCTGTTCTCCTACATGCGCTTACAGCCATAGGACGCGATTTGTCCTATGGGAAAAGGGTATTTCTGCGGATATTGAATATATTGATGTTCACCATCCTCCTGAGGATTTGATCGAGCTTAACCCTAATGGGACCACACCGACCATGGTCGATAGGGATTTGGTGCTTTACGATCCAAATATCATCATGGAATACTTGGATGAGCGATTTCCCCACCCCCCCCTGCATCCGATGGATCCGGTGTCCCGCGCCCGCGCCCGCATGATGATACATCGCATTGATAAGGATTGGTTCAGGCTGATGGATGAAATTGTAAAGTTGTCTGACAAAAAGGCCGCCAAACCCCGGAAAGTGCTGCGCGAGAGCCTGATTGCATCCATCCCGCTATTTGCCGCCAAGGTTTTTTTCTTGAGCGATGAGTTTTCCCTAGTGGATTGTACGATAGGGCCTCTGCTCTGGCGCTTGCCCATGCTAGGGATTGAATTGCCAAAGCATGCGGAGCCTATCAAATCTTACGCGGCACGCCTGTTTGAACGCGAGGGCTTTCAGCAAAGCCTGAGCGAATATGAAAGCGAGTACCCCAGCCTCACCGACTATTGAACAACCTGATGAATCCGCTGAAACCTTATTTGATTCGTGCAGTATATGACTGGTGCATTGATGGCAATCTTACACCTTACCTTCTTGTCAGTGCCGAGATGAGCGATGTTATTGTTCCCCGCCAGTCCGTGCAAGACGGTCGCATTGTGTTGAATCTGAGACCTCAGGCTGTGCATAACTTGGCCTTGGGAGACAATTACGTCGAATTCAACGCCCGTTTTGGAGGTTCGCCCATGCATGTGAAAATACCCATTAGGGCCGTACTGGCGATCTATTCCTATGAGAACGGGCAAGGCATGGTATTCGACGGGAATGAAGAGGGCGAACCCTCGCCAACAACCCCGACTACAACTGGAGATGCT
>SESE01000607.1_pt1 | contig 14859 bp, 9 predicted proteins | sample 3171371 | NCBI WGS metagenome assembly SESE01 (sample SAMN06051881, study PRJNA518727) | freshwater metagenome | biome: subpolar coniferous forest; feature: holomictic lake; material: water; isolation source: holomictic Lake 442, 13 m depth | place: Canada: near Kenora, Ontario | collected... | reverse complement strand
TGAATGAACCACTGGCAAGGCTTAGCCGTTTTTTTGTGTGGTCGTGTCGATACTGGCAAGCGTTCAACTGTTCACGATCACCACGCCATAAATCAGTAACTTTTTAAATTCTGACTCTATAGAAGAGTACAAACAGTAAGCCACAAGCCGCGCTGTTACTGAATTGTTGATTATTTAATTTTAGGGTTACTGTAAAAGTTACTGCATATTTTCGTCATGACTATGTAAACATAATAATATAATCACAATCTTGTTAATAATATGTTGTTTACAGTATTATGTAAATGCTATTATGTTTATACAGTAATGTAGACACACAAGGATTAACATCATGAACAATACACCATCACAATTAAACACTGACTTAGCCGCCCTGTTAGGTTTTGCCGCTGGTAACAGAACCGCCGCCGCTAAAGCTATCAAGGAAGCAACACAAGGGCTAGGCATTGATAAGCCTACCAAGTCACTCAGTGAAGCTGATAAAGCCGCCATAGTCCAATGGCACAGAGACAGGCTAGCCGATGATAATCAGCTTGATATTGAAACCATAGCCCCCGCCGTTGTCCTCAATGAACCGATTGAAACAACCACAATCCCAACTTCTCAAACTGACTTAACCCCTGTTGAAATTGATATTAATCGACTAAAACGCTACGTTGATACCATTGCCGATGATCCCGCCATAACTGAACGATACGACTTTAACGCTATGGTGCAATTGTCCGTTTATGTTGGGGCTAGAAAGCAATGCCACATAGCCATAGACGGCTTTTATCTTAATGCCTTAATGACTATGGCGGGTATTGATAAGAAAGGCGTTAAAGAGTGGGTACAGAACGCCGTGGACAGTTGGGGGGCGTTTGATGCAAAACTGAACATCACCAGGCAGGTTAGATGCTTAATCGTGCGTGAACTTGAAAGTGAGTTAATCAAAGCGCGTGGATAATCACGCCCTTTTTTATAGTGTTAAAGCAGGTTTCATAACCGCCCTTTTTATAGACTCGGATAACTCCGATAATGGGCTAAATATCGCGGTTTAGCCCTTACCTATGCAATACCATTACTTTTAAAATATCATGGTTAAATCATGGTGTTTTGCTCAAAAAATAGGGGTTATCTTAGGGTGTTTATCCCTTAGCCTAGTGATTATCAAGATAACGCTTTAACTCCCAGCCCGCCGCCACTAAATGCCGTGGTTGCTGGTTTTCTGGGTAGTTATTTAATGCTCTTAAAGCGCGTAGACCATGCGACATAATACGCCGCTCGTTTCGATAAATCGCCCGCTTGTAACCCTTACAGGCATTCATTGAACTGGTAATTTTTCCCTGTTCAGTTTTCGCGCCTGTCGATTGTTGCCACGGTTGCCAGTTGTGAATCATTGCCGCTTGCTTTGCCCGTGCTTCGGGTGTCCAGCGTTTAGCCCTTGCCTGTTCGATTGTCATCAATGCCCCCTGTTTAGTTCGTTTGGCTTTTCGCTTATCCAGTTTGGCTAATGCTCTTCTAGCCGTTCTATTGTTTATCAAAATATTTGCTTGCTGTTCCATCGGTGGAAGTTTCGCATTCATTAGCGCGGTTATTCTTTGGGCTTGTGTGTGTCGCATTTTTAATCCTGTTTGTTTGAGTTGGGTAGAGCAATCACCAAAAAAGAAGAGCTGAAGAGCTGGATATTCTCTCTTTTGGTGGTGCTTTTGATTGTTTTCTTATTCGACTGTCTTAACGGGACAACGGGACACCCTATAGGGTTGTGTCCCTGTCTGTCCCCCTAAAAGAGGTACAGCGAGGGACAATGTCCCGTTTTGTCCCGTTTTGTCCCTGTTTGTTTGAGTGGGTAAAGTCACACCAAAATAATAAAGCTTGGCTAGGTGGTTTTAGCCTTGCTTGGTAGGTGGATAGTTAAGTGGATAGTTAAGTGGACAGTTGCCATTTTTTCACCCCGCGCCGTTCGTGGCTTGTGGATAGTATGGATAGTGTGGATAGTTGTTTTTCACTTTTGGCGAAAAGTTGTTTTTATGCCTACTTTGCCCACTGGTATTATTTTTTACTGAAAACGTTTTTAAACTATCCATACTATCCATACTATCCACTTTTAAACTTTAAAATTAATTAACAATTCAGTGTTATCAATGCGTTAAAGGTTGTTTTTGCTGATTTTTAAAAGTGGACAGTTAGCCGTTTTCAGTGGACAGTTAGCCGTTTTCAGTGGACAGTTGTATTTTTACCCGTTCAAAGGCTTCAAACTTTCTGATAGCGTCCTCAATGCTTCCAAGTTGCCTATGGTTACAGGCGTTACCTTTTTTTACTTCAAAACCAATATCCCCTAAATACTTGCCTAGCATTGTCTGAGTAAATCGATTGTGTTCGCCTATCCGCTGGTTATCGCACCAAAACACATAAGAGCTAAACAAGTCCTTAGCCGTTGCCAGTGATACCCAATCACAAGCCGTATCATCAATGGCAAAATATCCAGCGTTCAAGCTGTCCACTATCCATTTACCCATACTGTTTAATGAATGTAGGCGTTGCGCTTTTAGCCCGTCCGTGTCTGGAATGTTCCCAGTGTGAAAGCTTGAAATATCGCGGTTCAGCATATCGAATAAAAAAGCCGCCTGTACGTCCTTGTTTTTGCGGTCACTGAGTAGCGAATTAAAATAATCCCTATCGCCTATCTTTACGCTGGGAACATCACACACACAATAACGCCTTGAGTCCTTATCCGCTGGCACTGCCCAATCGTTATTAGTTGCCATGACTATTTTTAAATAGTTTGGCTGGCTTTCTGAGTCGATACCTTTGCGCTCAATGCTTAAATTAGGTTCAGTGATTAAACTTTTTAACCGTCCTTCTGCTGATTTATCACCACTAAAAAATGCTTCATCAGCAAACAAAAAACAGGTATCGGCTAAATGCCCGTTAAAGTTGCCTATTAATTCGCGTGGGCTTGAAATGTACGCCGCGTGATTGCCCCATATATCGCTTAAAAAGTGAGCAATCGAACCCTTGCCCGTTCCCTGTTCACCGCGTAGCACGATAGCCGCGCCCGCTGGTTTGTCGGGGTGCTGGAATGTGTAGGCTATCCAGTCATAAACGTATTTAATTAACTCGTCATCACTGGCACAAATAACCTCGTCAATGTGGCTTTTAATCAATGCCCACAAGTCACTATTTTGTTTTGGCGATACGGTGAACCCCTGCCAAGTGTTGAAATAATCAGGAGGTACTTTATCGTTAGGCTTGAATATAACGCCGCCCGTGTACGTTCTGCATTTTGAGTGTTTAGCCCACGCTGTTACATAGTCTCTATAAGCGGGTTTAGTTTTAGCGTCATCCTTAAAACCTGTTTGAATCATTGTATTTTGATAGACACCCGTTAAAGCATCCTGACTTAAAAACTCATAAGTCACGCGCCCGTTATTGCTTGCCCCCGCTGGTACGGTTCTCATAATCCGATGTTTACCGCCTATCAATACTTGTGCGTGGTCTTTATTGAATCGTTCTACATGAGCGGCTAACTTTGCATAAACAATATTAGGCGGTTCGTTGGTGTCGCTTGTTTTAGATGTATCGGTAACAGGGTCGTGTATGGGTGCTTTGTTTGGCATGGTGTCAGGTTGTGAGCTGGTAACAATATCACCGCCATAATTCAGCGCGTCATTGCCGATGTGGGCGTGGTCGTAATCATCGGGGGGCATAATCGAATCATCAAACGGGGCTGGTTCTGGCATAGTTGAATAATCGATTTCTTTATGGCCCTCAAAATTTAGCGGTGTTTCGTGGTCGGGTTCGCGGTGATCTGGTTTAAAACTAGAATGGCTAGAACTGTTAGCCGTGCTGTTTTGTTCCATAAATGCCCGTTGGTTCGCCTTACTCAATGTGCTACCGTTCGCGGTCTTGAACATAGCCCCCGCCGCCTTAATTGCCGCGTTACGATTGCCGCCGTGTTCGTAGTAGGTGAACAAGTCGAAAGCGTCACCATGACACCCGCCGCCCTCTCTGTTTGGGTGTCCTATGCTTGAATCGCTACCGTGCATACTCAGCCATTTATCCCCTTTAACCGATACACCCGCCGCGCCGCTTTGTGCGTTTGGCGATAGGTATTTTTTGCCTATACGCTTGTACCCATAAACCTCTAGGCTTTGCTCTAATGAGTAAGCCGCGTTATACGCATCAATGGGGCTAAGGTTGCCAGTTGCCACACGTTCAACGGCTTTAAGGCGTGATGCTTCATTAAGTTGGTCAAGGCGTAATTGTTCGCGGTTCGCTTGCTGTTGTTTTTCGACTAATTCAGCGGATAGAACCACCTGCCAGTTAAGCGGTTCGCGGTTGCGCTCGATAATGTGAAAGTAAAAATCGCCCTCGTTTGGCAGGTAGCAAATTTGACTAATTCGTTCACTCGCACGGTCGGGAACAATGCCCGCCGCTTCAAACTTGTCATTGATAATTTGCGCTATTTGTTGCCACTCTTTAGCCGTGGCTGGTTGGTTTAGTGGAACAATAACGCGCCATTTTTGTTTGGCGGCTGTTGCTGAACGGCTTGAATAAATGGCGTAATCACAAAACAGGCTGGCTAAAACGTCCTTAATAGTTCGCTGTAATGTGTGTTCGTCAAAGTCGAACCATACCGCGTAATAATTGCCCGCCGCGCCTTGTTTTGATGATTCACGGGTAATTAAATCGGAAAAAATAACCCATTGAGCGGCTGATTTATCCACCTTTTGCGGGTGTTCAACCATGTTAAAAACATCGTTTAGCGTGATGGTGTTGTATGGCTTTGGGTGCTTACTTGTTGGGTTGTCAGTGTGATATTGTCCAAAACCACCACATAGCGGGGTATCGCTCAATGGGTACTGGTTAAGGTCGTTTTTGATAACTGCACTCATGACTTACCGCCCGCTAAAATAACGGTTTTAAGGTAAAGAAAAACAAGCCTACCGTAAGCCTTTGGGTCGTTGAATTTTTCGTTTACTGCCGCGTGAAATTCAGGAGTAAAAAAACTTGGTATTGAATCATCAAGCTGTTTGTTGCTGGATTTTGGGTGTGTTGGTTCGTTGTCGGTATTGCTTAAACCGTTTGAAGTGTTCATAATCTACCTTGTCTTGGTGACAAAAGAATTGATTTTTAAGCCGCTTAAGTATCCCCATACTAAGCGGCTTTTTCATGTCCGTTAGTTTCATGGTGGTGGTCTCGCTGGCTTTCTGTTTTTTAATAAGTTCATGGTGTTAATTCTCAGTTTGTAAAATCGTTACGCACAGATACCCACACGGCGAAAAATCGCCGCGCTGGTTCGTAGTGTCGAAAGTGTTATTGTGGGCGGTGGTGTGTTGGGTTTATCCCATTTTATAGTGCCTGTTTTCTCGCCTATTGCCGCGCTATTATCAATAAAAGTGGTGTTGCTTGCCCTTGATAGAATCAATCCTATTAATCGCCTGTTTTGTCTAAACAGTGAATTTTTTACAATAAGATTTTCCTTGTAATCCACAAAAGCAAGTGAACCACTCTTTAATAAAAGCATAATCCGCATACTGTGCATTTTTGCGATACAAAACCATATTGCTGTTCCATGAACGCGATACCCCCTTGCTTGCATTACTGGTAAAGGCGGGTTTAAGTGCTTCATTATGCCTTACCCACAAGCCTAAGCATCAACGCGGCTATGATGGTGATCTGTAACAATCCCACACCCACAACCCAGCGGATTAAATCGGCTTTAGTTTCGGCTAGGTCGCGCTTAGTTGCCAAGTCGTCAAGCTTTGCCAGTTCAATTTTAGTAACCGCCTTAGTCAGTGCATCGGCTGTTTTTTCAGCTAAGCCACTTTCTACCAATTCCACATAAAAGGCGTGGGTGTCAAAGGGTACGTTACTCACTGCTTAGCCCCGCCATTGTGTCATCGGATAACCCGCCTTGTGGTGTTGAATGGTTGGCGGTACTATCGGTTTTATCCGCTTTTAACATCGCCATAACGTATTTTACTAAATGGGCAGGGATAAACATCGTTTTCCCCGTGCTGTCTTTTTTTGGTCTTCCAATTTTAACGCCTTGCTTTGTCATGAGTTGCCTACCTTTTTGCTATTCAAAAGTACATGACAACCCTATCATAATAAAGCCTTACAATCAATAATTAACTTAAATAACTAGCGATAATAACAAATACTTCGCATAAGAGATGTTATGTTAAATTGATGATTTTTTAATTATCCGCAACCATTGCCGATATTACTGGCAAAACCATCACCAATGAATGAACCACTGGCAAGGCTTAGCCGTTTTTTTGTGTGGTCGTGTCGATACTGGCAAGCGTTCAACTGTTCACGATCACCACGCCATAAATCAGTAACTTTTTAAATTCTGACTCTATAGAAGAGTACAAACAGTAAGCCACAAGCCGCGCTGTTACTGAATTGTTGATTATTTAATTTTAGGGTTACTGTAAAAGTTACTGCATATTTTCGTCATGACTATGTAAACATAATAATATAATCACAATCTTGTTAATAATATGTTGTTTACAGTATTATGTAAATGCTATTATGTTTATACAGTAATGTAGACACACAAGGATTAACATCATGAACAATACACCATCACAATTAAACACTGACTTAGCCGCCCTGTTAGGTTTTGCCGCTGGTAACAGAACCGCCGCCGCTAAAGCTATCAAGGAAGCAACACAAGGGCTAGGCATTGATAAGCCTACCAAGTCACTCAGTGAAGCTGATAAAGCCGCCATAGTCCAATGGCACAGAGACAGGCTAGCCGATGATAATCAGCTTGATATTGAAACCATAGCCCCCGCCGTTGTCCTCAATGAACCGATTGAAACAACCACAATCCCAACTTCTCAAACTGACTTAACCCCTGTTGAAATTGATATTAATCGACTAAAACGCTACGTTGATACCATTGCCGATGATCCCGCCATAACTGAACGATACGACTTTAACGCTATGGTGCAATTGTCCGTTTATGTTGGGGCTAGAAAGCAATGCCACATAGCCATAGACGGCTTTTATCTTAATGCCTTAATGACTATGGCGGGTATTGATAAGAAAGGCGTTAAAGAGTGGGTACAGAACGCCGTGGACAGTTGGGGGGCGTTTGATGCAAAACTGAACATCACCAGGCAGGTTAGATGCTTAATCGTGCGTGAACTTGAAAGTGAGTTAATCAAAGCGCGTGGATAATCACGCCCTTTTTTATAGTGTTAAAGCAGGTTTCATAACCGCCCTTTTTATAGACTCGGATAACTCCGATAATGGGCTAAATATCGCGGTTTAGCCCTTACCTATGCAATACCATTACTTTTAAAATATCATGGTTAAATCATGGTGTTTTGCTCAAAAAATAGGGGTTATCTTAGGGTGTTTATCCCTTAGCCTAGTGATTATCAAGATAACGCTTTAACTCCCAGCCCGCCGCCACTAAATGCCGTGGTTGCTGGTTTTCTGGGTAGTTATTTAATGCTCTTAAAGCGCGTAGACCATGCGACATAATACGCCGCTCGTTTCGATAAATCGCCCGCTTGTAACCCTTACAGGCATTCATTGAACTGGTAATTTTTCCCTGTTCAGTTTTCGCGCCTGTCGATTGTTGCCACGGTTGCCAGTTGTGAATCATTGCCGCTTGCTTTGCCCGTGCTTCGGGTGTCCAGCGTTTAGCCCTTGCCTGTTCGATTGTCATCAATGCCCCCTGTTTAGTTCGTTTGGCTTTTCGCTTATCCAGTTTGGCTAATGCTCTTCTAGCCGTTCTATTGTTTATCAAAATATTTGCTTGCTGTTCCATCGGTGGAAGTTTCGCATTCATTAGCGCGGTTATTCTTTGGGCTTGTGTGTGTCGCATTTTTAATCCTGTTTGTTTGAGTTGGGTAGAGCAATCACCAAAAAAGAAGAGCTGAAGAGCTGGATATTCTCTCTTTTGGTGGTGCTTTTGATTGTTTTCTTATTCGACTGTCTTAACGGGACAACGGGACACCCTATAGGGTTGTGTCCCTGTCTGTCCCCCTAAAAGAGGTACAGCGAGGGACAATGTCCCGTTTTGTCCCGTTTTGTCCCTGTTTGTTTGAGTGGGTAAAGTCACACCAAAATAATAAAGCTTGGCTAGGTGGTTTTAGCCTTGCTTGGTAGGTGGATAGTTAAGTGGATAGTTAAGTGGACAGTTGCCATTTTTTCACCCCGCGCCGTTCGTGGCTTGTGGATAGTATGGATAGTGTGGATAGTTGTTTTTCACTTTTGGCGAAAAGTTGTTTTTATGCCTACTTTGCCCACTGGTATTATTTTTTACTGAAAACGTTTTTAAACTATCCATACTATCCATACTATCCACTTTTAAACTTTAAAATTAATTAACAATTCAGTGTTATCAATGCGTTAAAGGTTGTTTTTGCTGATTTTTAAAAGTGGACAGTTAGCCGTTTTCAGTGGACAGTTAGCCGTTTTCAGTGGACAGTTGTATTTTTACCCGTTCAAAGGCTTCAAACTTTCTGATAGCGTCCTCAATGCTTCCAAGTTGCCTATGGTTACAGGCGTTACCTTTTTTTACTTCAAAACCAATATCCCCTAAATACTTGCCTAGCATTGTCTGAGTAAATCGATTGTGTTCGCCTATCCGCTGGTTATCGCACCAAAACACATAAGAGCTAAACAAGTCCTTAGCCGTTGCCAGTGATACCCAATCACAAGCCGTATCATCAATGGCAAAATATCCAGCGTTCAAGCTGTCCACTATCCATTTACCCATACTGTTTAATGAATGTAGGCGTTGCGCTTTTAGCCCGTCCGTGTCTGGAATGTTCCCAGTGTGAAAGCTTGAAATATCGCGGTTCAGCATATCGAATAAAAAAGCCGCCTGTACGTCCTTGTTTTTGCGGTCACTGAGTAGCGAATTAAAATAATCCCTATCGCCTATCTTTACGCTGGGAACATCACACACACAATAACGCCTTGAGTCCTTATCCGCTGGCACTGCCCAATCGTTATTAGTTGCCATGACTATTTTTAAATAGTTTGGCTGGCTTTCTGAGTCGATACCTTTGCGCTCAATGCTTAAATTAGGTTCAGTGATTAAACTTTTTAACCGTCCTTCTGCTGATTTATCACCACTAAAAAATGCTTCATCAGCAAACAAAAAACAGGTATCGGCTAAATGCCCGTTAAAGTTGCCTATTAATTCGCGTGGGCTTGAAATGTACGCCGCGTGATTGCCCCATATATCGCTTAAAAAGTGAGCAATCGAACCCTTGCCCGTTCCCTGTTCACCGCGTAGCACGATAGCCGCGCCCGCTGGTTTGTCGGGGTGCTGGAATGTGTAGGCTATCCAGTCATAAACGTATTTAATTAACTCGTCATCACTGGCACAAATAACCTCGTCAATGTGGCTTTTAATCAATGCCCACAAGTCACTATTTTGTTTTGGCGATACGGTGAACCCCTGCCAAGTGTTGAAATAATCAGGAGGTACTTTATCGTTAGGCTTGAATATAACGCCGCCCGTGTACGTTCTGCATTTTGAGTGTTTAGCCCACGCTGTTACATAGTCTCTATAAGCGGGTTTAGTTTTAGCGTCATCCTTAAAACCTGTTTGAATCATTGTATTTTGATAGACACCCGTTAAAGCATCCTGACTTAAAAACTCATAAGTCACGCGCCCGTTATTGCTTGCCCCCGCTGGTACGGTTCTCATAATCCGATGTTTACCGCCTATCAATACTTGTGCGTGGTCTTTATTGAATCGTTCTACATGAGCGGCTAACTTTGCATAAACAATATTAGGCGGTTCGTTGGTGTCGCTTGTTTTAGATGTATCGGTAACAGGGTCGTGTATGGGTGCTTTGTTTGGCATGGTGTCAGGTTGTGAGCTGGTAACAATATCACCGCCATAATTCAGCGCGTCATTGCCGATGTGGGCGTGGTCGTAATCATCGGGGGGCATAATCGAATCATCAAACGGGGCTGGTTCTGGCATAGTTGAATAATCGATTTCTTTATGGCCCTCAAAATTTAGCGGTGTTTCGTGGTCGGGTTCGCGGTGATCTGGTTTAAAACTAGAATGGCTAGAACTGTTAGCCGTGCTGTTTTGTTCCATAAATGCCCGTTGGTTCGCCTTACTCAATGTGCTACCGTTCGCGGTCTTGAACATAGCCCCCGCCGCCTTAATTGCCGCGTTACGATTGCCGCCGTGTTCGTAGTAGGTGAACAAGTCGAAAGCGTCACCATGACACCCGCCGCCCTCTCTGTTTGGGTGTCCTATGCTTGAATCGCTACCGTGCATACTCAGCCATTTATCCCCTTTAACCGATACACCCGCCGCGCCGCTTTGTGCGTTTGGCGATAGGTATTTTTTGCCTATACGCTTGTACCCATAAACCTCTAGGCTTTGCTCTAATGAGTAAGCCGCGTTATACGCATCAATGGGGCTAAGGTTGCCAGTTGCCACACGTTCAACGGCTTTAAGGCGTGATGCTTCATTAAGTTGGTCAAGGCGTAATTGTTCGCGGTTCGCTTGCTGTTGTTTTTCGACTAATTCAGCGGATAGAACCACCTGCCAGTTAAGCGGTTCGCGGTTGCGCTCGATAATGTGAAAGTAAAAATCGCCCTCGTTTGGCAGGTAGCAAATTTGACTAATTCGTTCACTCGCACGGTCGGGAACAATGCCCGCCGCTTCAAACTTGTCATTGATAATTTGCGCTATTTGTTGCCACTCTTTAGCCGTGGCTGGTTGGTTTAGTGGAACAATAACGCGCCATTTTTGTTTGGCGGCTGTTGCTGAACGGCTTGAATAAATGGCGTAATCACAAAACAGGCTGGCTAAAACGTCCTTAATAGTTCGCTGTAATGTGTGTTCGTCAAAGTCGAACCATACCGCGTAATAATTGCCCGCCGCGCCTTGTTTTGATGATTCACGGGTAATTAAATCGGAAAAAATAACCCATTGAGCGGCTGATTTATCCACCTTTTGCGGGTGTTCAACCATGTTAAAAACATCGTTTAGCGTGATGGTGTTGTATGGCTTTGGGTGCTTACTTGTTGGGTTGTCAGTGTGATATTGTCCAAAACCACCACATAGCGGGGTATCGCTCAATGGGTACTGGTTAAGGTCGTTTTTGATAACTGCACTCATGACTTACCGCCCGCTAAAATAACGGTTTTAAGGTAAAGAAAAACAAGCCTACCGTAAGCCTTTGGGTCGTTGAATTTTTCGTTTACTGCCGCGTGAAATTCAGGAGTAAAAAAACTTGGTATTGAATCATCAAGCTGTTTGTTGCTGGATTTTGGGTGTGTTGGTTCGTTGTCGGTATTGCTTAAACCGTTTGAAGTGTTCATAATCTACCTTGTCTTGGTGACAAAAGAATTGATTTTTAAGCCGCTTAAGTATCCCCATACTAAGCGGCTTTTTCATGTCCGTTAGTTTCATGGTGGTGGTCTCGCTGGCTTTCTGTTTTTTAATAAGTTCATGGTGTTAATTCTCAGTTTGTAAAATCGTTACGCACAGATACCCACACGGCGAAAAATCGCCGCGCTGGTTCGTAGTGTCGAAAGTGTTATTGTGGGCGGTGGTGTGTTGGGTTTATCCCATTTTATAGTGCCTGTTTTCTCGCCTATTGCCGCGCTATTATCAATAAAAGTGGTGTTGCTTGCCCTTGATAGAATCAATCCTATTAATCGCCTGTTTTGTCTAAACAGTGAATTTTTTACAATAAGATTTTCCTTGTAATCCACAAAAGCAAGTGAACCACTCTTTAATAAAAGCATAATCCGCATACTGTGCATTTTTGCGATACAAAACCATATTGCTGTTCCATGAACGCGATACCCCCTTGCTTGCATTACTGGTAAAGGCGGGTTTAAGTGCTTCATTATGCCTTACCCACAAGCCTAAGCATCAACGCGGCTATGATGGTGATCTGTAACAATCCCACACCCACAACCCAGCGGATTAAATCGGCTTTAGTTTCGGCTAGGTCGCGCTTAGTTGCCAAGTCGTCAAGCTTTGCCAGTTCAATTTTAGTAACCGCCTTAGTCAGTGCATCGGCTGTTTTTTCAGCTAAGCCACTTTCTACCAATTCCACATAAAAGGCGTGGGTGTCAAAGGGTACGTTACTCACTGCTTAGCCCCGCCATTGTGTCATCGGATAACCCGCCTTGTGGTGTTGAATGGTTGGCGGTACTATCGGTTTTATCCGCTTTTAACATCGCCATAACGTATTTTACTAAATGGGCAGGGATAAACATCGTTTTCCCCGTGCTGTCTTTTTTTGGTCTTCCAATTTTAACGCCTTGCTTTGTCATGAGTTGCCTACCTTTTTGCTATTCAAAAGTACATGACAACCCTATCATAATAAAGCCTTACAATCAATAATTAACTTAAATAACTAGCGATAATAACAAATACTTCGCATAAGAGATGTTATGTTAAATTGATGATTTTTTATTTATCCGCAACCATTGCCGATATTACTGCAAAACCATCACCAAGCAATGAACCACTGGCAAGCCTAGCCTAGCTGTTGCGGTCGTGTTGATACCATGATAATTTATTATCACCGTGCGATAGTCTAAAAAGGGCTTACTAAAAGCGCGTTGAGTGGCGTACCGACTTTGTAATTGGTTTTACAGAGTGTTGTAACTGTGAGTAGCTACGACTAGCCCCCGCGATAGCATCAAAGGGGCTTTTTATTGCCAAGCGTTCACGATCACGCCCGCGTAGTCAGTTCAAGGCATACGTTTAACTACACTCTACCGTATAGGCAAAAGTGGACAATTGCCCCCTTGTAATCCGTGGCTTTAAAGTGTGTCGTTACAGTGGGGTTTACCGTATACCATACTTCACAGTTAAAAATAGTTATCTGTTAATAATGAATACTTGATAATAATAACAATCTGTTTATAATCTTTATCTGTGAAACATAACGCACAAATAAGGATAAGACACTATGAACAATACACCATCACAATTGAATACTGACTTAGCCGCCCTGTTAGGCTTTTCCGCTGGTAACAGAACCGCCGCCGCTAAAGCTATCAAGGAAGCATTACAAGGGCTAGGCATTGATAAGCCTACCAAGTCACTCAGTGAAGCTGATAAAGCCGCCATAGTCCAATGGCACAAAGCACGGCTAAACAATGAACCGATTGAAACCGCGCCCGCCCACATTGAGCAAGTCGAAACCGCGCCGCCCGCCGTTATCGATACCATTGCCGATGATACCGCCATGACTGAACTTGAAACCGCGTTACAGTTAATCAATACCCCCTTAAGTGAGTTGGAACTATTGAGAATTGAGAATGCCAAGTTACAGGCAAGGCTTGAAACGATAGATCACAAAGCCGCCCCCACTTATCACTTTAACGAAACTGTACGCATAGCCTTTTACATTGGCGATAAGCGACAAATAATCGCTTTAAGCGGTTTTTATTTGAATGCCCTCATGTTAGCCGCTGGTATTGATAAAAAGGGCATAGCCGCGTGGATTAAAGCCGCCGTTAGTGAGTGGGGGGCGTTTGATGATAAGTTAAACATCACTGAACAAGTGAAGCGGTTAATCGTGCGTGAACTTGAAAGCGAGTTAATCAAGGCAAGGGGATAATCACGCCCTTTTTTATAGTCGGGAAAAATGCCCGCCGCCACTAAATGCCTAGGCTGTTGGTCTTCGGGGTAGTTATTTAATGCTCTTAAAGCGCGTAAACCATGCGAAAAAATACGCAACCATGAGAATTTAGCAAACCCGCATGAATAAAGGGCTAGAGGTACAAAATTCTCATTTTCGCAAATTCGCGCACTTTAATTAAAAACCACCTGATTAAACAGGAAAAAACAGACTATGAGTAAATTTGAAAAAGGTACAAGTGGCAATCCAGCAGGACGACCAAGCCACAACGTAACAGCGGCAAAGCTACGCGAATTAATAACCGTGGAAGATGTACAGGGGATTTTAACCACGGTTATTGAGCAAGCCAAGGCGGGGGATATTCAAGCCGCTAAGCTGATACTGGATAAGGTACTACCAAGCTTAAAAGCCATTGAGGTACAGGCTGATATTGAAACGCAAGTGCCAAAAACACTTGCTGATTTTTATTCAGTACAAGACATGACCGATGAAGAGCTTGAAAGAGTCATTAACGGCGGTTGAGAATGGCGCGCTTGCTTTGCCCGTGCTTCAGGACTCCACCGTTTAGCCCTTGCCTGTTCAATTGTCATCAATGCCCCCTGTTTTGTTCGTTTGGCTTTTCGTAAAAAACCACTGTACACGCTTAAAAGAAAAACGCCGCTGTACAGTGGGCTTTATTATCGGTTCTTAGTGGTCGTGTTCTTTTGGTTTTGGGTTCATGCTCAATAAAAAGGCTTTGTGTTCAGCATCACGCGCGTTTAGCCCTTGCCTGTTCGTTTGGCTGTTCGTTTGTTTGAGTTGGTCAAGCAATCACCAAAATAAAAAAGCTTGGCTAGGTGGTTATGTATTTTGGCGTTGTTGTTTGTTATTCAGTTTTTCGACTGTACACGGGTACAAAGGTACAACCCTATAGGGTGTTGTACCCTTTTGTACCCCTTAAAGTAGGTACAGCGGGGTACAATTGTACCGTTTTGTACCGTTTTGTACCTTGTACCTAATTACTGAGGAATCCACGCATAGCCATCATAAAAGCCAATTTTCCCCGCGCTCTTTAGCGTGTCTAATGAATACTTGAACGCCCGTTTTTTTGCGTTGTCCACGTCCTCGCTATCCTCGCTAACGACAATAACCTTATAGGCTAGCTCTCTCCACTTACTTAAACGAACAACCATAGCAGGTATGTTTTGCGGGCTATCTGGATATAACCCCCTTATGTCATCGGAGGGCGTTATGCCGTGTTGTTCTATCGCTTTGTGCAGTT
>SESE01000606.1_pt1 | contig 14874 bp, 10 predicted proteins | sample 3171371 | NCBI WGS metagenome assembly SESE01 (sample SAMN06051881, study PRJNA518727) | freshwater metagenome | biome: subpolar coniferous forest; feature: holomictic lake; material: water; isolation source: holomictic Lake 442, 13 m depth | place: Canada: near Kenora, Ontario | collected... | reverse complement strand
GAAGCGCGCGCCATCCAGCAGCACATGTGGATGCAGTCCCCAGCGGCCATCGGCGAAGATGCCCGCCGTGGTGCCGCCCCCATGGCGAGCATCCGCCAGGTGCAGCGCCGCCGAGAGCGGATAGCCCACCCCGTCGCGGGGCGGGGCGTGGTGCTCCCGAACGGGTCGGCAGAAGGCCGGCGGCAGACCCCAGAGGCTGAGCAGGTGGGCGCCGACCTGGGTGTGATCCACCCCATAGGTCTCGTGCTCGAGCACTGCGAGGGGAATCCGACTCGACTGGGCCTGCTCCAGGACCGCGCGGTAGCGGCCCGAGGGATCGGTGGCCAGCACCACCAGCCCAATATCGTGCAAAAGGCCAGAGGAAAAGGCCAGATCGGTCAGCCCGGTTTCACCATCGAGGACCACCAACTTCCGGACGCCGATGGCCACTTGGTAGGAGTGATGCCACAGCTTTTCCAGATCGAGCCCCTGGGGCCGCGGCGTGTCGAAGCCCGACAGCAGTCCCCGGAACAGCACCAGGGCCTTCAGCGAATCAACCCCCAGCATGGCCAGGGCCTGGCCGATTTCCGCCACCGGTCGATCGGAGGCGCAGTGGACCGAATTGGCCAGCTTCAGCACCTGACCAGCGACGCCGAGGTCCCGCCGCACGAGGCGGGCCACCTCCCCCATGCCCGCGTCCTCGCGTTGGAGGAGTGCCACGAGCTCTGCATACAGACTCGGTAGGCTCGGAATTCGGCGCAGCCCCCCCACGAAGGCGCGTACGGCCCGGACAGTGACATCGTCGTCATCGGTAGCCAGGCTTTCAGCGGCACCGACCAGGAAGGCGGGATCCACGGGCTTGATGAAGAGGCGATGGAGGTCACCCTCCTCCTTTTCCATGCGGTCCAGCAGGGCCGGGTCCGCGAGCCCGATGCGCACGGCACCGGGATGGAGCTCCCGCACCCGCTGGAGCAGCTCGGCCCCGTCCATGTCCGGCAGGGAGAGGTCCGTGATGACGATATCCACCGGGTCCCGGTGCAGAATCCGCAGCGCTTCCGCACCACTCTGGGCCAGCAGGACCTCCCAGTCCCGATGACTCGACCAGAAAGCCTGCCGCGTCTGCCGCAGGACGATTCCGTCCCCGTCAACCCGCAGGAGTCGCATGGTTGAGTCCTCCTCTCGCGATGCCGGGCAGGCGGCACTGTCCTTATCGGCCCGAGCCGTTGGCAGGTGGAGTTTCACGCATGCCCCCTCGGCCAAGCCGTTTCCAGGCAGAATCAAGCCTCTGCTTTGGGAGTCCTCATGTCCTCCGCCCGCCCCCTGCTCCTTGGCCACCGCGGCCTGTCATCGAAGCACTTAGAGAACAGTCTGGAGGCTTTCCGCGCGGCCCTGGCTGCAGGCCTCGATGGCTTCGAGCTGGATGTCCAACCGACCCGCGATGGCGTCTGCCTGGTCCTGCATGACGAGGACCTGGCCCGCACGGCCCACGGCTCAGGTTGCCTGCGGCAGATGAAGGCCGCGGAGATGCCTCTGCTGCGGAACGGCGAGCCGGTGCCCCGACTCACGGATGCCTTGGAGTTGCCCGCCCAGTTCATCAATGTGGAGTTGAAGGGGGAGCCTGGCTGGCAGCAAGCCCTGGCTGCCGTCGAGGCCTCCGACGCCCTGGATCGGGTCCTGTTCAGCAGTTTCGAACACAGCGAGGTGCTGCAGCTTTGGGCCGCCTGTGAAGCTGCCCGCTGTGGGTTCCTTTGGGAAACCGACGAGGCCCTGGAACTCACCGCTGATGAACTGGGCGACCTACCGGAAGCCCTCTGGCTCCACCCCCCCTTGCAGGCCGTGAAGGCGCGCCCGGAGCTCTGGGCTCCCCATGCAGCTCGGCTCGCCCTCTGGGGCATGCAGACACCTGCTGAAGCTCAGGGACTGCCCTTCACCCCTGCTGTGCTGATTGTGGACGGCCTCTGAACCCTGGTTCGACCACATCCTTCTACACTCATTTCCAAGGAGACTTCCATGCTCAAGCACACTGCCAGGTTCCTCTTGGCAACCGCCTTGGCCCTGCCCGCCCTCGGCCAGCAGGCCGAAGTCAAAAAGGTCCCCGCGCGCTACACTTCGCCTGCCTCGGGCTCCGACATGTACCTGGCCTATTGCGCCAGCTGCCACGGCCCCAAGGGCCTGGGCGACGGCCCAGTGGCTGCCCACTTGAAGAACGCAATCCCCGACCTGACCACCCTCTCCAAGCAGAACAAGGGCGTCTTCCCCACCCAGCGCGTATCCCAAGTCATCCAGGGGGAGGTGGGCGTCAAGACCCACGGCCTCCAGGACATGCCCGTGTGGGGGCCGGTCTTCCTCAGGCTGAATAACAGCGAGGCCCCCGCCGTCCGCGTCCGGGTATCCAACCTTGCCAAACATATCGAAGGCCTCCAGGCCAAATGACCCGCTCCAACCCAGTGCCGTTGGCCGCCAGCCAGCCGCTCCGACAGTTCGTGGGTGGCTGGCTGCTGCTGCTCCTGATTATCATCGGCGGGCTCTGGCTGCAGGAACCGCCGGCACCGCTGCCAGCCTCTGCACCCAGTGCGGTCTTTTCCGCCAAACGAGCCATGGTGCATGTCCGTCAGATCGCCCGGGCGCCCCATCCAATGGGCACTGCGGAACATGACCGCGTCAGGGATTATCTGGTCGCGGCGTTCCAGGAACTGGGCCTCACCACTCGGATCCAGAAGCGGGTGGCCCACCGCAGCGAGCGCCGCGGCGACCTGCTGGTGGCGACCGTGGAGAATGTCATCGCCGAGCGGACCGGCAGCGAGCCAACGGGTGTCCTCCTGCTGACTGCTCACTACGACTCCCACGGCAGTGGCCCCGGTGCCGCCGATGACGCCGCCGGCGTAGCGGCGCTACTGGAGACCGCCCGGGCCCTGGGCACCACCCGGAACACGCTGCGCATCCTCATCACCGATGCAGAAGAGGTCGGCCTGCTGGGCGCCCAGGCCTACCTCGATGAACTCACCGGGAAGACCCCCACCCTCGTGCTGAACTTTGAGGCCCGGGGCGGTGGTGGGCCGGTGTACATGTTCGAAACCAGCGACCACAACCAGCCGCTGATCCGCGTCTTTGCAGCAGCGGCCCCGGCGCCCCGCGCTTCCTCGCTGATGTATGCGCTCTACAAGACCCTGCCCAACGACACCGACCTGACCGTCTTCAAGAAGGCCGGCCTGAGCGGACTCAATTTCGCGTTCATCGGCCGCTGGCAGCACTACCACTCGATGCTCGATACACCGGAGGGCCTGGATCAACGCAGCCTCCAGCAGGAGGGCGCCATCGCACTGGCCCTCAGCCGCACCCTGCTGGCGCAGGATCTCGCTGCAGTAACCAGGACCGATCAGGGCGAGGCGATCTACTTCGACCTGCTGGGGCGAACCGTCATCCACTACCCGACCACCTGGGCCTGGCCACTCACACTGATCGCCTTGCTAGCCTTCGCGGCGCTGCTCTGGCAGGCCCGACGGGCGCCAAAGCCCTGGTCCGGCCTCTTCATCGGCTTCGGGCTTACCGTGGGAACCCTGGTCGCTGGAGCCTTGGTGGGAACCGGCCTGGGCGTCCTGGTCAAACCCTTCCGCCAGGCCATCCCCAACCAGGATCCCTATGGCGTCCGTTGGTTCGAGGCGGCACTGCTGTTTACCGCCCTCGCGCTGCTGACGCTGCTGTGGGGCTGGGCGCTCAGGCGCTTCGTGGGCAAGGCCCTGTCCCTGGGCGCGCTGCTGGTCTGGTTGGCGGCGCTGGTGGCCGCAACGGCGCTGCTGCCCGGCGCCACCTACCTGCTCTTGTGGCCCCTCCTCTTCGCCCTGCTGGGCCTCGCCTGGGACCAGCCCTGGATCGGGGCGCTGCCGCTGCTCCTCCTCTTCCCGCCCGTCTGGCATAGCCTCGCGCTCATGCTGGGCTTCAGCCTGCCCCTGGCCCTGGGGCTCCTGGTGGCCTTCGGACTGGTCCCGCTGCTGCCGCTGCTGCGCCGATTGGCAGCACCCCGGCTGTGGCTCACGCCGGCCCTGTTCCTTGGCCTCGGTCTGCTCTGCTTCGCGGTGGGCACCCGACAGTCTGGCCCTCGCGTCAGCTCCCTGGCCTATCTAGAGAACGCAGACACCGGCCAGGCCCAGTGGGTGAGCCTCCAGAAGCCGGATGTCTGGACCCGGACCTTCCTCGGCGATCGCCCCGAGTCCACTCGCTTGGCGGGTCGGCCCGCCCACTCGGCCCCGGCGCCGCCGCTACACCTGCCAGCGGCCACGGTGACTCGACTCGGCCCGCGGCTGACCCTCACCTTGCCTGAACGCGCCCTGGCCCTGGTGTTGGAGGCAGAGCAGCCCCTCACTGGCCTCCTGATCGAGGGCAAGCCGATCCCCCTGGTTCGGCGCATCTTCTGGTTCGCCCCGCCGGATAGCCTGACGCTCACCCTGGAGGCCCCTCCGGGATCACGGCTGACGCTGGACGTGGTGCTACCAGGTCTGCCGCCAGGCACCGCCCCCCGTCCTGCTGGTCTGATTCCCGCCTCCGTGGGCCCCTACTCCGACACCCGGATCCTGCGGCAGAGGATTGCTCTGTAGTGCAGGCAGTGAACTCAGACTGCTCCATCACAGTAGCCTCTGCCTCAGTGCCAGTTGATCGGCGGCGAGGGGCTCGCACAGCAGCGGCAGGTCCACCAGATCGCTCAGAGCCTTGGGCAGCGGGATCTCCCGTCCCAGGGCCGGAATCAGGGCTTCGCTGAACTTGGCGGGATGGGCCGTGGCGAGGAAGACCCCCTGCTCGCCCGCACGCAGGTGGGACTGCAGCACCCGGTGGGCCACGGCGCCGTGGGGATCGGCCAGGTAACCCGCGCGGTCAAGCTCGACAATGGTCTGCTCGGTCTCCACGTCGCTGCAGCTGCCCCAGCGCAGGGCCGCCGCCATGGCCTCGTGATTCCCCTGGAACAGTGCGTGGATGCGCTCCCAGTTGCTGGGGGCACCCACGTCCATGGCGTTGGACAGGGTGGCAACGGATGGCCGCGGCTGATAGGTGCCGTGATCGAGGTAGTCCGGTACCACCCGGTTGGCGTTGGTGGCGGCGATGAAGGTCTGGATCGGCGCGCCCATGGCCTGGGCCATGAGCCCCGCGTAGAGGTTGCCGAAGTTGCCGCTGGGCACGGAGACCACCAGGGGTCGGTCATCGGCCTGGGCCACGGCCTCAAAGTAGTAAAGCGTCTGTGCCAGGAGCCGCGCGATGTTGATGCTGTTGGCGGAGGTGAGCCCCAGGCGGGCCACCAGCTCCGGATCCTCGAAGGCCCCCTTCACCAGCCGCTGGCAGTCATCGAACGCACCCTCCACCGCCAGGGCCAGCACATTGCCACCACAGGTGGCGAACTGGCGCTCCTGCAAGGGCGACACTCGCCCCTTCGGATAGAGCACGACCACCTGCACGCCGGGCAGGCCATGGAAGGCCTGGGCAACGGCGGCACCGGTATCGCCTGAAGTGGCGGTCAGCACCGTGCGGGGCTGCCCGCCCGCGCCCAGGGCCAGCACCCGGGCCAGGAATCGCGCGCCGAAGTCCTTGAAGGCCAGGGTGGGTCCATGGAAAAGTTCAAGCACCGAGATGCGACCGTCCACCTTGAGCAGGGGCGCGGGGAAGGTGAAGGCCGCGTGGGCCAGGTCCTCAACCACGGAGCGCGGGAACTCATCGCCCAGGAGGCGGTGGAGGACTTCCGCACCCCGGGAAGGGAAGTCCAGCTTCAGCAACTCCTGGAGGTCCGGGAACCGCGGGAGCGCTACCGGCACGAAGAGGCCACCGTCCGGGGCAAGCCCGGCGTGGACGGCTTCCAGGAAGGTGGCGGCAAGACCGGGCGTGCGCGTACTGACGAGCTTCATGACTGGGCCTCGGAAGAGAAATGTCCGGCTCCGGCAGGCAGGATGCGAGCACCTTCTGGATCCAGCGTGCAGATCGTGGCGCGACTGGCAAGCCCAGCGGCCAGGAAGGCCCCCTGGATGCCCTGGCAGATGGCGGCGGCTCGGAGCTCGGAATCCGCCACCGCAAAGACCGACGGACCGGAACCCGACAGGCTGCAGCCCAGCGCTCCGGCGGCCATGGCTTGGGCTTTGGCCGCGATGAAGCCCGGCACCAGATGGGCCCGATGGGGCTCCACCAGCGGGTCCCGCAGACAACGGCTGAGCAGGGCGCGATCGCCACTCTGCAGGGCCTGGACGAAACCCGCCAGATTGCCCGCGAAGGTCAGGGTTTCCGCCCAGCCGAGGGTGGGCGGTAACACTCCGCGGCTCTGCGCTGTGGGCAGGCTCCAGTCCGGATGTACCACGGCCACCAGCAGGTCCCCCGGCCAGGGGAGGCGCCGGGTGGCGGCGCCACCGTCCTTGCCGGGCACCATCAGCTGCAGCCCCCCGCGCATGGACGGGGCCACGTTGTCCAGGTGGAGGCCGCCGCTGACCATGCACTCGGCCCGGCCGGCCAGCTCCAGCAGTTCCCCTTCAGAGAGCGGATCCCCGCAGATGGCCTGCAGCCCCACCAGGGTGGCCACGATGGAGGCGGCGCTGGAGCCCAGCCCACTGGAAACCGGCAGGCGCTTGTCCAGCCTCAGACTGAAGGGTCCACAGGCAAGACCCTTGGCGGCCAGCGCCCCGATGAACAGATCCCGGGCCCGCAGCACCAAGTTGGGTCGATCATCACCAGCGAGCGCCCCCGCATGGGGCCCTTCGAGCTGGAAGGACGGCGCCGCAGCCACGGCCACCTGCACGAGGTCGCCGAACAGGGAGCCGTCCAGGGGTGCCAGGGCCGCCCCGAGCAGATCGAAGCCCGCCGCGAAGTTGCCGATGCTGGCGGGGGCATAGGCCACCAGGCTCTGGGCGGAGGGCTCCGGCACAGGCTGCTTCAAGACCGCCTCCCCCCAGCGGGCCGGGAGCCTGGCGGTACCAGGCGCAACACATCCGCCAACACCCCGGCCGCGGTCACTTCAGCACCGGCGCCGTAGCCACGGATGACCATGGGGTGGGGCTGGTAGCGTTCCGTGAGCAGCGCCAGGGCGTTCTCGCCGCCCTTGATGGCCGTGAAGGGATGGTCCGCCGGCACCGGCAGCAGCCCCACGCGACAGCCTTCTTCCGAAAAGGCACCCACATAGCGCAAGGTCAACCCCTCGGCCTTGAGTCCCGCCAACTTCACACGGAAGGGCTCGTCCAGCTCCGGCAGCCGGGCCAGGAAGGAGGGGATGTCGCCCGTGGAATCGAAGGACTCCGGCAGCAGACCTTCCACGGCTACGTCGGCCAGCTCCAGTTCCAGCCCCACTTCCCGGGCCAGGATGATGAGCTTGCGCGCCACATCCATGCCACTGAGATCATCGCGGGGATCGGGTTCCGTGAAGCCGTTTTCCTTGGCGCGGTGCACAGCTTCGGACAGCGCGACGCCCTCGCCGAGCAGGCCGAGGATGTAGGACATGGAGCCCGAGAGGATGCCTTCGGCCCGCAGCACGCGATCGCCCGTGAGCACCAGGTTCTTGACCGTGTCGATGATGGGCAGACCCGCGCCCACATTGGCTTCATAGAGGAAGCGCCGGCCGCGCTTGGAGGAGCGCTGGCGCAGCTCGCGGTGGAAGGCCTGAGAGCTGCTGTTGGCCTTCTTGTTGGCCGCCACGATGTGGAAGCCCGCATCGAAGAGTTCGGGATAGCGGGCAGCGAGTTCCCCGCTGGTGCTGCAATCCACCAGCACCGATAGGGCGGGCGGGCCGCCGGCCACGGTGGCCATGAGGCGCTCCAGATCCATGGGTTCGCCCTCGGCCAGCTCCTCCCGCCAGCGGGACAGATCCAGACCCTTCGCATCCAGCTTCATGCGCCGGCTGTTGGCGATGGTCGTCACCCGGAGGTCGAGGCCCTGGGCCAGTAGCTGTTCATGCTGGCGCTGGATCTGGCCCAGGAGGCTGCCCCCGACATTCCCGGCGCCAAGCAGATGGACGTCCACGACCACCTGCGTCTGGAAAAAGCGCCGATGGATGTGGGCCATGGCCCGGGCGCCATCGGTCTCTGCCACCACCGCGGAAATGATGCGCTCGCTGGCGCCCTGGGCGATGGCCACTACATTGCAGCCCACTTCAGCCAGGGCATCGAAGAAGGTACCCGCCACCCCCGCCCGGGTGCGCATGCCGTCCCCGACAATGCTGAGCACGGCAAGCCCCGCCAGCAGGGCCACAGGGTCCAGGAAGCCCGCCGACAGCTCCGCCGGGAAGGCCTCCTCGATGGCGGTCACGGCTCCGGGTCCGTCCGCCCGACGCACGGCGAAGCAGATGGACAGCTCAGAGGAGCTCTGGGTGATGAGCACTGCGGAGATGCCCCTCTGGGCGAGGGCCCCGAAGACGCGGCCCGCGATGCCGGGCACGCCCGGCATGCCGGGTCCCGTGAGGTTTACCACGGACAGATCGCGGAGGAAGGAGAGGCCCCGCACACCGCTGGGGGGAGGTGGCACCTCCCGGCGAATCACCGTGCCGGGATGCCTGGGCTCGAAGCTGCTGCAGACCCGCACCGGGATGCCCCGCTCGCGCACCGGCGGAATGGTTTTGGGATGGAGGACTTTGGCGCCGAAGAAGGACAGCTCCATGGCCTCTTCGAAGCTGGCCTCCGGCAGCGGAAAGGCTTCGGGCACCAGATTGGGATCGGCGCTGTAGAGGCCCGCCACATCGGTCCAGATCTCCAGCAGGTCCGCGCCAAAAGCCGCCGCCGCCAGGGCCGCACTGTGATCCGAGCCGCCCCGGCCAAGGGACAGGATGCGCCCCTTGTCATCGCCACCAAAGAAGCCCGGCAGCACCCAGAGGCCGTCTTCCCCGGCCTTCAGGGCGGCAAAGCCCGCTTCGATGTCGGCCATTCGGGGGCGGGCCTGGAGGGGGTCGCCTTCCACCCGGATGAGTCCGACAGGATCAAGATAGGTGGGGGCTAGGCCCCGGGCCTTCAAGAGGGCCTGGAGGATGGCGCAGGAGGCGCGCTCCCCAAGGCTGGAAACCTGGGCCAGCACCGAGGGTGGGCCTTCCTCCAGGAGGGCCATGCCATGCAGCAGGCGGCTCCCCAGCGCCTCGAGGGCCGCCAGCTCGGCTCGAAGGGCCGTCACCTCCGAACCCAGGTCCCCTTCCAGTGCCGTGATGACCTCGGCGTGCCGTTCCCGGAAACCCTGGAGCACCCGGTCGGCCGCTTCGCGATTGGGCACGTGGCCCCCGTGCAGAAGCAGGTTGGTGACACCCGCCATGGCCGAGGCCACCACACAGACCCGGTGGGTCTGCCGGGCTTCGGCAACCAGATCGGCCACGACCCGCAGCCGGTCGGCACCAGCCAGACTGGTCCCGCCGAATTTCATCACGCGAATGGCGCTGGGTTGCATAGGGGCTCCGGGAGGAGGAAACGAAAAAGCCCCGCGGGGGAAGCCGCGGGGCTGATTCTGAAGTGGGAATTCAGGTCAGGCGCCCCGCAGTGCGGCGAGCGTCGTAATACCGGTCGTAATGCCAGCGGTCATGATTTCACTCAGGGAAAGACGCCCGTTCGCGACCAATGGCCGCGGTGCAAGGGAGCCGTTATCCATGAACAAACGCATGAGATCCATCTTCTCGGATGGGGCAGAAAAGTCAACCCGGTTTCCGCCCTCAGGGCCCCGGCGGGGACCCCGGTCCAGGGGCCTGCCGACCCAGCAAGCGCCCCAGCCAAGTGCCAGTCCCGAACCAGACCGCCGAGAGGGCCATGGCCGCCGGAGCAGACGCAATGGCGACCATGGCCAGGGCCCCAGGGGCCCATACCCCCAGCAGATCGCCGCCGCGGTAGATGAAGGTGTCAATGAAGGGCTTCGACTTGTAGCGTTCCTCGGGACCCAGCGGGATGTAGAGGAGCTCGCGGGCCGGACGATCAACCGCGTAGTGCAGGCCGCGCCGTAGCACCTGGAACAGCGCCAGGACGGCGAAGGTGGGCCAGAGCCACAGGGCACCAAAGCCCGCCAGGGTCAGCACCGGCAGAATGGTCAGCACCACGGGGATGCCCACCGTCATGAAGATCCGGCCGGTGAGCAGCACCTGGGTCGCCAGGGTGAGGAGGTTCACCCAGAGATCAAGGCGAGCGAAGGCGGCGGTGCGGGTGGCCGTACTACTGAAGGTCCGTTCGACAATGGCCCCCTGCTGCAGGTAGAGGAAGGTGCTGGTGATGGTGAACAGCAGAATGTAGGCACAGATCAGCTGCAGGTAGCGCGACGTGGCCACCAGGCGCAGGCCCTCCAGGAGCCCAGGCCCCGGTTCCTTCGCCCCATGGGCGGCGTGGCCCAGGTGAAAGAGCGCCGCCAGTCGCTTCACGCACTGCACAACCAACTCCAGGGTGACCATCGACAACAGCAACAGCGAAAGCGGCTCGACCTTCAGGTGGAGACCTCCCAGGCTGACCCCCTTGGAGAGCAGTCCCGTCAGGGCTGCTCCCGCGATGGCGCCGAGCGTTCCGCCAGTGGCGATGAACCCGAACAACCGACGGCCCTGGGCCTCGGACCACACATCTGTCATCAGGGCCCAGAACACCGACACCACAAAGAGGTTCACCACGCTCAGCCAGATGTAGAAGGCATACCCGAGCAGGGGACCGCCCCGGCCGGGCAGCAGGCGGAAGGCCAGGAAGAAGCCCAGCATGTTGCTCGCAATAAAGCGGTAGACCAGGGGAATGAAGCGCCGCCGGGGAAGCCGAGAGACCAGCGCGGCAAAGGCTGGGTTCGCCAGGGCCATCGCCAGCAGGGTGCCCGTCATCAGCCAGGGCAACTTGTCCGCGCCGCGGGCGATGCCGATGGCCTCCCGGACCGGGCGCAACAGATAGAAGCCAAACAGCAGCAGAAAAAAGTAGAGCGCCGACCACAGCAGCGCCGGAGCCTCGCCCTCTTCGAGGAGCACCACGCGGCGGAGCATCCGGGCTAAAGTCATGGCGGCCCCGAAAAGGGTGTTGCGGCAGGAACTGAAACGAGTATATATCGATTCACGAGGTATCAACGTCTTCCCCGGAGGTTGCCATGACCGTCTCCCGCCGCGACTTCCTGCAGTGGTCCGCCACGACCACCGCCCTGGCGATGACGGGGTTGGATCTGTCGGCGGCACCGGCCCAGGCGGCTGCGAAAAAGATCCTCATCCTCGGCGGCACGGGCTACCTCGGCCCCGCCACCATCGAGATCGCCCGAGCCCGCGGTCACCAGGTGACCATGTTCAACCGCGGCAAGACCCGCCCCGAGCTGTTCCCAGGAGTGGAGAAGCTCCACGGCGATCGGGATCCCAAGAAGGGCGAAGGACTGCAGGCCCTGGAGGGCCGATCCTGGGACGCCGTCATCGATAACAGCGGCTACTACCCGCGCATGGTGGGCGCCTCCGCCGCCCTGGTGGCACCGCGTACCAAGCAATACCTCTACATCTCGAGCATCAGTGCCTACAAGGAGCCGAACCCCGAGCACGGCACTGAGGAGGCGCCGCTCGCTACCATGCCGGATCCGACCCTGGAGGACATGGGCAAGAGCTACGAATACTACGGCTCTCTGAAGGCCCTCTGTGAGCAGGCGGCCCAGAAGGCCATGCCGGGCCGTGCCACCATCATTCGGCCCGGCTTCATCGTGGGCCCCGATGATCCCTCAGGCCGCTTCACCTACTGGCCCGTGCGCTTCGACCGCGGTGGCGAGATCGCCGTCCCCGGTGCGCCCACGGATCCCGTCCAGATCATCGACGTCCGGGATCTGGCGGCCTGGCTGGTGCACCTGGTCGAACAGGGCACCACCGGCGTCTTCAATGCCTGTGGCCCCGAGCGGCGCCTGGCCTGGGGGAGCCTCGTCGAGGCCTGCCAGAAGGCCGGCCAGGCCAACGCCAAGCCCGTCTGGATTCCCGCCGAATACCTGCTGAAGCAGGAGGGCATCCAGTTCCCGATCTGGGCACCCTTTGTCGGCGAAACCAAGGGCTTCAGCACCTGGCGCAACGAGCGCGCGGTGAAGGCCGGTCTGCGCTTCCGTCCCACCAGTCAGACCGTGCAAGACACCCTGGCCTGGTTCAAGACCCAGGAGAAGAGCGAAAAGGGACGCAACAAGCTGGCGGGTCCCAGCGCCGAACAGGAGGCCAAACTCATCGCCGCCTGGCGGGAGGCGTCCAAGCCGAAGAGCAGTTAGGGGCTGGATTTTCTTACTGGCCCCAACGCGGGGATTAGGTTCACTCTGAGGGAAATGACCCCAGCAGCCAGTCGCATAGCCTTGGTGCTCTCCGGAGGTGGTGCCCGGGGGGCCTATCAGGTTGGCGTCTTGAAGGCCCTGGCCGAACTGCTTCCGGATCAGCAGACGAGCCCCTTCGGCATCCTTTGTGGGTCCTCGGCGGGGGCCATCAATGCCTCGGTGCTGGCCTGCCACGCCTCCCGCTTCAAGGTCGGCATTCGCCGCCTGGAACAGGTCTGGGCGAATTTCCGGAGCGATCAGATCTACCGAGCCGATCCCTGGGGCATGTCTGCCAACAGCCTGCGGTGGTTCGCCTCGTTGTTCCGATCCCGCCGGTTCCGCCCCTCGCACCGCTCCCTGCTGGACAACACCCCGCTGCTGAACCTCCTCAAGCGGATCATCCGCTTTGATCACATCGAGTCGGCACTGCAGCGGGGCCACCTCTATGCGCTGTCGGTGACCTGCTCTGGCTACAACTCCGGCGAATCCGTTAGTTTCTTCGAAGGGCACCCGGGACTGGAATCCTGGCAGCGGTTCCGACGCGCCGGGGCTCGGACCCGGATCGGAATTGAGCACCTGATCGCGTCGAGCGCCATTCCCCTGCTCTTCCCGGCGGTAAAAATCCACCGGGAATACTTCGGAGACGGCTCCGTCCGCTTCCTCGCCCCCATCAGCCCGGCCCTGCACTTAGGCGCCGACCGGGTGATGATCATTGGCGTCGCGGGGACCGAACGGGAGGAGCGGAAGGCCCTCGATGGCAGCCGCTACCCCACCATCGCGGAGATCGCCGGGCAGGTGCTGGACAGCGTGTTCGTCGATGCCCTCAACAGCGATCTGGAACAACTCCAGCGGGTGAACCAGACCCTGAGCCGGATCCCCGAAGCCCAGCGCGCGGACCTCGACCTAGGCCTGAGGCCGATCGACACTCTCGTGATCTCGCCCAGCCAGAACTTGGCCTCCCTGGCGGGCAAGCACGCCCGGTCGCTGCCACCGATGGTCCGCTTCTTCTTCCGGCGGATCGGCATCACCCCGAAAACCGGTTCCGCGGTCCTTAGCTACCTGCTGTTCGAAGCCAGCTATACCCAGGAGCTCATCGCCCTGGGCTACAGCGACGCCCTGCGCCAGCGAGAGGAGATCCGCAGGTTCTTCGGGGTCCCGCCCCAGACTGCGACTTGATCAATTCTGAATGTACGAGACCAACTGCTCGATGGTGAACTTCTGGTGGGAGATGGTCTCCTTCACCAGATCGCCAATGGAGATGATGCCCAGCACCTCGCCGCTCGTACCGATCACCGGCAGGTGGCGCACATGCTTGTCAGTCATGAGGGCCATGCACTCCTCAACGGTCTGGGCCAGGGTCACGCAACTGAGCTTGTCGCTCATGATCTCCCGCACTAGGGTGTCCTTGGAGGCCTTGCCCTTGAGGACGACCTTGCGGGCATAATCCCGCTCCGAGAAGATCCCCACCAGCTTGCTGCCATCCAGCACCAGCAGGGCTCCGATACTGTACTGCTCCAGCAGCGCCAGGGCCGTGAGCACCGTGTCGTCGGGTGCCACTGGCACCAGGGGGGGTTTGCCTTCAAGCAGCTGTTGCAGTGGTCGCATCCTGGCCTCCCCCGCCACGCCGGCCCATCGGGCGGGCTTGGTTTCGTGGTCCTGACTATACGGCCAACGGGGACTTCTCGGGACTCCGAATTCGCACCCCTGGACCCGAAAAGCAGAGGGTTCCCCCTCCCCCGGGCTGACATTCCGTCAACCCCGATACCTAGGCGCCCCTTTCCTGCCACCCCGGTGCAGGCTCGGCGCTACTCTGGCCCCTTACCTGCATCGGAGGGCCCCATGGCCGTCAACCTGAAGGGCCGCAGCTTCCTCACACTCATGGATTTCTCGCCCGAGGAAGTGCGCCACCTGCTCGACCTCTCGAAGCAACTGAAAGCCAAGAAGCGGGCGGGCACCCGCAACGACCTTCTGCAGGGCAAGAATATCGTGCTGCTCTTCGAAAAAACCAGCACCCGCACCCGCTGCGCCTTTGAAGTGGCCGCCCTGGACGAAGGGGCCCATGTGACCTTCCTGGATTCCGCCAGTTCCCAGGTGGGGAAGAAGGAGTCCATCGAGGACAGCGCCAAAGTGCTGGGCCGCTTCTACGACGGCATCGAGTACCGGGGCTACCAGCAGGAGGTCGTCGAGGCCCTCGCTCGCCACAGCGGTGTGCCCGTGTGGAACGGCCTCACTGATACCGATCATCCCACCCAGATCCTGGCGGACTTCCTCACCCTCGAGGAACACATCGGCAAGCCCCTCAGCCAGACCAAGCTGGTCTTCTGTGGCGACATCCGTAACAACATGAGCTATGCCCTGATGTATGGCGCCGCCAAGACCGGCCTGCACCTGGTAGTCCTGGGCCCCAAAGAGCTGGCACCGGATCCCAAGGTCCTGGCGGTAGCCCTCGCGGCGGCGCAAGAGACGGGCGCAGTCATCGAGGTCATGGACGACGTGGCCGCGGCTGTGGCCGGGGCAGATGCCCTCTACACCGATGTCTGGGCCAGCATGGGCGAGGAGGAGCAGATCCCCGAGCGGGTGCGCCTGCTGACGCCCTATCAGATCACCCTGGCGATGCTCCAAAAGACCGGCAATCCCAAGGTGAAGTTCCTGCACTGCCTGCCGGCCTTTCACGACTTCGAGACCAAGCTGGCCAAG
>SESE01000605.1_pt1 | contig 14914 bp, 15 predicted proteins | sample 3171371 | NCBI WGS metagenome assembly SESE01 (sample SAMN06051881, study PRJNA518727) | freshwater metagenome | biome: subpolar coniferous forest; feature: holomictic lake; material: water; isolation source: holomictic Lake 442, 13 m depth | place: Canada: near Kenora, Ontario | collected... | reverse complement strand
TCTGTCAGACTTTCAGCATACTGCGTCCTTGATTCATCAAGGACTAGATGCGTTGTAACAGGTTGTCGTTTTGGCGAGTTGCCTTGATGCCTTCTCCTGGTTTTTGTATTTCGCAGAGTTAAACAATTATTCACTTTATCATCAAATTACGGAGTAGCTTATGAGAAAGTCGACCTATGCCTCGATTGCATCAATCTGTATGCTTCCGGCTCTGTTCTGGAGTCAGGAGAGCTCTGCCATTCCTAATTGGGCACGCAAGTATGGTACTTCTTGCTATACCTGTCACGCAGGGTTTCCTACAAGAAACGCTTTTGGTGAAGCATTTAAGGCAAATGGCTACCGCTGGCCAGGTGGAGAGGATGCTGACCATTCCAAACAGGAACAGGTAAAATTAGGTGCTGATGGCTGGAAGAATACGTTCCCGGAATCCCCTTGGCCCTCAGATCTTCCTGGTTTTGCTCCTGTTGCTATCTATGTTAACGGGCCTTTAGTCAACTATCAGGATAAGGTTCAAAAAGCCAATGGACTACAGGTAACCCCCAAACTTTTGAACTGGGGAGGAGGCGCGTTTGATGCTCGTATCCTTTATGGGGGTACCGTAGGTGAAAATATCGGTTTTTTTGGCCTGGTTCAGGGGATTTCTACCGGAACAACGTCATCTACATTTCGAGGAATTTGGTCCTTTTCCCCGGGTGTCAACTTCTCAATAGGAAATGGACAAAACTTCTTTTCAGCCGGAGAGGATATTTCGACTTATTCGAGGGTATTTCCTTCTTCAGCCGGAACAGGCGCTGAATTTACTTATATCGCAGGAGAAAAGAGCGGTGGAGTCAATATCTATGCTGGTGTTGCCGGCAAAGGAAGCACTACCGCGGCACTTGCGAATACTACTACCACGACTCATCTCGATGATATCAGGTATTTTCGTGCAGAATATAAAATTGGAGGTGCCGGTGTGCTGAGCGGTGCTGGTGGGACCCTTGGTAATGGGTATTTAGGTTTGGATAATCATCTTGGAATTGGTGTGGGTATTGTCAATTTGAAACCAAGCACTATTAACCCCTTGACGACTGAGTCTACGGTTTATGGTGTTGATGCTTCCGGAAACTTTGGTAGTTTTACGGGTGGCGTAGCTTATGGTAAGGGTGCGGATTTGAAACTGAATAACTACGCTTTTGATGCGGGGTATTTTGTTTATCCCTGGCTTAAAGCCGCTGTTGCCTATACTAATTTAGGCGTTGTTGGCGTTAATCGAAACAACCCATCCAGTACCGCTACTGTGACAGCATGGCCAAAAGCTAATTTTTTTATTGGAGCGGCCTACAAGCTTTTTGCAAAGAATATCGACCCTGCCGTTGCTAATGACTTAAATGGCAATAACAACGCAAATACCTTCCAGTTGACAACAGGACTCGGGTTTTAATTACAGCTAATCAGGGATGATCTTTCATTCCGTGTTTGGAGAGGCGTGTTCAGCGAGCACGCCTGTCTCTTGCATAAGTCGCTAACGTCCAGTTTAATTTTGGTTGTGTGTGGAAAGTGTGCTTTCAATGCGAAAAATGTATCAAAAGACGTTTTGTGAGCACACTTTTTTATATCTGTCAACAGTGATACGGCGGCGTTAAGAGAACAGGTTTATTTTCGGAAGAGACTCATTGAAAGCAAAAACAAGCTGCCATGCAGGATGACAGAGAGCTCGTAACAGAGCAAAAAGAAGAGCGTAGTGACCGGGGCGGAGCTGACGGCGGTCAGGCGAAATCCAGCAACCGGAGGAAATTTTTGATCCGCGTAGGTTGGGGAAGTCTTGCAGGATTCCTTGCCATAAACTCGGCGGCCTTTTTGCGGTTCTTTTATCCAAGGGTACTCTTTGAACCGCCATCGCAGTTCAAGGTAGGATTACCGGCTGACTATCCCCTTGGAATGGTGAGTTCCCAGTATCAACGGGAGTATCGCACGTGGATTATCAGACTGCAGGATGGGGCCTTTTTTGCGATGGAGACGAAATGCACCCATCTTGGCTGTACACCGAGCTGGATGGAGTCCCAGAAAAAGTTTAAGTGTCCTTGTCATGGCAGCGGCTACTATATAACAGGTCTTAATTTTGAAGGCCCGGCACCAAGACCGATGGATCGTTTTAAAATCAGTCTTGCCGAAGATGGTCAGCTCCTGGTGGACAAGACGATAAAGTTTCCCGGTATTCCGGGCAAGGAATCAAATGAGGTCTATCCTCAAAGTTTATTGAGAGTTTGACTGGTCTCCGATAATTGAAACCATTATGAACTATGAACGTCGATGAAAAGATAGTGACTGCGGAGCCATCTCATCTCAGGAGTGTGACAGCAAAGAGCAAGCGGGCTGCTGCGAGAGTTATAACAGAACTCTGTACGGGGTGCGGGATTTGTGTCAAGACCTGTCCTGTCAATTGTATAACGATAGTCGAATCGGACTTGAACTTTACGGGCATCGCCAAAGTGGATGAGCGTTGTACTGGTTGTAATATCTGTGCTATCGACTGCCCGTGGACTGGTGTCGAGATGATCAACCCGGATGGTTCGCGCAAGGATGAGGCTGAATATGAGAGGCAGTTAAAGAAACTGCGCGGGTATCATTAAACTGTTTTGACAATATAACGTGACGGGACTATGAAAAGCCTTCCAGAGATAACCGACAAGGTCAAAAAAAATCTGATATGGAAATCCATATTCAGAAGAGATTATCGCAATACGGTAAGAGACAAGGCACAGGCGATTTTTGGCAATGTCTTTCTTCATCTGCACCCGGTGCAGGTTCGCGAAAGCGCTGTCAAGCTCCGTTATACCTGGGGAATGGGAGGCATAACCTTTTTTGCCTTTATTATCCTTGTCATTACTGGAGTCGTGCTGATGTTTTATTACCATCCAACCATAGATCAGGCTTATACCGACATCAAGGATCTTGAGTTCCAGGTACCTTTTGGTGTTATTCTCCGTAATCTCCACCGTTGGGGAGCACACTTCATGGTTATTGTGGTGATGATTCACATGTTCCGTGTATTCATGACTGGTTCCTACAAAGCTCCACGTCAGTTCAACTGGGGAATTGGTGTCTTTCTGCTTGTGCTCACCTTTCTGTTGAGTTTTACTGGCTATCTTACTCCATGGGATCAGCTTGGTTTCTGGGCCATTACGGTCGGAACAAATATGGGTGCAGCCTCTCCCTTTATTGGCTACCAGGGGCCATTCAGTGAATATCTTCACATAACCCCTTATAATGATATCCGTTTTGCACTTCTTGGCGGCGCTCAGGTTGGTGGAAATGCACTGCTCAGATCGTACATCTGGCATTGTGTCGCTATTCCGCTGATCTCAATTATCTTGATGTTTGTTCATTTCTGGCGAGTCAGAAAAGACGGCGGAATTTCAAAACCTCAAAAATAAAAGACCAGGCCGAGTCGACTATGAATCCATTTATTGAAATCATTACCCAGCCTGATAATATCGCCATTGTGATTATGATCTTCATGGTGAGCTTTTTCATGGTATGGGCTTTTCAGCAAGCCTTTCAGAACGACAGGCTTCTTGCGGCGGGGCTTCCCGTTGAAGGTGAAAACGACAAATTTGTTGATACGTTCAAACCTCTTGTGCGTATTGAACTTATCATTGCCATTGTTGTTTTGGTGGGTCTTACCGTATGGTCGATAGCGGTCGATGCTCCCCTTGAGGAAATCGCAAACCCTACCATAACGCCAAACCCGGCAAAGGCACCCTGGTATTTTCTGGGCCTTCAGGAACTGCTGGTTTACTTTGATCCATGGCTTGCCGGTGTTGTGCTGCCATCGCTTATTGTGGTCGGCCTTCTTGCCATTCCCTATATCGATATTAATCCGAAAGGGAACGGCTATTATACTTTTTCAGAGAGAAAGTATGCCATCATGATCTTCTCCTTCGGTTTTTTTGTGCTGTGGCTGCTTCTCATTGTTATTGGTGTCTTTTTCCGTGGACCGGGATGGTTGTGGTATTGGCCCTGGCAGGAGTGGGATCACGCGAGGGTTGTTTTTGAGCCGACGAAAGATTTGACTTCTGTCATAGGTGTCGATTCGCGTTCTTGGCTTGGCGAAGTTATTGGTGGCCTTGTTGTAATCTCTTATATGGTCATAGGGATGGTTGCTCCCTATTTTTACTGGAAGAAGAATAATCCAGAGCTTCTGTCAAAACTGGGCATGGTTCGGTATGTCACCATCATGTTTTTGTTTATCACCATGATGTCCATACCGATCAAGATGGTTCTCAGGTTGGTTTTTCTCATAAAGTATGTCTGGATATTAGAGTATATAGGTCCCTTTCACATTGGGATTAACTTTTGATCGGGGCTCATTGCATTCAGGTACACGGTAACAGGGCATTCTAAAAGTCCAAAAAAAACTGTTGAAAATGACGAATGAGAATAAAAATAATTCATCCTACAGAGTCTATCTCTTTGTGTTTTTCAGTGTAGTGCTTCTTGCTCTCTCTCTGTGGGTGGTATGGGATGACGAATTTGGCCTGAGACCATGGAAAAAATACCAGGAAGAGTTCAAGACGCTGAAGCATGACCAGCTTGAAAAGGATTACCGTAGGGCTGTTGTTGAATTCCAGAGATCGGGGGGGCATGCAAGGCTTGCCGATCTTGAAGCTCAACTTGCGAAAGCCGAGACCGCTTTTCAGAGCAAGGCTAACCAGGAAAAGTACAAACTGTTGACTACGCAGTTTGATGCCCTTCATGAACAATTGGCGCTTAACCAGAAAGAGCTGCAGAATGCACGCGGACTGTTTCTTGAGTCCGAGTACTACTTCACCAAGACCCAGAAGCCGGAATACAAGGTCAAGATGGATGAGCTTCAGCGTCAGATAGACTCTATAGCACTGCGTGGATCCGCGTTGCAGAAAAAAGAGGATTGGCTGAAGAGTTCACTTTCTGAGTTCACTGCAGGCAAGGCGTGGATTGCTGCTGAAATTGAACGCATGCAAGGCGGCCTCGAAGACCTGAAAGAGAAGATTGCTAATAATAATAAGGTTCCGGTGGAGATCAAGCAGATCCACATCAAGGATATTGACAAAGCTGATCGCTGCCAGTCCTGCCATATCGGTATTGACGGCAAAAGACCGGTATCAGCTCTCCAGCCTTTTGCCCGGCATCCGGCAAGCTTTATCTATCTCGATCATCATGATCCAGCCAAGTTCGGATGTACCTTCTGTCATCGTGGACAGGGTCGGGCGACCACCTCTGTCGAAAAGGCTCATGGTACCGTGAAGCATTGGGATGAGCCCTTGCTTGCTGGTGATATGACTCAGACCTCCTGCCTGAACTGCCATGGAGATATCAAGGGGCTTCGTGGTGCAGAGGAGATTGTAAACAGTACTGAGCTTCTTAAAAAGTATGGTTGCTACAGTTGCCACAAGATTCCTGGCTTTGAAACCGTGGGAGATGTTGGTCCGGTTTTGACTGAGGTCGGAAGCAAAGTCAACTATTCATGGGCGGTCAAATGGTTGCTCGATCCCAAGTTGTATTTTTCGACAGCCCGGATGCCCAAGTTTTTCTTTACCCAGGATCAGGCTGAATCTATAGCTGATTATCTGTTCAGCATGTCAGGCACTACACGTCATGATGTGGATTACTCAAAGGAAACACCAAACACAAAGCTTGTCGAGCAGGGGAAGGCGATTTGGAGTCAGGCTCGTTGTAATCTCTGCCATACTACAGGCGGCAGAGGCGGGAACCACATCAAGGTCTACGCTCCAGACTTAAGCAAGGCAGGCAGCAAGGTAAACAAGGAGTGGCTCTTTAGATGGATTAAAAATCCAAACGCATATTTCCCTGGCACCAAGATGCCGAGGTTCCGCTTTACGGATGAAGAGATCAAGTCACTGGTCGAATATATCACCAGCGAGTACAAGGATGATGAGGCGGAACTGAAATACGTTCAGCCGGTTGAAATCCAGGTTTCCTCTATCAAGAAAGGAAAAGATCTGGTCCAGAAATATGGATGTTATGGTTGCCATAAGCTCCAGGGCATGGAGGAGATGGTCCAGATTGCACCATCATTGAAACGCCAGGGTGTCAGCTTCCTGAGAGGTGACGAAATGCGTGAAAAGATCGGGACGGAGCTCTCTTCTATAGGCAGCAAGCCGCTTGAGATGCTTGATTTCGGAAAGCTTCAAAAATCAATTCCGAACGATCGACTCAGCTATATCAAGCAGAAACTGAGAGACCCAAGAAGTTACCGCCTTGGACTGAGGATGCCCGACTTCCGGCTTGCAGAATCCGAGATCAATGAGCTGGCTGCGGTACTTTACGGATTTACTGACTCGAATGTACCTGCCCGTTTCATGGTACCTTCCCGTCAGGAGTTGGACAGGATGGCGGGTGTACAGACCTATAAATTCACTGGTGACTTTGCGAAGGTAATCGCAGATGTCAAGTGCACAAACTGTCACTCTATCCGTGGAATTGGAGCTGACTATGCGCCGGATCTCTCTTATGCTGGCAGCAAGCTGCAGGAAGGATGGATCCGCAATTTCCTTGCTAACCCTGATGTTATTCGCCCCCTGCTGCAGCAGATGCCAAAGCTTGGCCTGACATCGGGAAAGCCAGCGGCAAAGATTACCATGCCCAAGTTTAATCTTGGTCAGCAGAAGGTTGAGGATACAAACAGAACGGATGTTGATGCGGTGATCAATTTTTTACAGCAGGAGTTGGTGTCGACCGATATCCCGAATAAAATACCGCTCATCACCACCATGACTATGCCTGAACAGATCAGCAAAGGCAAGAGCCTTTATGATGAAAAAGGCTGCAAGGCTTGTCACCAGATAGGCATGGAGGGTGGCGCTCTTGGACCTAATTTGTCGAACGTCGGGAACCGGCTGAATCCAGGGTTTATTTTCAAGCATCTTGAAAATGCCCGTAAATTCAAACCTGATATTGTTGAGCCTGATTATGGCTTTACGGAAAGGGAGAGGATTTACTTAACCAACTTTTTGATGACCCTGAAACTGAATAAGAAGTGATGCAAAAAACCATAAAAATCAGGAAGTTTGCCGTTGTCGCAGCACTCTCACTCCTTGTTATTGCTGGATGCGGCAAGAAGTCGGGCCCATCAGGAAAAACCGACACTAAAAAAGCGGTGACTGCTGCTGATTCAGCAGTCACCGCCACGAAACTCCCTTTTGCCCTGAAAGAAGGCAAGAGACTTTTTTCTCACTATTGTGCGGTCTGTCATGGCGAAACTGGTGATGGAAGCGGTCAGTATTATGGGTTGACCCCGACACCGGCTAATTTTACCGACAAGGCGTTCATGAAGACCTTGTCGAATGAGAAGCTCTTTAAAGCGATAATGGAAGGATCTGCCTCGGTTGGCAAGTCGAACATGTGTCCGCCCTGGGGGAAATCGTTTCATCGCGAAGAATTGGAGTTCATAGTTACCTATATCAGGACTCTCGCGGTCAACTGAGATTTTTCTTGACGTTGTTTCGTTGTATATTTTGTCCATCAGGAATTTCTTTTATTTGCTAACACCCAAAACTATGGAGTTGAAAATGTTAAAATGTAAGGGCAAGTTGATGAAAGCCGGGCTGCTAATGGCAAGCTTCGGGTTCATAAGTGCGAATGCTTTTTGTGCTGGTACCATTACGGGGAAAATTAATACAACCATTCCAAAGTATGCGGCTGATGCCGTTGTCTATCTGGTAGGTGTCAAAGGGCCGGTTGTGCCGCAGCATGCGGTTGTCGATCAAAAGAGTCTTGTGTTCGTTCCCCATGTCACTGCTGTTCCTGTTGGCTCTACTGTTGACTTTAAAAATAGTGACAAAGTCAATCACAATATTTTTTCATCAAGTGCCGCTAAAAAATTCAATCTTGGTACCTATAATCCTGGTATGTCGAAGGTTATGTTGTTTGATAAACCAGGCGCGATAAATCTGCTCTGTAATGTTCACTCCGAAATGTCTGGCTGGGTTGTTGTGACTGAGAATCAATATGCTGCGGTCTCTGAGCATGATGGTAAATTCACCATCAAGAATGTTCCTGCTGGCACGTATGAGATCACCGCATGGAGCGAAAAACTCAAACCGCAGGGGAAGACAATGGTCACGGTAGCAGATGGACAGACGGCCAATGTTGCTCTCAAGCTGGCAAAATAATTCTTCTTTCTCAAGACCGTATAATTGTAAAAAAGGTGCCTGAAAACAGGCGCCTTTTTATTTTTTTGCTGATTTACCCTGTTTTTAAGCGCGTTTTAAGCTTGCATTAACGCTGCGTTAAGGGCTAAATGATTATAGTTACAAAAAGGGTCAGCCCTCACCCTGTGTTAACTACGCTGTTATTTTTTTTCTTGAGTTTTTGTAGCTGCTTATTTTTCAATCAATTTTCATAACCAGACTCTCTTACTATGAAACCAATTCGTTGGAAAAAATTCAGGTCGCTTCTGTTTGCGCTTCTCTTTTGTTTGAGTTTCAACGCTACCTCGTATGCGCTTGATAAAGGCAGCTATGCCCCTGATTTTCAGTTGCCAGGAGCGCAGGGTACAGTTATGCTTTCAAAAGCGACAGGTTCGGTCATCTATGTTGATTTTTGGGCATCGTGGTGCGGACCATGCAAACAGTCGATTCCCTGGATGAACGCCATGCAGGATAAATATCGGTCACAGGGATTGCAGATTATTGGAGTTAATGTCGATGGAAAAAGTGAGGACGCCAGGAAGTTTCTCGCTCAGACCCCTGCTCACTTTACTGTTGCCTATGATCCAAACGGTGCGACTCCTCGTCAGTACGGGGTGAAAGGGATGCCGACATGCTTTCTTATTGGCAGGGATGGTAAAATTATTTCCCAGCATTTAGGTTTTAATGCTGCCGCAGGCGAAACACTTGAGAAAGAGATCAAAGCGGCACTGGAGGGAAAAAAATGAAAGGCCATATTCTGCAAAAATCGGCTAATGCTTTGCTGTTGATGATCGTTCTCGCCCTGTCAGGCTGCTCGATTGGTCAGTCTGTTCAGCCTTGGGAAAAAGAGACGCTTGCCCGGCATGAGATGACTTTTGAGGGCGATCCGCTTGAGACCAAGTATGATGAGCACATCTACAGCAGCAAAGAGGGTGCATCGGGCGGCGCTGGAGTTGGTGGTGGCGGTTGTGGCTGCAATTAACGTAATTGTAATTTTCCGGATACTCTTATGAAATTTGTCCCGACAAAAAAAAATCATGGTATAGGCGCGGCCTTATTTGTTGCGGCAATGGCTTTGCCTTCATATCATTCCGCCTTCGCTGAAGCAATTCCTGAAAATGGTACTGTTGCTTTCAAATATCTTAACTATCAAGACAGCCAGCCAAATCAGGATCGAATTGGAGTTAATGCCTGCTCAACATCGATAATGATGCCATTTGCGGCTAAGTGGTCGGTAAGTACTTCGTATACTTATGATTCCGTTTCAGGCGCATCCCCCAGACGCCATGATACATTTGACACCATTGCAGGTGCCTCACAAATGTCAGAAGAACGAAATGCCGGAGATCTTAACTTCACCAGGTATCTTGATAAAGGAAGTATAACCTTCGGCACGAGCTATTCGGAAGAATCGGACTACATATCACGAGGCTATTCTCTACAGAGAAGCTTTTCGACAACAGATAATAATACGACAGTAACGCTTGGAGGGAGCTATAGCACCGATACAATCAACGCCTGGAAAAAAGAGGTTTATGGAAGGTCAAAAAAGGTTTATGCCGGGTTACTTGGTGTTTCAAAAGTATTAACCAAGAAAGATATTGTTCAATTTAATATTGGATTTTCCAGAGGTGAGGGTTATTTCTCGGACCCTTACAAAGAAGGCGAGGGTGGAACCCTTGACCCAAGGCCGAAGGAACGCAACATAACAACACTCCTGACTCGATGGAACCATCATTTCGATAGTTCAGATGGTACTGCAAGAGTATCGTACCGATACTACACAGATTCTTATGATATTTCAGTTCATACCCTTGGAGTTGAGTATGTTCAGCCACTTCCATACCGCTTGACCATAACGCCGGTAGTGCGGTATTCATCCCAGACGGCCGCATCTTTCTATGTACCAAAAGCATCGTATAATCCTTTAGCTGATCCTCCCAAACCCTACTCCTATGACGAACGGCTATCCGCTTTTGGCGCTCTGACATCGGGGTTAAGGTTGAAAAAAAAATCGCTGCGGACTGGACTGTTGGTGTCAAATATGAGAAATACGAGCAACGAGCAGCATGGTGCATGACAGGTAATGGCGATACCGGACTTCAGCCTTTCTGTTTCAGAAGTATTCAGCTTGGCATTTCTCGACAGTTGTAGTGTTACACCTTGACGATCTTGTCATTTCAGATTTGACCGAATTTTTTACTTTTTGACAAGTTTGACTTGCCGGTGGCTGTTTCTTTCTTGTAACAATTAGCTGTAAGCATTGGCCCTGCACATTAACACTTTGATAACACAGAGAAATTAATATGGCAAATATTTCCTACACACTGACTGGTACAGGAAATCCTGATTCGGCGAATATTGCAAGTATGAGCGGCCAGCCAAGTTCAAAGAATGCCTATACCTATACATTTCATGGATTAGCAGGAGCTGATACGTTTTATGTTGCTGGTTCGAATGCTCAAAATGGTCAATATTCCAGTAATTTTTCGTCTGCGAAATTCTCCATTGGAACCACTACACTGAACAATCCCCTGCCGAGTGGTACAGCTCCGAATGGCACTGGAACAACTGCCGGGATGTATGTGGTATCTGGAGCAAGCAATGGCGGCACTTCTTTTACATTCGTGCTCGACAGCGTTGAAACATTGTATTTCAGTGACAAAATGGTCACGTTGTCATACGCCGACACCACCCCACCTACCCTCTCCACTTCCAGTCCGGCCGATGCGGCAACTGGTGTAGCTGTCAACAGCAACATAGTGGTGACCTTCAGCGAGGCTGTTCAGAAGGGAACGGGTCTGATTGAAATTCATGCAGGTTCGGCAACAGGTACAACCGTTGCCACGTATGATGCAGCTAACTTCACAAACCTGACGTTCTCGGGCAATACGCTCACCATCAATCCAACTGATAATCTGGCCGCAGACACGCATTTCTTCGTCACGCTTCAGAACGGATCGGTCAAGGATCTTGCCGGAAACCACTATGCCGGAACTGCTGCTTACGACTTCACAACAGGTGCCGATCCCTATGCAGGCAGTGTCAGCAGTATCGGTGTCGATGCGGGCCCTGTTGTGGTCGGGGTTGGAGGACTTGGGGTACTTGCATGGGTTCTTTTCTTTTAGCAGGCAAATGAATACGTTTCATTTTGGTTTCGAAGCCATGGCAAGCGGATGCGAGATTGTTCTTGCAACCGACAGCAAAGATGAGGCGCAGGAAGTTGCCCGTCGCGCCATTGAGGAGATTTCAAGAATAGAGCGCAAGTATTCTCGTTATCGTGCGGAAAGCATTGTTTCATTGATCAACGCAGCAGCCGGGGTTGGCTTTGTTGAGTGCGATGACGAGACTCTCTCTCTTGTCCACTATGCCGATACTCTCTACGAAAGCAGCAGTGGGCTCTTCGATATTACTGCGGGTGTTTTGCGCAAGGCATGGTCGTTTAAAAACGCGGTTGTGCCCGATCCAGCACTACTCTCTCCCCTGCTTGAGCTGATCGACTGGAAAAGTGTTGAACGAAAGGGTAATGCTATCCGCCTTCCGTCTGTGGGTATGGAGCTTGATTTTGGGGGATTCGGGAAGGAGTATGCTGCTGATCGTGCGGCTACAATTGTGTACGAGCAGGGGGTGAAACATGGCTATGTGAATATGGCGGGTGATCTTCGTGTTGTAGGTCCAAAGCCTGATGGGAGCCCGTGGATGATTGGCATTCAACACCCCAGGCACAAAGAACTCGCTATTGCCTCAATCCCTCTCCATTCCGGGGCGCTGGCGACAAGTGGCGACTATGAACGCTATTTTGATGCGGATGGCAAGCGGTACTGCCACATTATCAACCCACAGTCCGGGTATCCCGTCACCTGGTGGCAATCAGTAACCGTTGTTACCTCTTTGGCGATTACTGCAGGAAGCTGCTCTACAATAGCAATGTTGAAAGGGGTCGACGGGTTGGCTTTTCTTGACGATTCAGGAATGGGATATCTGGCTGTAGACCAGCTTGGAAAGATTTATCATAAACAGGCGTAGTATGTGGTGACAGGATTCAATAACTCTCTTGATGTAAACAGAATGAACGCTTCGTTTCTCAGGCGTACCGCAGCTTTTTTTTGCCTTGTTCTGTTCCTTTGTTTCAGAGTGGGCACTCTTTTCGCTGCTGATTTTTTAAATCCTGATGAGGCGTTCAAGCTCAAGGCAGAGCTGAAAAGCGACCGCACGGTGGTGTTGCATTGGGACATTGCAAAGCGGTACAAATTATATCGTGACAAGGTTACCATCGGTGTCGAAAGCGGGAACGCTCAGGTGCAGACTCCTGTATTACCAAAAGGAGTCACCTATACCGATCCAACAATTGGCGAGAAGATTGAAATCTATCATGACAAACTTGATGTCGAAGTGCCTGTTGTAAAGGCTGATGGGGTGTTTTTGCTGAACGTGGGGTATCAGGGTTGTTCTGAGGACGGTCTCTGTTATCCACCGATAACAAAGCGCTTCAAAATTGACCCAATTCGTTCTGCGGGAATTTTGATAGCGGATGACCAGGCAGGGGCTTCTACAGGGACAGGTGTGGTTCTTGCAGATAAGGTTCACCCTCCTTCGACACCATTGGCACAGGCTAAAGGTCTCTCTTCTAAGGAGAGCGCTCCACACAATGATCTCTCTCTGGCAACAGCCACGCTTGCTGGTGGAAGTTTATGGAAAATCTCCCTGGCATTTCTGGCGTTCGGATTGCTTTTATCTTTTACTCCCTGTGTTTTGCCGATGGTACCTATTCTCTCTTCAATCATTGTGGGAGAGGGAGATGTGACTCGCCGCCGCAGTTTTTTGATGGCTCTCGCCTATTGTCTCGGTATGGCGCTGGTTTATACTTCCCTTGGTGTTGCCGCAGGGCTTGCAGGTGAAGGGCTGGCTGGAGCTTTGCAGAAACCATGGGTCTTGATCATGTTTTCTCTGCTTCTCGTTCTTCTTTCTCTTTCCATGTTTGATGTTTATCAATTACAGTTGCCCATCTCCCTGCAAAGCAAGCTTGGCAAGGCTTCAGGCAACTTAAAGGGTGGTCGTTTTGTCGGGGTATTTTTTATGGGTTCTTTATCGGCGCTTATAGTCGGCCCTTGTGTAGCGGCACCCCTGGCCGGAACACTTGTTTATATCAGCCAGACTCGCGACGTTCTGATCGGTGGTCTGGCACTCTTTTCGATGGCTACGGGGATGAGCGTTCCTTTGTTGCTTATCGGCTTGTCGGCAGGCAGCCTTTTGCCCAAGGCAGGGGCATGGATGATTGGTGTGAAAAATGTGTTCGGGCTCCTGCTGATTGCCGTTGCTATCTGGATGGTTTCGCCAATTCTGCCAGGGTGGGTCTTCATGCTTTTCTGGGGGGCATTCGCCATCCTGTGCGCTGTTTTTATCGGTTTTTTCGATGCATCACCAGAAAAACCAACGATCGCTTTCCGTTTCAGGAAAACCTTTGGCTCGGTACTTTTTGTTATTGGTGTTTTGGAGCTTGCAGGAGCTGCTTCTGGTGGAACTAATGTTCTAAAGCCCCTCTCGCAGATTCATGGTTCATCTCCAGGAGTCGCAGAAGAGCAGGAAAGAGTCAATTTCACTCCTGTAAAGACGGCAGGTGAGCTGGATCAAGCGTTGCGCTCAGCTAAAAAACCGGTTATGCTTGATTTCTACGCAAGCTGGTGCGTCGCTTGCAAGGAGATGGACGAGTTCACTTTTCATGATCCGAAAGTTATGGGGCAGTTAAAAAATATGGCGTTGCTGCGGGTTGACGTGACCGCCAATACCGATGATGACCGTGCGTTAATGAAGCAGTTTGGCCTGTTTGGGCCACCCGGAATCATTTTTTTTAATGCCGAAGGCAAAGAGATCCCCGAAAGCAGAATCGAGGGAACTCTTGATGCCCATGCTTTTTTTGATCATGTCAGCAAATTTGTAACGGGCAAGTGATTTTTCGGTTTGATCAACCGGTGATTCCATTCGATGGTTTCGATTGGATTGCTTCGAGTTTTACTTGCTCAGTTCCTGATTTTATAATACCGAGTTTTTTTGCTGCGCTGATTGATAAATCAATGATCCTTCCTTTGACAAAGGGCCCCCGGTCGTTAATGCGTACGATGACGTCTTTTCCGTTTCGTAGATTGGTTACTTTTACCCAAGTGCCGAATGGCAGGGAAGGATGGGCGGCTGTCAATTTATCCATATTGAATGTCTCGCCGTTTGCAGTCTTGCGGCCATGAAACTCATCGGAGTAAAAGGAGGCTTTGCCTTCTGAAACAGCAACAGGTTTGCTGTTCCTTGCTGTCGTGGTCACTTTTGAGAGTGATTCTACACGGTTGGCGGCCTCAGCGGAATTATAGAGTGGATTATAAGAATCAATCTGGCTTGCTGTCAAGCCAATGAATATCAGGATTGCAAAAAAAGAGATGTTGAAAAAATGTTTTCCATGTTTCATACGCTCAGGGTTTAAGCCCGCTGTGCCTTTCAGTTATCTCTTGAAAGGGACAGGTAAAAATGAATAAAAATTAATACACTATTCATGTTGCGTCGAGGCTCTAATATAAAGAAAATATGTTAAAACAGGCAAAATTTGCTGGAAACCTTGCTTCTTGAGAGATTATCGCCAGCAACAAAGTAATTTGGCGGTGATTATTGGCTTTTGGCCGGGGTGGTATGTTTTTATTTTTTTGACCTATCAATGTCAATCGAAGGGATATTGATTCTTGTTTATGAATAAAATT
>SESE01000601.1_pt1 | contig 14952 bp, 14 predicted proteins | sample 3171371 | NCBI WGS metagenome assembly SESE01 (sample SAMN06051881, study PRJNA518727) | freshwater metagenome | biome: subpolar coniferous forest; feature: holomictic lake; material: water; isolation source: holomictic Lake 442, 13 m depth | place: Canada: near Kenora, Ontario | collected... | reverse complement strand
ATGTTCGCGAGAAATGCAACGGTTGTCGAGAGCCCAAGCCCCTTGATCAGCAGGAACGCGAACCCGCATCCTATCCCCATGCTTGCACCCGACACCGCGTAGAAGAGTGCAATCTCCATGACCCAGTGATGCCGGCCCGATTTGAATACCCAGAGGATATTGAGGATGTACGCCGTGAGATTGGAGAAGAAGAAACCCATCACGGTGTCGATGACGTAGTTGCGCGAGCGAATATCCAGGGCCACATCCGTCACCGGCAGCCCGATCCAGCGGAGAAACCCCGCGGCCGGATCGTCTGTGCCGATCGCGGGAAACAACAATGTGGCAAAGAGATAGAAGCATATGAAATGCACGCCCGTCGCGATGACACCACACATCCCGTACTTGATGAACTGCACGAATGGATGGGATTCCCGCTGCGTGAATTGCCTGAGTATTTCCCTCATTTGTCCACCGCAATTCCGCGCCTGATGAAGGTTGGCACATCCAGGTCTTCCCCCTGGAAGATGGTCGGCTCGACATCCTTGAACCGGCCTTTGCGCATCGCGGTCAGCGCCAGGTCGGTCTGGGTGGCCTGCGGCTTCTGCTTGCTGCGGCCCTGTTTCTTCGCTGATACCGAGGCGGCATCGGCCGGGTCTTGTGCCCCGTCGTGCTCCCATCGCCGCGAGGCCACGATCGTGACGAGAACACTGTCGTTCATGTCGGCATCAATTGTCGCCCCGGTAAAGATGCGGGCGCCTCTTCCTGCGGCAGCGCTGACCTTGCCTGTTATTTCGTTGATCTCACGGAGGGTGATGTCGGGACTGCCAACGACGCTCACAAGAAGCGCAGCGGATTGGCCGATCGCCTCACTGCCGAGCATCGGGCAATCGAGCGCCGCGGCGGCGGCACGGCCAGCCCTCTGTCGCCCGGTCGCAAGACCGTGCGCAAGGCCGCAGGCGCCGCCGGTGTTGTGCGCCAGGTTCTGGAGATCCGCAAAATCCACGTTTATCAGGCCGTGACCCGAGACAAGCTGCCAAATGGCGTAGACGCCGGTACTCAGCGCCTCATCAGCCTGCGAAAACGCATCCTTGAGGTTGGCCTCACCGCCGGTCACCTCGAAAAGCCGCTGGTTCGGAACCACAACCGTGATATCCGCAAGGTCAACCAGTTCGGCAAGCCCCCGCTCTGCGCGCGTCTTGCGGCTGTCTCCCTCAAAGTCGAAAGGCGTCGTTACAAAGCAGAGGGTCAGCACACCGGCCTCACGGGCCATCCGCACCATCGCCGGCATGACGCCGGTCCCCGTCCCGCCGCCGAGCCCTGCCACAAGAAAAGCGATGTCTGTATCCGCAATGATATTGCCGAGGAGCGCCGCATCATCTTCAGCGGCCCGCCTGCCAACTTCGGGGTCGCCGCCGCAGCCCATGCCTTTCGAGACGACAGCACCGATCTGGAGGCGGGTCGGCGCAGTGGATGCGGCGAGCATGTTCTCATGCGTGTGAATCGCAACGGTCGGCAGCCGGTTTTCCCACCGTTCAACAATCCGGTCTATGACGCTGCAACCGGCCTTGCCGATCCCTATTATGCGGATCCGCTCTCTTGGGGTACTAACCCTCTCGTTCGTCGCGTCGCGCATGGATTCTACCCTTTTCCAAAGAAACCCTTGAGCCACTCGCTGAAGGAGAAGCCCGACTCTTCCTGCGTGTTTGTCAGGCCATACCGGACCATCCCGACGGCCACGGCATACTCCGGCCCCTCGCTCGCGGCCGCCAAGCCGTCCACATCGCGCACCACGCCGACACTGCACGGAACGTTAAACACCTTCTCGGCCAGCTCGGTAACGCCCTTCATCTTTGCGCAGCCGCCGGTTAGGACCACCCCGGCGCCGAGGCCGCCGGCGCTTTCACAGTTCTCGAGCCTGCTTTTGATCACTTCAAATACTTCTTTCATCCGCACGTTGATGACTGTGTGCAGGGACGGCAGATTCACCGGCCTCTCCGAAAAGCCCACCTCAGGCGGGGCGCTGACTCTCTTGGTCCGGTTCGCCAGGTCAACCACCGCACTGCCGTGCTCGATCTTGAGGAATTCCGCCTGTCGCAGGGAGAGGTTGAATGCAAGCGAGATGTCGTTGGTTACGTGTTCCCCGCCCACCGCGAGAACGCCGGCGGAAGCAAGCATCTTGTCGCAATACGCAACATAGTCGGTGGTTCCCCCGCCAAGGTCAATGACCAGCGCACCGGCCTCCTTCTGCTCGGGCGTGAGGACCGCCAATCCCGCGCACAACCCACCGAACGCGACATCCTGCACGTCAATGGGAACATTCTGTACAACCTTGATGGTATTCAGGAGCCTGCTGCTCATACCATGCAATGCAAGCATGTCGAGCGACAGCTTTGCACCCGAAAGCCCCTTGGGGTTGGCCACGTACTGCTGGTCGTCGACACAGAAATGCCGGCAGATGGTGTGAAGGATCTCGCGGTCGGGCGGAAGATTCACGGCGCGCGCAAGGTTCATGACCTCATCGATATCAGCCTGGGCAATTTCGCCTTCCTGGCTGAGCACTCGAGTGCTGCCACGGTTGATATGGCTCTGGATGTGGCCGCCTGACACCGCCACGTGGACCCGTCGTATGGTGACCTGGGCGCTTTCCTCCGCGCCACGCAGCGCGCCGCGCACGCACGCAACTGCATTATCAAGATCGACCACCTCACCCTTGCGTACACCCCTGGAAGAGTGCTCGCCCATCCCGATTATGGCAATGCCGCCGTCTTCACGGCGCTCTCCCACGAGGGCGACAACCTTGACAGTACCAATCTCGACAGCAACCACCGGAGGCAAAGCCATCAGTCCTCTCCTCCAGTCCATCGCGGAATCGTCACGCAGCGGTTCGGGTCCTCGCCGGTCAGATCCACCTGCTGCAACGTGACACCAGCCAGCCGCGCCTTCGACATTGTCGTCACGAGCGTGGTCAGGCGCATCTCCAGCTCCCTGCGCTGGGCTTTGATGTCCGGCACCATCCTGTTCCACTCGAGCAACACCTTCAGTCCGTCATCGAGCCTCACTTCCAGGTACTCCCTCTTCAGGTCGATTGCGGCCATCTTGATCCGCTGCCCCGCCGGGGACACCGCGCAGTAGGCCATGAGCGTGAGTGCATCCTTGAGGCTGCCCCCGAGCTTGTCACCCGGCATGACTGCGGCCTCCCTGTAACCGGTGATGACAGTCAGGTCGCGGTCCTTGAAAAACACCACGCCCTCGTCGTCGACAACCAGCCGACGTGTCGCGTCCCTCTGGTTCCCTAGCCGCGCAACAGGCAGCCGTTCCGAAAGCACAATCTCGAGCCTGCGCGGAAGACACCTGGTAACCGTGACCGCCTTGATACAAGGTGTCCTGGCCAGCCGGTCCCTTATCGCCCTGATTGGAATACGGAAGAGATTGGTACCCCTGAGGCCGCTCTCGGCAAACCGCACCTCGCCGGCCAGGGCCGGATTCTCCCGGCATACCACCACGAGGTTGGTCATCGCATAGTCGCTGTTCTCTGTGAACGCCGCCCTGGTGCAGCGGTCGACTACAAAACCGCAAAGTGCGAGGACGACGCCGATGGCAAGGAGAATGAGCAGAACCTTTCCGAGCTGAGGCGCCCACTTGACCTTCTTGTCCCTCAACCGGGCATTCACAACGAACATCGGCCGGCGTTTTGCAGCCGGGTTCCTGCCACGTGAAGTGCGACTTCTTCCTGTTGTCGATTTGTCAGACCACATGCTTTGAGAATCTTCCTGCTGTCGTGCAGCGCAGACAAAATTGGATCACCCGAAAACTTTCACCGCGTTCCGTGTACAATGGCATATCGTTCCGCAAATTCAAGAAAACAGATTACCCTACGTCTGCTCCCCGCAGGCGGCCAGGCCCATGATCCGGTCGCACAGTTCCACAAAGGTCATACCGGCCGCCTTCGCCGCCTTGGGCAAGAGGCTGGTCTCGGTGAAGCCAGGGATGTTGTTCAATTCCAGCACAAACGGTTCGCCGTCATCGGTGAGCCGCAGGTCGACCCTGCCCATTCCACGGCAGCCGAGGGCGACAAAGGTCTTGCGAGCGGCTTCCGCGCATCTTCCTGCAACGGCGGCGGACACCGGTGCCGGGACAAGGTACCGCGTGTCCCTGCTCCCGTATTTTGCGTTGAAACTGTACCAGCCGGCCCGCGCCTTTATCTCCACCACCGGCAGCACTGTGTCGCCGACGATCCCGACTGTCAGCTCCCGCCCCTTGATATACTTCTCAACAAGAATCTCGTCGTCGTACTTGAATGCGCCACGGGCGGCGGCGTTCCATTGCGATCGGCGGAACACCCTGTACACACCCAGAGACGAACCCTGGCACGGCGGCTTCACTACGACTGGCAGCGGCAGCTTCCTGGAATCGCCGCGCTTCAACACCTCGTACGCCGGGGTCGGCACATGTGCCTTGAGAAGCGCCTCTTTTGCGCGCCTCTTGTCAAAGGCAGCCGCGCTGGCGCCGGGGCCTGAACCAGTATAGGGGATTCCTTTTGCCTCGAGGATGCGCTGAACGCGGCCATCCTCCCCGAACTCGCCGTGCAGAGCAACGAACACCGCCTCGACACCTGCCGGGAGGTTGACCGAATGCCCCGTGATGTCTATCTCGGAGACCTCGTAGCCTGCCTGGCGCAGACCCGCCGCCACAGCGGCGCCGGAACGGAGCGACACATCCCTCTCCGCCGAAGGACCACCCTTAAGCACGGCAACCTTCCTGAACTTCCTGCTGCCCCTTCTCATTGTCAGCCTTTCCGTTACGGTAGAATCAAGACGGAGTCAGAGAATCCCGACTTCTGTCTCCAAATCATCGCCACACTTGAGCCTTACTGCTGTCCGCGCCATGCCAATCAGCGCGAGCACGTCCGATGCACAGGCCCCCTTCCGGGTTATAATGACGTTCGCATGTCTCTTCGATATCATCGCCCCACCAACCGTCAGCCCCTTGAGCCCGGCCTCGTCAATCAACCTGCCGGCAAAGTCGCCGGGCGGATTCCTGAAAACCGACCCTGCACAGCGAAGCCCCTTCATCCAGGCCCGACGCGCCGCGATGTTCCGCCTAAGCCCGGCAATTGCCGCGGTAGTGCCGGGGAAACAGACGAATGCCGCCTCAACGATAGCGGCGCTCGCCAACCCGCACCTGTACGAAAACACCGGGTTCCGAACCACCTTTACTTCCCCGCTGTCATCAACGTGGCGGACCCATGCGATGTGCTTTCCAATCTCGTCGCCCCAGGCGCCGGCGTTCATGCGGAGCGCACCACCGACGGTACCCGGAATACCCTCGAGAAACTCAAGTCCGGCCAGCCCGTTTTTCTCCAGACAGGCCAGCAGCCGGACAAGGGGAACCCCGGCACCGGCAGTGACTGTCATGCCGCCCACGTGTATGCGCCTGAACTCCTCGCCTGTCAATCGCGCTGATATCCCGCGGACACCCGTGTCGCATGCGAGGATGTTGCTTCCTCCTCCGAGAAGCCGGAACGGCAGACCCAGCCGGGCGGCTCGCCGCATCACCTTCCGGAGGTCGGCAACGGACCCTATCTCCATCCAGACATCAGCCGGTCCGCCAACCCCGAAGGTTGTCTTCCTCGCCAGTGGCACATCTCGGCGAACCAGTGTGTGGTCCAGCTTCAGGCCGGACTCAACCCTGCGTGACGCCGCGGGAAGTCTTCTTTTACCGGCATACTGGGCCCTGGCCCACTCAGCTATCTTCTCGACATCGCCGGCACCGACAACCAGGAGGGTATCCCCAACGCGCTGAGTCCGGCTGAGGTACTGCCACGCCTGTTCAAGCGAACCGGCAAGCAGCGCCGGCGGAACGGCATTCCCCGTACCGGCCCCAGCCCGCTGCTCTTTCCACAGCGCGTACAGGTCGAATATGGTCCCGCCGGCGATCATCTTCTCCGACGCCGCATACACCGGCACTAGAACCACCTCATCGGCGCCGCGGAACGCGCCCGGAAATTGCGCCCCCAGGGCAAGCGTGCGGGAATAGCGATGCGGCTGGAACACGGCCCGTATCCGGCCGCCGCGTTTCCGGGTGCGGTCGAGCCCCTTCACCGCGGCCATGAGCGCCTTGATTTCGGAGGGATGGTGCCCATAGTCGGAGATGACAAGCGTGGCGCGGTTGCAGACGACCTTCTCGAAGCGGCGCCTCGGCAGCCCGGCCTTCGCAAGGGCCCTGCTAACCTCCGCGAACTCAAGCCCCAGCTCCATGGCCACAGCAATGGCGGCGAGCGCGTTGGCAACATTGTGCCGGCCCGGCAACGGAAGCCTGACACTGCCGAGCTTCACCCCCTTGCGCAAGACGGTGAAGGTCGAAAATCCGGACCCGAGGACAACCTGCGTACCCCTGACAACCGTTCTGCTTGAAAACCCGTACGAGACGGCTTTGAGCCAGCCCTCGCACAGCGTCGCAGCACCCGGGTCGTCACCGCAGTAGATCACGGTCCGTCGCGTATTCGCCACGAATTCACCGAAGCAGCGACCGAGCGCTTCCATGCTGCCGAAGTGCTCCACGTGATCCTGCTCGATGTTGGTCACAACGGAATACAACGGCGAGTAGAGCGAAAGGGTGCCATCGCTCTCATCGGCCTCCACCACCAGCGCCCTGCCGCTGCCAACACCAGCCACCCCTCCGAGGGCCGGAATTTCGCCGCCGATACAGAAGGAGGGTGAGCGCCCGCAGGCTTGCAGGACCTGGGTGATCAGGCCGGTGGTCGTGGTCTTGCCATGCGTCCCGGCCACAGCAATCGACTCGAACCCGTCGAGAAGCGCTGCGAGCACCTCGCCTCGCCTAAGTACCGGCAGGCCGCGCTGGTGCGCCGCCCTGATTTCCGGCGCATCCACAGGCACTGCCGAACTGCGGATCACCCGGCCGACTTCGCCGGAGACATGGGAAGGGTCATGGCCGATGCTGACCTTGATGCCGTTGCCGGCAAGCCAATCGACCATCGGCGAGACAGAGAGATCGCACCCGCTGACCTTGAAACCACGGGACTTCAGGAGAACGGCAAGTCCAGCCATGCCAACCCCGCATATACCCGCGAGGTGAACGTGGCCGGAACCCGCACTGATCATCGCCGCTGTCTCTTGCCGTGAGGTCATGAGGCGCTAGCGTGAGGAGTAGCCGCGCGGATGGGCCAGGTGCCATTTCCACGCGCTCTCGATGATGGTCTCGAGGTCCTTGAGTGCCGGCTTCCAGCCCAGCACCTTGCGTGCCTTGCCCGAGCATGCCACGAGCCTGGCAGGGTCGCCGGGCCGACGACGGCCGACCTCGACCGGAATCTTGCACCCGGTCACAGCCCTGGCGGCATCAATCACCTGCTTCACCGAGTACCCGTGCCCGGTGCCGAGATTGAATCCGCCCGACAGATCCTGCTTCAACGCGAGCATATGCGCCTGCGCCAGGTCCAGCACGTGGATGTAGTCCCGAATGCATGTGCCGTCCGGCGTCTCGTAGTCGTCGCCGTGGATCACAAGCTTCTTCGCCTTTCCGAGCGCAACTTTCAGGATGTTTGGGATGATATGCGTTTCAGGATCGTGATCCTCCCCGCACCGTTCCGTGGCACCACAGGCGTTGAAATACCTCAGGAATACAGCCTTGATCCCCTTGGTCTTCTCGTTCCATGCCAGGACTTTCTCAAGCAGCAGCTTCGATTCGCCATAGGGATTGGTCGGTTCCTGCGGATCCGACTCGATCATTGGAACCCGGCGCGGCTCTCCATATGTGGCGCACGTCGAGGAAAGCACTATCTTCCCCACACCGGTGCGGATCATGGCCTCGGCCACGTTGATGCCGCCGACAAGGTTGTTCTGCCAGTACATCTCAGGGTGTTCCATCGACTCACCGACCAGCGCATAGGCCGCGAAATGCATCACGGCGTCCGGCCTGGTCTTTTCCACTGCGCGACAGACGGCCTCAAGATTCCTGATGTCGCCCTTCACGAAACCCGCCCGCTTGTCGAGCGCCCGGCGATGCCCCCGTTCGAGGTTGTCATACACAACAACCTCGTGGCCGCCGTTCAGCAGCACTTCCGCAGCGACACTGCCGACATACCCCGCCCCTCCGGTAACAAATACTTTCATCTTCAAGCTCCCAGGTTGTCGCGCGCGACTCCGGCGCGCGGACCGCCTCGCTACTTTTTCAAGTCCGGCTTCTCGCCCTTCACGGCGTCACCGGGTTTGGAATCGTTCATAATGCGAAGTATCGCCGTGGTGATGTCAAGACTGTCATCACGGTACACGACTGCGCCGCGCAACTCTTCGAGGCTCGAGCTGGAGTCGATAACAAGCGTGATCTTGTTGTCGGCCGCGTACTTCTGGACGGCCTCGCTGATCTCCTCGCTGAAACGCCTGCGCACGCGGAGGCTGTCCTGGATGATCCGCTTCTTCTCGTCATCGGAGTATCGCTTCACATCCTGCTGGTATTCCTTCAATTCCATGAGCTTCTTTTCGGCATCGGCAAGCTTCGTCTTCAGGGCCTCGTCGTTCAGGGCCTTGTTCTGCGCCGCGTCCCTGGCCACCTCGTAGTCCTGCCCCATCTGGTCGAGGGTCTTCAACCTGCGCTCGATCTCGGCCTTGAAATCGGCTTTCTGCTTGTCCATCTCTGCCTCGGCCGGGCCGAACTTGTAGTAGTCCCTCAGGACGCGTTCAAAATCCATGACGGCAAGACTCTTATCCCCGGCGCTCCAGCCGTTGACTACCGAAGCCAGCACAATCACCGCCGCGCAGGCAGACATCTTCAAGGCACTTCTCATGCGTGCGTCCTCCCCTTATTGCTTCACCATTAGAAACCGGCCCCGAGGGAGAATCCCCAGGGATGCTCATTGGTGCTCTCGTCATCCTTGTGAATCACCCAGCCGTAGTTGACCCTTATGGGAAATGCGCGGTAGTCCAGCCGCAACTCGACGCCTGCGCTGGCCGCCAGCAGGGAGAAATCGAAATCGTATGGGTCATCGGTCAGGGTGCCGGCATCGGCGAACAGCACCAGCTTGAGTTTTCCCACGAGCGGGATGGCATACTCCATATTTCCGAGGGCAAGGCTCCTGCCGCCGATGGGCTTGTACCTGACAAGATCCGTATCGGGCACGGCACGCTTCACTTTCGGGCCGACATCGCGGTAGTCGAAGCCGCGTATCCCGCGGGCCCAGCCGGCGCCGCCGGCAAAGAGACGATCCGATATCGGCATCTCCGCTGTGTCGCCGAATTCATCGACAACCTCCGCTCTCGCCCTGATCGAAAGAATGTGGTCAAACAGCATTCCAAAGTGCTGCTCACCCTTGACCTCCAGGCCGTAGATGTTGTCGTCGCCGCCGAGGATGCCGCCGGCCACCTGGCCCTTAACGGAAACCTTGTGCCCGCGTGACGGCATAAAGTAGTCATCCCTGGTGTCACGTGTGAGTTGGAGGCTGAGGCTGCTCTTGATCTGGTTCGTGGACGTGAACTGGTACGGCTCGCCGGCCCTGTCGCCGGTTATCCTCTCGTATATGTTCGTGTCGCTTATGTCGGAGACGTCCACCTTCTCGATCGCATACCTTGTCTCACACCGGCCGAAGAAGAAGTTCACCGGCCAGCCCAGCGTAACGGAGCCGCCGACTGCCTGGCGCTGGTAGTCGTCGTTGTCCACGGAGTTTGCGAAAAGGTCGAGCCCAAGCATGAGCCTCCTGTCAAGGAACCACGGCTCCGTCAGCGATATATCGCCCTGCGTCGTGCGCGAACCGGCCTGCCCGTGCAGGCGGACCTTCTGCCCTGCACCTTTTGGAGGCCACGAGGTTACGTCGAAATTGCCCTCGGATATCTCGAAGTATCCGACAAAGTTGTCGACACTCGAAAAGCCACCGCCAACCATGAATGCTCCGGTCGGCTGCTCCTCGACCTCAAACACCAGGTCGGCTTCATCCTTGTCCGGGGTAAGTTCGGGGCGGGTCGTCACCTGCTTGAAGTAGCCGAGATTCCGCAGCCTGTTCTCACTGTATACGACATTCTTTTCCGCCAGGATCTCGCCGGGGAAAACCACGAGTTCGCGCCTGATGACTTTCTCACGCGTCTGGGAATTCCCCCTTATGAAGATGTTTCGCACGTGAACCAGGCTACCCTCGGTGACCGTGAACGCGACATTGAGCACGCCCTCCCCGAGTCTGTCGGCGCGCTTTGAGTCGAATTCAGTCCTAACCACCGTCCTGGTATACCCACGGTCGGTGTAGTACTTCCGGATGGCTTCCGACGTACGGGTGATGTCGTCCATGCACGCAACTGAGCCTGCTTTCAAACCGACCAGGCGGAGGATATCAACCTCGGGGAACAGTGTGATCCCCTTGAGCGAGACCGAGCCTACCCTGTAGAGCTTGCCTTCGGCGACCTTGTACGTGACGTCGTATGAGCCGCTCTTGCGCCTGGCAAGTTGTGGCTCGCCGACTTCGGCGTCCAGATAGCCGCGCGACAGGCACACGGAGCGCATGGCAATCCGCCAGGCCTCCAGCTGCCCCTTGTCGAACTTCTCGCTTTCGAACCAGCCCAGAGGATTCCACCAGGCGGAAATATCAGCGGTGTCCTCCAGCGCGGATGAGGGAACCCTCTTGTTGCCGGTGACGACTACCGAGGCCACCGTGGCAGGTTTGCCCTCCCGCACAGTGAGGCTGACTTGCGCCGTGCCCTTCATCTTGTCGACCACGTTGACGGACCAGGCGAGGGTCGCATCCACGTAGTCGTCCTCACGGTACTCCTTGATCACCTTCTGCCCCCTGGCGGCAAGCATGGCTTCATCGACAAGGTCGCCAGTGTTGACGTTAAGGAGTTCAAGGATCTTCGACTCGGAGAGGTGCTTTGCCCCGGTGATCTTCACCGGCGAACCCAGACTGAGGCGCCCCTGCACGTTGTAGATGAGAACGACACTGCGGTCGACTGTCTCCTCCTCGACCCTGACATCGGTGAATCGCTCCGTCGCAAGAAGATTCTTCACGTCGGCGGCTATCGCGGGCTGCTCGAACGTCTGCCCTGCCTTCACACTGATGTGCGCGGCAACAAAACCCTCGTCCACCAGGCCGGGCCCGACCCTGTTGATCCTGACCTCTCCGACCACCGGCGCCTGGCGTCCCTGCGCCAGCACTGCCTGACACGCCAGGATGAACACCACAACAATTGCAAAGATTTTCTTCATCCCGCATTGCCCTCCATGTCACCGGGCTGACCGTCGTACCGGTCCGGCTCCAACCCGTCAACGCCGTGTTCCTTCCGGTCCGAAAAGCGCGTGAGCTCGGCGTCAAAGTCAAGCCGCATGCCTGAATGCACGGGACCGTTCCTGTTCTTGGCCACCTCCACGATGGCCAGGCGCTTGTCGTCCCTGTCAGGGTCACCGGGAATGAGGCTGGGCCGGCGGAGGAGCAGGACAACATCGGCGTCCTGCTCGATTGAACCGGAATCACGAAGGTCCGCGAGCCGTGGCACGCCGTCCCTGTTCTCTGGGGCGCGGCTCAGCTGGCTGAGCACAATTATCGGCACATTCAGTTCCTTCGCCATCGACTTGAGGCAGCCGGATATTGCACCTGTCTCGATCTGCTTCCCCTGCCTGCTGAATTCGCGATAGTGGAGCAACTGAAGGTAGTCTATGATGAAAAGCTTTATGTCGTGCTTGTGTTTCATGCGGCGGGCCCTGGCGCGCAGTTCGTTCACGTCCAGGCCGGCGGAATCATCAAGGTAAATCAGCGCCTTGTTGAGGTTGCTCGCAGCAGTCACAAGCTTCCGGTGTCCGCTCTCGTGATCCAGAAATCCACCGCGGAGCTTGTGCATCGACACCTCGGCGTGCGTGCACAACATGCGCAGGACAAGGTCTTCGCTCGACATTTCAAGGCTGAAAACCCCAACCGCCTTCCTTTCGCCGTCGCCACCGACGTGGCCGGTCGCGATGTTTGAAGCCATGTTCATGGCCAGCGATGTCTTTCCCATGGAAGGCCGCGCTGCAAGAATCACCATGTTCGCCGGCCGCAACCCGGTAAGTTCCCTGTCAATGTCCGAGAACCCGGTCTTCAGGGAGGTGTCTCCATCCTGGCCGAGTTCGTCGATGTGCGTCATGACGGACTTGATCAGCTCCGGCCACGACGCCAGCGTCGCCCGGTTGATATCCGTGATATCGAAGAAACTCTGCTCGACCCTGCCGAGCAGGGAGAGCGCGTCCTCGTCAGGCGAGTAACAGTCGTTCTCGGCGGTCCGGGCGCAGGCGATTACCTGGCGGAGTACGTGCTTCTGGCGGACGGTCTCGATGTAGTACCCGGCGTGCGCCGTGGTGGGGGTGGAATCTATCAGGCGGTGAAGGTACAGGTCACCACCTGCCTTCTCGATCAGGCCACCCTCGCGCAGGCGGTTGGTGACCGTAAGGACGTCGATCGGGTGCCGCTTCTGCGACATTTCCATCAGGGTTTCAAAGATCACCCTGTGGGATGGAACGTAGAACGACTCCGGCAGCAGGTGGTTCTCGATGCACAGATCCATCAGGTCGGCGTCCTGCAGCACCGACCCGAGCACACCCTTCTCCGCCTCGTCGCTGTAAGGCGGGAGTCGAGTGGCAACGGTTTTAGCGGGAGCCGTATCGGACTCGCCTGGCATTTCTGCTATTCCTCAACCACCCATACCTTGACGGTGGCGCTGACATCGGCGTGGATCCGTATCGGCACTTCGTAGACACCCAGTTCCTTGATCGGTTTCTCAAGCTCAACCTGGCTCTTGTCAACCTTGAAGCCCTGCCCGCAAAGGGCACTGGCGATCTCGGCATCCGTAACAGAGCCAAACAGCTTGTCAGTCTCACCAGCCTTGACCGGAATGGTAAGGGAACTGCCGGACATCTTCTCCGCCACCTTGCGGGCTGCATCTGTTTCAGCCAGCCGGGCCGCTTCCTTGGTGCGCTTGATCTTTTCCACCCTCTTCATCGTATCCGCCGTCACCTCTGTCGCCAGCTTCCTGGGGAAGAGGTAGTTCCTGGCGTGTCCAGGAACCACGGACACTACGTCACCTTCGGAACCGAGGTCCTTCACATCAGCCAACAGCAAAACCTTTATCGACATATGCTATCCCCTTTCTGAGGCCGAAGCCGGGCGGTAGGCAAACCCATCCACTGTCCCGTTCCCGGCAATCGAATTCAAAACAAAACAACCCGGCCACCGGCCGTCTCCGGCAGTTAGCTGCAACGGCTCACGATCCGGCGTGGCTTCAGGGCATCAAACCGATCACTCGGGAACGCCTGACAGCCCGCGCGATTTGCCGCTGCTGCTTCGCAGTCGCCCCGGTGAGACGCGAGGGCATTATCTTTCCGTGCTGGGTAACGAATTTCCTCAGCAGCATGCCGTCACGGAAGTCGATGTTGTCCAGCCCTTCCTGCAGCTGTGACCTCTTCTCCCCGTCATTCCGGTCCTTGTCCTTGTTCCAGCCAGACTTCGAGTCCTTGGCCTTGTCCTTGTTTCTGTCTCTCGTACCAACCATTCTTTTTGCCATAACGGTTCCAGTTCCTCCCCCCCGGATCCAAATGCAGGAAACCGGGAATACCTGCCTCAGCCCCCTGATGCTCCGCTCACGGCCACACCCAGCGTTACGCCGGCGGCGGCACCTTTCTTCGGGGCCCCCAAGAGCACGATCCGCTCCGCAACAACACTCAACCGGTTCTGCTTCCTGTTGCCCCGGTTGACTTCCTCGGACCACAGCCTGCCATCCACCAGCACCTGCGATCCCTTCACCAACTTGTTCACCGCGTTTTCCGCCTGCCGTCCCAACGCAACGACGTCAACGAAACAAGTCTCCTCAACAATGCCGCCGTCCGCCGACCTCACCATCAAATTGAGCGCCAGACGCAGGTCGGACGCTGCCAGGCCAGACGGCGTGCGGCGCAGCCTGCCAGGGTCCTTGGTGAGGTTGCCGACAAGCAGCGCCACGTTGAGTACAGCCATAGGATTAGGCGACCGTCGCCTGCGCGGGTTCCGGCTGAACCTTCTTCGGAGCCGCCTTCGCCGCCGGCCTGGCCGCAACAATCATCACCCTGAACAGATTGGCGTCCAGCCTGTGCCTCTGCCGGAGGATCACCACCTTGTCAGTTTCAAGCTCAATGGCTATTTCAAGGCAATAAGCCGCCTGTACCTTACCGCCGAGAGGCCTCGCAAAGGAGCGTCTCTCAACCTGCCTCTCGGCAAGTATCGCACCGCCAGCCTTCTTGATGTCTGTGCGAATATTCTCGCATGCGGCCTCCAGAGCCTCTGCCTTGAGAACATCCGACAGGAAGTAAACACCATCATACCTTCTCTTCAACGCCGTCCTCCTCTTCCTGTTTCAACCTTCAGCCCTGCCTATGCGTCTCGCATTGTACGTGTTCATCGCCCGATCAACGCCGGACGACAGAATACTCAGCACAGCCCCGGCCGACTCCTCCACCACCTCGTTCATCACAAGACGTTCTTCCGCCGAGAAAGGCTCGAGCACATGCCTCACCAGGTCGACACCCTCGCCGCCCCGCCCGATTCCAACACGGACCCTGACAAAGTCTGTCGAACCAATGCTCTCAGCCACGGACTGCAGTCCCTTGTGGCCGCCGCTGCTGCCAGAAACCCTGATCCTGATCCGGCCGACTTCAAGATCCGCGTCATCAAGGACTACGATCATGTCCACCGGCTCAATCCGGTGATAGCGCAGGACCGATGACACCGCCTTGCCGCTTGCGTTCATGTACGTCTGCGGCTCAACAAGCATCACATCCCCGCCCTGCAACACAGTCCGGGCGAGCCTCGCGTCAAACCTGAGGCTGCTCCTCAGTTTCGCGCCGGCAATAACTGCCAGGCGCTCGACAATATCAAAACCTATGCTATGCGGCGTGTTCGCATACGCCCTGCCGGGATTGCCGAGGCCAACAACAGCCTTCACACACGAAACCCTCCGCCACCCTCACGTTCCAAGC
>SESE01000600.1_pt1 | contig 14957 bp, 7 predicted proteins | sample 3171371 | NCBI WGS metagenome assembly SESE01 (sample SAMN06051881, study PRJNA518727) | freshwater metagenome | biome: subpolar coniferous forest; feature: holomictic lake; material: water; isolation source: holomictic Lake 442, 13 m depth | place: Canada: near Kenora, Ontario | collected... | reverse complement strand
ATCCCGAGCGCCAACAGCGTGAGGAGGATGCAGACGGCCTTCTGCTCGTACCAGGAGAGGACGAGCGTGAGCGGCAGGTCGTTGACGCCGCAGTTGAAGACCTTGGCCAGCGTCACGGCGACCTGAATCGCCGAGTAGGCGTCGTTGCATTGCCCCATGTCGAGCAGGCGCGGAATGCCGCCGATGTCGCCCAGCTTGGCCTGCAGGTGATTGAAGCGGTATTTGCCGCAGGCGAGCGTGAGGATCAGCGTGTCCTTTGGCGCCTGCTCCACAAATTCCGTGTAGTAGTCGCGCCCGAGCTTGGCGCCGTCGCATCCGCCCACGAGGAAGATGTGCTTCACCGCGCCCGACTTGACCGCAGCGACCACTTTGTCAGCCACCGAGAGGACGGCGTTGCGCATGAATCCGGTCAGCAGCGGCTCGCCCGCCTTCTGCTGGGTCCACCCGCCGAGTTTCACCGCATGCGCGATCAGGGCCGAGAAGTCCTTGCGCCCCGCCGCGTCGGTGGCGATGTGCGTGACGCCCGGCCAGCCGACCTCGGCCGTGGTGTAGAGGTTGCCCACGTAGGTGGGCTTGGGCGGCATGATGCAGTTCGTTGTGAAGAGGACGACGCCGGGGAGGTTGTCAAACTCCTTCTGCTGATTCTGCCAGGCGGTGCCGAAGTTGCCCTTGAGCTGCGGGTATTTTTTCAGTTCGGGATAGGCATGCGCGGGCAGCATCTCACCGTGGGTGTAGACGTTGACGCCCTTTCCTGCGGTCTGCTCCAACAGCATCTTGAGGTCGTGTAGGTCGTGACCGGTCACGATGATGAACGGACCCTTTTCGCAGTTCGTTGACACCGGCGTCGGCACGGGATGGCCGTAGGTCTCGGTGTTGCCTGCGTCAAGCAGCCCCATGCAGGTCAGGTTGACCTTGCCGAATTCGAGGATCAGTCCGAGCCACTCCGCGACGCTGTGGTCATCGCCCAGCGCCTTCATTCCCTTGCGGAACCAGCCGGAGACCTCGGGATCGGTCTTGCCGAGGACGCGGGCGTGGTGGGCATAGGCGGCCATTCCGCGCAGACCGAAGAGGAGGGTGGAGCGGAGGGAGACGATGTCCGTATTGCCGTGGAACAGCTCCTCCGGTTTGAAGGCCGGGGCGCCGCCAGCCTTGGCGGTGGCCGCGCGGATGCGGTCGCGCATAGCGGTCTGGGGCGGGGCATCGAAGTTGACGTTGGTGACGGTCATGAACAACGCGTCCATGAAGAGCGACTCGCAAGAGACGCAGGACGGCTTGCCGTCCAGAGCGCGCGCCAGCGTGATCAGCTCGGCGGTGATCTCGTCCTGAAGGGCGGCGATTTCGGGCTTCTTGCCGCAGACGCCTACGCGGGTGCAGCCTTTGCCGCCCGCCGTTTGCTCGCATTGGAAACAGAACATGTCGCTCATGATGTGAATCTCCGTGTGTTGTGGTGTGTTGTGTGGGGTTGTGAAGAAAGAAAGCAAAGAACCGGATTCTACTCCTCCAGGATTGTGCCGTCCGTGCTGATCGTGACGACATGCCAGGGGATCATTTTGCCGCTGTTCACCAGCGCCTGCTGAGCGGCGTTGGCGATGCCAGCGCAGCAGGGCACTTCCATGCGCAGCACGGTGAGGCTGCGAATGTCGTTGGCCTGCAGAATGGCGGTGAGTTTTTCGGAATAGTCGCCCGCATCCAGCTTGGGGCAGCCGATCAGCGTGACCTTGTTGGCCATGAAGCGCCGGTGGATGTCGGGATAGGCAAAGGCCGTGCAATCCGCAGCGATGAGCAGCGCGGCGTTCTTGAGATACGGCGCGTTTTGCGGCACAAGCTTGATTTGCACGGGCCAGTTCGTCAGGCGCGATTCGAGCGTGGCGGCCGTGGCGGCCGGTGATACCTCGGGGGCGGCGGCTTTCGGACGGGAGATGGACTTCGCCATCGTTCCGGGGCAGCCGCAGGGGAGCGGCGGCGGGGTGGGGGCGGCTTGTTTGGCCGCCACGGCGGCCTCGTCAAAGGGCGCCGCCTCGCGCTCGACGATGTGAATGGCGTCGGCCGGACATGCGGGAAGGCAGGCGCCGAGACCGTCGCAATAGCTGTCCGAGACGAGCTTTGCCTTACCGTGAACAAGTTGGAGCGCCCCTTCGTGGCAGGCGTCGATGCACAGGCCGCACCCGGTGCATGCGGCTTCGTCAATGGTGATGATCTTTCGTTTCATGTGTTCTCCTGGTTTTTTTGATTGGCAATGTCTGCCAGCGTGGTCGTCGCGAGCAAGTGCGCAAACTGCTTGCGAAGCTGCGCAAGCGCGCGGCCCAGAACGCAGCTTTTTCCCGGGCATACCGGAAGGGGGAGCAGACAGGCGTCGTCCTGTGCGATTATCCCTTCAACAGCCTCATAGACGGCGCGGAGGGTTGTCTGGTCGGGGCGATTCGCGAGGCGGATGCCTCCCGTGGGACCGCGTTGTGATTGGATGATGCGCGCACGGGCGAGGTCCTGCACGACCTTGGCCAGGTGGGACTGAGAACAGGCCAGGGCTGCGCATATTTCGCGGGTAGCATGATAATGATCCGGATCACGCGCCAGCCAAATGCAGGCGTGCAGGGCGATTGATGCGGCTTCTGAAATTTTGATTGGCGTACCCATGGAAAACGGCCCTCTTCTTGAGTTCGGGAATAAAAGTACCAGAATTCCTGAATAGTGTCAAGGGGGTAAAGAAAAATATTTATTGAAACGGAAGCAAATGTGATTGACTGGACATTCCAAAACCGCAGGAGTATCATTCGCCCGTTTGTTTGCGGTCGTTCACGCCACCACGGGCCGCTCAATTCGGAACGCTGTGCGTGCTCGGTGGCAGAAGGATACTCGCGTGAATATTCTGTCTGGTTTTCGTGCATTGGTTGCTTTGCGATTTCGTCCGGCGGCGCTGGATCTTTTTACGCAGCCGTATTCGTTCTCGGATTTGCTTCACGATCTGATTGCCGGGCTGATCGTCGGGGTGGTGGCGTTGCCGTTGGCGATTGCTTTCGGCATTGCATCGGGGGTCTCCCCGACGCAGGGGTTGGCGACGGCGGTAATTGCAGGGTTTCTGATTTCCGCTTGCAGCGGCAGCCGGGTGCAGATCGGCGGGCCTACCGGCGCGTTCATCGTCATCATTTATGGGATTGTGGCGAAGCATGGGTACGACGGGTTGGCGGTGGCGACGCTGATGGCCGGTGTGATGCTGATCATCATGGGGTTTGCAGGCTTCGGGTCGATCATTAAATACATCCCGTATCCGGTGACCGTGGGGTTTACGACCGGTATTGCGCTGATCATCTTTGCCGGGCAGATCAAAGACCTGCTGGGGTTGCAGGTGGAGAAGGTCCCCGCCGATTTCATTGAAAAAATGATGACGTACGGTCGCACCATCGGCACGATGAATCCGCTGGCGGCCGGGGTCGGGGTGGCGACCGTCCTGATCGTCTTGCATTGGAAACGCGTTACGCAGCGTGTGCCGGGTTCTCTGGTGGCGATTCTGCTCACGACGGCCGCCGTGCAGGTGGCGTGGGCGTGCGGGCTGGACTTCGAGATGGAGACGATTGGCCAGCGCTTCCCGGCGGTCGCCGAGGGCATGCGCATTCAGGCACCGCGGTTGCCGCTGGTGAGTTTGGAGACCTTCCGCACGCTGTTCTCTCCAGCGATATCGATCGCCTTGCTGGCGGGGATCGAGTCGCTGCTCTCCGCTGTGGTGGCCGACGGCATGACGGGGCAGCGACATCACTCCAACACGGAGCTTATTGGTCAGGGACTGGCCAATGTGGTGTCGCCGCTGTTCGGCGGAATTCCGGCGACTGGAGCCATCGCCCGCACAGCGACCAACATCAAGAACGGCGGACGGTCCTCTCTTGCTGGAATTTTTCATGCAGTCGTGTTGTTGCTGATCATGCTCTTTCTCGGGCGCTGGGCTTCCATGATTCCGATGGCGACTTTGGGCGGCATTGTGGCTGTGGTGGCGTGGAACATGAGCGAGCTGCATCTGTTTCGCCGGATGTTCAGCAGCACCCGGAGCGACGCGCTGGTCATGATGGCAACGTTTCTGCTGACGGTTCTCATCGATCTGACGGTGGCCATCCAGATCGGGATGATCCTAGCCGCCTTCCTGTTTATCCGGCGGATGGCTGAGGCCACTCAGGCGGGCTACATGACGCGCCTGCTCGGCGACTCGGCACCCGATGCGGACGCCGTCCCGGGCGCCCCGCAGCGGCAGGTCCCGAAGGGATGTGATGTGTTTGAGATCAATGGACCGATGTTCTTTGGCGCGGCCGACAAATGCCGTGATGCGATCGATCTGATCGGCCGCAGGCCCCAGATTCTGATTTTTCACATGCGGCATGTCCTGGCGCTCGACGCCACGGCGCTGAACATTTTGGACGACGTTTTCCGGCAGTGCGAAAAGCGCGGAACGCGGCTCCTCCTCGCGGGCGTTCACAGTCAGCCGCTGGTGCTGATGACCCGCTCCGGTTTTCTGGAGCGCGTGGGCCAGGACAATGTCTTCAGCGACATTGATGACGCCTTGAACCGTGCGCAGGAGCACCTCACGCGATAAATGCGCGGATGCGGTTGGCTTCGGTGATCAGGGCGCGGATGCGGTCGGAGTCGCCGTCGGCGATGGCGCGGGTGAGGGCGTCTAGGTGTGTGCGGAAGGCGTCGAGCGCGTCGAGCAGATGGGTGCGATTTTGCCTGAGTATAGGCTCCCACATGGCGGGGCCGCTCTTGGCGAGGCGCGCGGTCGAGGTGAAGCCGCCCGCGGCGAGGGAGAAGCGGACCTGGGCGTCGCTTTCGGGATCGAGGGTGGCCAGGGCGAGGGCGTACGAGAGGACGTGCGGGAGGTGGGAGACGTAGGCGGCGTTCAGGTCGTGACACGCGGCATCCAGGTAAACGAGGCGCATGCCGAGACCGGCGGTGAAGAGGCGCTCGGCGGCGGCGAGGGCATCGGGTGCGCTGTCGGCCGTGTCGCACAAAATGGCGGCGCGACCGGCGAAAAGGGTCTCACGCGAGGCGGCGGGTCCGCTGTCCTCGGTCCCGGCCATCGGGTGCGCGGCGACAAACCGCGCGCGGCGGGGATGACTGCGGACCGCGTCGACGATCATCTGCTTGGTCGATCCCATGTCGACGACCGTCTGCCGGTCGGTGATGCGGTCGAGGACCTCGGGCAGGAGGCGGAGGATCGCGTCTACCGGCACGGCGAGGAGGATGAGATCGGCCGCCGTCACGGCTTCGGCAAGTGGGAGCGCCCGGTCAATGAGGCCCAGTTGCAGAGCAATGCTGAGGTGGTGAGGGTCGCTCTCCACGCCGATCCGCGTGGCGGCCAGCCCGGTCCGGGCGAGGTCGCGCGCGGCCGATCCGCCGATGAGTCCGAGTCCGACGATGGCAATGATCATGTTCGATCCTCTTCTCTGAATGCGGAACACGTCCTCACGGGATGATCGCCTTTTTCTGGGGTTCGAGCCGGCGCAGTTCGGCGAGCCAGCCGCTGAGTTCGGGGTCGGGTGCGGCATTCGCAGGCGAGGTCGGATTGTTCGCGTTCCACTCCTTCATCCGCGCTTCGGCCTGACTGAGTTCCGCATTCAGCCGGACTTGCTCAAATTTCATCCGCTTGAGCTGGTCGAGCAGCTCGGACCGCGCCGGTCCGGTGGTGGCCTTGAACGCGACGGTCATCTTCTTGGCGCGGATGACAAATTCGTTGACCGCGTCGGTGGCGCGGATGAAGGCGGCGGCATGCGGGTTGGCGGCTGTGATGGCCTGCTGTATCGTCGCCGTGCGCGCGTCGATGCGTTCCTTCAGGGTGTAATAGTGATGGAGCAGACTCAGGGTGTCGGCGGGCACAGCGGTGAGCGAACCCTCGAACACGACCAGGTCTGCAAGGCTGATGAGCACCGGCCCCTTCCACTGCCCGCCCTGCTCGATCGAACAAACCGCGACATCGCCGTCCGAGGATGTCGTGGTTTTGATCACTTCGCCGACCGTTCCGGCGGGAAGCATGCCGAGGTTTTTTCCGCCCGTCGAGTAGTGGGCCGTCCGCTGGATCAGAATAGCCCACGAGCTCGCATTGGTCATGGAGGCAGGTGGATAATAGGGTGGAATGACGGGTGGGGGTTCAATGCTCGGCACCTCCGGCGGGGTGCTAACAGGGGCATCATCCCCGTCGACCGAGCGTGTTCCGAGGCGCTGCCCCGAATCACCGGGGTCGGCGGACGGGGCGTCCGTCGCGGGCGACATCCGTTCGAAAAAGGTGCCTGTGGGCGTGAGATCGTCAGCGGGAGGCCGGGGGACGGCTGGCTCCGAACTCGTCAAACGCGGAAGAAGAGCGGCGATCTTGGGCGTGCCAAAATAGACCGCAGCCGTTCCGATCACGGCGGTGAACAGGTACGTGGCCAGAAAGCGTTTCATCGGTTGAGATGCTCGCGGATGATGTTTAACATGCGGCGAATGGGTTCGGCTGCGCCCCACAGGAGCTGGTCGCCAACCGTGAATGCGGCGATGTATTCAGGTCCCATCTTCATCTTGTGCAGGCGGCCAATGGGAACGGTCAGTGTGCCCGACACGGCGGCTGGAGTGAGATCGCGCAGGGTGGTCGCCTTGTCGTTGGGCACCACGCGGACCCAGTCGTTGGCGCCAGCCAGAAGCGACTCGACGTGCTCCAATTGCAGATCCTTCTTAAGCTTGAGGGTCAGACCCTGACTATGGCAGCGCATCGCGCCGACGCGGACGCACACGCCGTCAACCGGGATCGGCTCGGTGGTGCCGAGGATCTTGTTGCATTCGACATGCCCCTTCCACTCTTCCCGGGTCTGGCCGTCGGCCACGGCCTTGTCGATCCATGGGATGAGGCTGGCGGCGAGCGGCGCGCCAAAGTGTTGGGTCGGCAGGGACGGGTCGCGGACGCTCGCAGCGACCTGGCGGTCAATATCCAGAATTGCGGCGGCAGGATCGTCGAGCAAGGCGCCCGGCGCGGCGGCGACCTGACGCATCTGCAGGAGCAGCTCGCGCATGTTCTTGGCGCCCGCGCCAGACGCGCTCTGGTAGGTCATAGTCGAAACCCATTCGACCAGCCCCGCCTCGAACAACCCGTGGACCGCCATGAGCATCAGGCTGACGGTGCAGTTGCCTCCCACAAACAGGCGCCCGTTGGCCGCGAGAGACCGATTGATGACCGCGCGGTTGACCGGGTCGAGGACGATTACCGCGTCGTCGGCCATGCGCAGGGTCGAAGCGGCGTCAAGCCAGTAGCCCTTCCATCCAGCCTTGCGCAGATTACCGTAAACCGCGCCCGTGTAGTCGCCTCCCTGGCAGGTGACGATGATATCCATTTTGGCGAGCTGGCGCAGATCGGCGGCGTCCAGCAACGGTGTCGGGCCGCACCCCACGTCGGGACCCGTCCCGCCCACCTGCGACGTGGTGAAAAAGACCGGTTCGAAGCCCTTGAAATCGCCCTCCTCGCGCATCCGCTCCAGAAGGACCGAACCGACCATTCCGCGCCAACCGACAAATCCGACTTTCAATGTCATAATACTCCGCCCATCCTACCAAGCCCCAGTGATTGAAAAGACAATGAGTCATCTTAGCGAATTGACACGCGAACGTCGAGCGCTTATATGCCCTTGCCTTTCCTGCGGTAGGCCAGCGGGGTGGCGCCCATGCGGCGGAGAAAAGTTTTTCCGAAGTGGCTGGGATCGGGGAATCCGCACTGCCGGGCGACTTCGGCGATGCTGAGGCTGGTGCGTCGCAGGGTCTCGGCGGCGCGGTTCATCCGGTAGTCGAGCAGGGTGTCGCGGAAACTGCGACCGGTCTTCTGGGTGAGCAGGTGCGAGAAGTGGCTCGGCGAGAGGCAGGCGATGCGGGCCGCCTCGTCGCGCGAGAGGTCACGGGCAAGGTTCTCTTCCATGAAGCGCAGCGCCTGCTGCAGCAGCACGGTGTTGGGGTGGTCACGGTATTCGCGAATGCCGTCCATCAGCCGTTCGAGGGTGTCGATCAGCCAGTGACAGAGATCGGCCTCGTCGGTGATGGCGGCCAGACGGCGCACGCCGTCGTAGTTCATGCCCAGCAACTCGGTCGGCCGAGCGCCGCTCTCGACGGCGGCGCGGTACATCATCACAACGAGTTCGAGGGTCAAACTCTTGAGCAGTTCCAGACGATTGCCCGCGAGATGGTAGATGCCCACGAGCAGCCGGTTGAGGATCTCGCGGGCGGCGCGGCGGTCGCCGCGCTTGACCGCGGCCAGCAGCGCCGGTTCCTCGCGGAGATAGGCCTCGCGAATGGAGTCATAGCCGCCGGTCTTCAGTTCATGAATGGCCTCGGCCTTTTCGCGTTCGCGTCCCGAGGCCTCGCGCTGGCGGATCAGGTGGGCGCGATTGGTCAGATTGTGGTCGGTGGCCCAGGCGAGCAGCGTGTCGGCCGCGTTTGGCGGTGATCCCGGCGCGGCTGTGGCGCAGGCGGTATCGGGCAGGCCGTCGGCGACCAAGCCGCCCAGCAGCAGGTCGTTGCACATCAACGGCACGCAACACGCCAGCAGTCCGTCGGTCGTGAGCGACAGGGCCGGTTCGCCCCATTGCCACGATTCGGCCACCAGGCGGCGCCAGAGGTCGCGGCTGGCGGCGCGGGCATCGGCGGACATGCGGCGCGGCGTGCCAAACATTACACGCCCCTCGCAGTCGACGGCGAGCAGACCGACACCCCAACGCGCGCGGCAGTCACGGGCCATGCGCGTAAATAAACTTCGGCCCAACAGGCCGTGCAGCGCGCTTGGCGTACTCGGCGTTCGGAGCGGGCGTTGGGTTGTGCAAGGTGTCATACGTGGCTAGTGCGATGTGTTAGGTTGGGCGGCGCGCCGGGCCGCAGGCGAGGCGGATGAGACCCCAGAATATCAGAAAACCGGGGAGGATCGGCCAGAGGGCCAGGGCGGCGCCCCAGGGACGGGGACGGCTGGCGTGGAAGGCCAGAACCAGTTCGCCGCCGGGTTCGTTGTTCAGCGGCCGGCGGAAGCGGAACTCGTGGCCGTGTTCGGGTATGGCGATCTGAATCGCCGCGCCCGACGCGGCGGCGCCAGCCTGCACATCCATCAGTTTCTGCGCCACGAGTTCAAGCCCGTCGCGATCCCGCGCATTGAGCTGCTCTTCCACCGTTCGCGCGTAAGTGGCATCGAAATTGCCGCCGTTCCAACCGGCTTGGCTTTGCTGGCCGTCCTCAAAAATGTTGTTGTCCACGCGCAGGGCCGCGCGGCGGTTGACGATGCCCATCTTGACCTGCTGCTGCACGACGTTGCGGAATTGCACACGGGCGTCTTCGTTGAGGGATTGCTCGGCCTGAGACAGAGTCACCGCCTGCTGCAAGACTTGGCGCGCCTCTTTCTGCTGGCCCGACTTCAGCAATTCGTCCAACTGAGCGAGATTGCCGCGAGCCGTGGCGAGGCTGGAAACCTTGGTCTGCGTGTTGAAAGCGTCGTAGTTGCCCTTGCTGAAGGTGCGGAACAGAGGAGCGGTCTCCTCGCGCTCGAACGCGCCGCGGACAAAATCGAGCGCGAACTCGGGCGGAACAAAGAGCTGCCATTCGATGTCGCGGAGCGGCAGATCGGGGAAGGCTGGCGCGCGGAGCGCCTGATGCCCCGCCAGCGCGCCGCCGGGGAGGGCGTCGGCATAGACGAGCGAAACCGTGGCCCGCTGACCCACGGCTGCGGTTTCGAGCGGGATGTTGAGAATGCCGCCAGCGCGCGCGGACGGAACTTCGGCGCCGTTGACCAGAGCGGACCACAGGACCGCCTCCGGGGAGGGGAGCGTCACGCGCAGGAAGCGCATGTGGCCGGGATCGAGGGTCACGGTCGCCTGCGAGAGAAGGCGGCCGCTGCCGGAGACGACCGTCACCATGCGGACCTGTTCGACCGTTGCGGGAAGCACCTGCGCCGCAGCGTGGCGGGTCACCGATAGGGGCAGGGTGTAATCGTCGCGCGTGGCGCGGTAACAGAGGATCGCCGATGAGAGGTCTCCGGCGTTGAAGACGTCGGGGAGCGTCCGGGCGTTTTCGGGCTGAAGCCCGGTGGTGTCGCCTTGCGTGGCGACTTCGACGCGACCGGGGCAGGTGACCGCCAACCAGGTCGCCTGGCGGGCGGTGTCCAGCAGCACGAACGGCTTGATAACGACGTTTCCGGCGGCGGGATCGTAAGGCTCCTGATACTGACAGACCAGGTCGTAAGCGCCTTCGACTTTGCCGTGCAACTCGATCTCCCAGATGCGGCCGTTGGTTCCGGCGGTTTCATCGAGCGGCCGGACACGCGCAATCTGGCGTCCGCTGACGGTCAGGGTGGCGTCACGCACCGGCACGCGGACCCGGAAGAAGCGCACCCCCGCGTTGGCGATGCGATAATGCAGATGAATGCGATGGCTGAGCATCCCTTCGGCGAGTTCGATGCGGTGGAGCATGTCGGGCTTGAGCACCGGCGGCATCACCTCGGTGCGGAGGGTCAGCGACCAGTCGGGCCGGAGCAGATCAAAGATCAGCGCGGCCTGAGTCTGCGCCTCGTCGCGGCGGACGGTCACGCCATTTTGCTGATCCACGGCTAGCCGGATGCCGCGCTCGGCCGAAATGGCGAGGCTGCCGGTGTGACGGCGGGCGAGGGTGACGGTGATGCGCGGGATGGTGAGCTTGGTCGGAATGCCGCGCATCGGCGCGGCCAGAACGATCGCAACGGGCGTGGTGTCCTGAATGCGGCGTTTGAACCAGATGTCGATGCCGCGGCCGGCGCGCCGTCCATCGTCCCAATGGCTGACCGCCGGACCGGAGAGGGATTCGATTTCGTAGCCGTCCGGGATCGCTAGTTGCACGCCGAAAACGCCGGCACGGGCCACGGTGATCTGCAGGGTGGAACTGAGGACGCTGCGCTCGTCGCCGAGACTGAATGCGGCCGACTCGACAACCCGCAGCTCGGGCTGCACCTCCTCAACGTGGAGGGCGATGCGAACCGGCTCGGGGTCGTCGAAGCGGAAGGCGCGGCGCAGCGGCTCGGCGTCCACAACCGCCGCTTGCCTTTTGGCGGCGTCGTCGGTCGCCACGCTCGTGCTGCGGGCGGCGAAATCCGCGGTGTCAATAGGCGTGACGCCGGCCGTCTCGCCGAAGCGGAGCAGGAGCGACTCGGGCGCGGCAACGGCGAATCGACCGCGCTGGCGGGCGACCCCTTCGGCAATCGGCGCGGCGAGGCTGAACGCAACGGGTGGCGTGCTGCAGGGCGTCTGCAGCGTGAGCGTCAGGGTGACGGGTCCGGTTTGGGGTTTGGCCATGACCGCCTCGATGCGGCGCGTGGCGGGGTCAAATCGCCAGGTGGCCAGACCCGGCGCGGAAACGTCGGTCGCCGTGGCCGTGCCGGGCAGACGGAGGACGAAGACGCGGGTCTCGCCCTGGACCACGTTGAAGATCGCGCGGGCCGTGGCTTCAATGACACCGGGCCGGACACGGGCGATCGTGGCGATGTCGGCATAAACGACCGTCTCCTCGGCACGGGTGTCGCGGGCGCGGGGTCGCCAAGTGAGCGTGACCGACGCGGCGGGAACACAGACGATCTCGGCGGTTGTCGAGCCGTCCGTCACCGTGGATGCGAGCCAGGCGGCGGAGTCGGCCCGAATGTCGAGATCGGTCGCCGGGACGGTGAGCGAGAGCGTGTTGATGAGCGTCGGAAACCACGGGAGGGTCAGGCCGGTCGACTTCTCTTGAAGCGTCAGAGCCTCTCGCGTCGTGTAGGAGAAGGCATGCTCGCCGCGGTCGCGAACGGTCAGCGTCAGGCTGCCTCCGACGGGCGACAACGTGTAACGGACCCCGTCGGCGTCGGACTCCATCAATACTGACTGGTGCGGCAGGAGAAACACCTGGCCGCGCTGCGTGGTTTTGAAATGAAGGGTCCAGCGGACAGCGGCGGTCGGCTCGTCGTGCGGGGTCGGGAGCGGCGAACGGATGACGACGGCCAGCGCATCCAGCATCGGCAGAGGCTGCGGTTGCGCCGGTGCGGAATCGGCTGCGGCGAGGCGTGGCGCGGTGGTGCACAGGACCGCGCCCAGGAGCGCCAGAGCGATGAGCAGACGCGGCGCGGCGCCCCCGGCCTCCGCCGGATTAGCAGGCGCCACGGGCGGCGGCAGGACTGGCGGCGCGGGCGGTTCGGGCGCCGCTTCAGCGGATTCGGGCGCGTCACGCAGTGGCGACAGCGGCGACTGACGGCGGCAGGCGCGGATGATCAGGCGCAAGAAGGCGGCGACGCAGGCGAGGCCGATTACCAGCAGGCCGGCACCGACGGCGGGTTCGGCGTAACCGGGAAGTTGGAGCGCGACCAGCCACAGGGCGGCTAGGGCGAGCGCCGCGCCGAGGCGGCGGTGGCGGAGTGCGAGCAGCAAGCCGGCCAGCGCGAGGCCAGCGGACGCTGCGACCAGCGGCAGGGACGTGCCGTCGAGAAAACGTGGCACGACGGTGACGGTCACGCCGAGAGACGCCTCGCCCGTGAGGGTGGCGGTGCGATAGAAGCGCTGCGTCTGGTGATGGCCTCTGGTGATGGCGAAGGGGAAGCCGATGTCGCTCGGCCGTTCGGCGGTCATGGCGCCACTCGTGGCTCGGCTCATCGCGACGCGGTCGGAGGTGGAAACCTCCCACGTGGCAAAGGTGATGGGCGCGCCGGGAAGCCGCGGCGCCGCGAGGGTCACGGCGCCAAAGCGGCGGGCGCGGGCCGACGGCTGGGCGTAGATGACTTCGATGGGAATGGCCTGATTGGGGTCGCGCGGCCGTTCGACCGGAATGAGGATGCGGTCGCCCGTCTGCTGCGCCGGCAGATCGCGGGCCGGGACCTCGGCGGCGGCGGCTTGCCGCACGCTCCACGCGGTGGCGCCGGGCGGCAACTGGATGTCTAGAAATTGGCGCGAGGTGTTCTTCACGTGCCAGACGGCCTTGGTGACCGATTCGCCATCACGGCCAATGGTGGAGGAGAGCGCGAGATAGTCCACCACCTGATCGATCGGACGACTGCTGCCGAGCGCGCTCAGGCGCAGGGTCGCGGCATGGGGCTTGCGGGTGTATTTCCAGGCGCTGACGACCGGAGCGGTGACCGTGGCCGCGTAGCCGGCGGGAATCTCGTCGCGCGGGATGCGGATGAGCGTGACGGGAGCGGCGCCTCCCTCATCCACGCGGAGGGGCGCGGAGGTGGCAATGGCGATGAACCCCAGCTCGCTGGCGGTGTCGAGCGTCTCGATCTCGCCCACGGTGATCTCGGCGTTGTCATAGGCGACCGGGTGGTCGTAGCTGAGCAGGACGGTGAAATCGCCGAGGACGCGATTGGCGAGTCGGACGGTGCAGACGTCGTTGCTGCGTGACCAGGATTCGATGCCGACACCCGTGACGTCGATGACGGGGATCGATGTCGGAACGTGAAAACGGAGGGTCTGAACGGGCGCGCCGCTGACGTGGCCGCTCACGGCAGCGGAAACATACACGACGCCCGGCCCGATGGAGACGAGGTGAAAGACCTCGGAATGGATCGCGGATTTCGCGTACTCGATCTGGATGCCGAGCGACCAGGCGGCGTCGCGGAAGCGGTAGGCAAGCTGCGCCCCCTCGGCTTTGAAGGGGGCTGATGCCGTGTGAATGTCGTTGAGTTCGACCGGCGCGCGCGGCGAGAGGCGGATACCTTGTTCGGCGGCGGCGACGAGCGTGCCGCGGAGCGCGCGGGCCTCGGCCACGGCGAAGGTGGGCACGGCGAAATGGTCGCCCAGCGAGGCGAGGCTGGCTTCGAGGCGGACGGTCACGAGGGCTTGGCCTTCAACCGGCGTGCGTAAGGGGATGACGATTTCGCGGCCGGTAGCCGTGGCGCGCGTGTCCACGTCGCTTTCAGAAAACTGCCGTCCGGCGACGGCGATCACGGACCAGCGGGGATCGGCCGGGATGGCGATTCGGATCTCGCGGGCCGGGGCGTCGCGGATGTCGAGCTGGATGGAGGCCTCGGCTACCGCCACGCCGTTGGCGACGTTCAACAGCAGATTGATGTCGGCGTGGATGGCCGAAGCGACGTTGTCGGCGGCGAGCTTGATGGCGTAGGGGACGGCGGCGTATTGCCAGGAAAAGAGGCCGCGCGTCGGGACATGGCGAGGGACGGTGGATTCCACGGCATTGGCGCGCGGAAAGGCCGAGGGGTCGATCTGGGTAAGCCCGGTCGAGTCGGCGACCTGGAGCTTGACGGCGCTGTCGGTGCCGAGCAGGAGGCTGCCGCCGGCGCGGATGACGTTGACCGGGACGAGAACAGGAATGTCGGACTGGCAGGGGAAGGCGGCGAGGGGACGCTCGCAGACCACGCCCAGCCGGTAGTCGTCACGCCGGGGGCGGGCGAGCTGCACGCGCAGCCGCGGCCGGACGGGATCGGTGCGGTCGATGCGCCAGTCCTGAATGTCGGCGCCCGTGACGCTGACGATATTCACGTCGGGGACATCAAACAGCAGCTCGGCGAGCTGGCCTTGGGCGACGCGATAGGAAAAGATGGTGTCGACGCGGAGCGTCCCGGGGCTGGCCGAGGCGACGGTGTGAATGTCGCAGGTGGCGACAAGCTCGGAATCGGCCTGACGGATCTCCGGTTTCCACAGCACGGCGAAATCGGGGGTCAGCGCCAGATTGGCGTCGGTTGTCGGCCGACCTTCGGGATCACGCCGGGTCTCGCTGTTGGCCGCGCGGGGGATGTCGATCTTCAGGTTCGGCTGGTCGGCGGTGATCGTGACGCGCCGAACCGGCAGCACGGGCAGGGCGAAACCGGCGCAGCGCCAGTCATTGCTCACCGTGGTGCGGGCGGCGAAACGGACGATCACGCGGCCGCTGCGCGTGCGGCTGCCGCCGGGGGCGAGCGTGAGACAGAGGGCGTCGTCCTGCCGCACGAGGGCGACGCCGGACGGCAGCTCTGAGCTAAGGACGGCGACCGCGCC
>SESE01000598.1_pt1 | contig 15025 bp, 12 predicted proteins | sample 3171371 | NCBI WGS metagenome assembly SESE01 (sample SAMN06051881, study PRJNA518727) | freshwater metagenome | biome: subpolar coniferous forest; feature: holomictic lake; material: water; isolation source: holomictic Lake 442, 13 m depth | place: Canada: near Kenora, Ontario | collected... | reverse complement strand
TGGCGTGGTCTTCGTACTCCCGTTGCTCTGGTTTGCGCTCCGCCGCCGCCTTCCGGGGGCATTGCTGCCGCGACTTGGCACCTTGGGCGTGCTCATGGGCCTGCAGGGCGCGATGGGGTGGTACATGGTCTCGAGCGGGCTGACCGCGCGGGTGAATGTGAGTCAGTATCGACTCGCCGCCCATCTTTCGCTGGCGCTTGTGATTTATTTGCTCACCGTCTGGACCGCGGATTCCCTGCTCGCGGAGAAGCGGCCGCCGGTCGCGAACAACGGCAGCCGGTCGCGCGCGCCGAAGGGATCGCTTATGACGTTGCTCGCGCTGGCATTCCTCACGGTCGTCAGTGGCGCCTTTGTCGCGGGGCTCCGCGCGGGCCGCATCTACAATGAGTTTCCCTTCATGGGCGCTGGGCTCGTCCCTGTCGAGTACGGGACGATGGTTCCTTGGTGGAAGAGCCTGTTTGAAGATCCTGCGAGCGCGCAGTTTGACCATCGGGTACTGGCGATGGTCACGTTGCTCGCAGTGATTGGCGTGGTGCTCGCTGTGCGCAAGCACGCGTGGCCGCGCCTCCGCGCTCGACTCACGCTGATGGTGGTTGCCGTCGCAGTACAGGTAACCCTTGGCATCACCGTCCTCTTGCTCGCGGTCCCAGTGGCGATCGGCGTGGCACATCAGGCGGGGGCGCTGTTGCTGCTGACTGCGGTGACCTTGGCCGCGCGCGAGACCTATAGCGGATCCTAACCGTACGAACACGCAGCTATTTGGCACCACGAATCGGCGCCACCAATTGCCAACGATCGTGACGCACTCCCCTTCACCTCCAGACGCGAGCCTTCCCATGAGCCACCGCCCAATCCATAGCGCTGATCTCCCGAAGCCCGTTGGCCCCTACTCCCCGGGCATGGGGTTCGAGCGCTTGATTTTCGTCTCCGGTCAGGGCGCGACCGTGCCAGCGACCGGCAAACTGTCCGGCCCCGACGCCGCGTCGCAGACGGAACAGTGCCTCGCGAACCTGCGCACCATCCTTCAGGCTGGGGGCTCGGACCTTCAATATGTGCTGCGCTGTGGCGTCTTTCTGCTCGACATGAAGGAGTTCACGGAAATGAACGGCGTGTACGAGCGCGTGTTCGCTGGTCACCGTCCGGCACGCACAACCATCCAGGCGGCGGGACTCCCAGGCGAAGGGCTTCGCGTTGAGATCGATTGTATCGCGTACGTGCCGTAACAGATTCGCCCACGGTGGTCTGCCGCTCCGCGCATAACGGCCGCGGGCGGTTCGCCGGAGCAACCGTTATAATCCTCATATCTGGTTAGTGACGTCTCTCGAAGCCGCACGATTCGCCTTGTTCTAGGAGACCCTCATGAAGTCGTTGTCAAATGCCCTGATTGCGCTCGCGCTGTGCGCCTCCACTGCTGCTGCACAGGACGCGGCCACCGCGAAGGCCGAACTGAAGGATGCCAAGGGCGCGGTCGTCGGCCAGGCGACGCTGACGGATTCGCCGAATGGCGTGCTCGTGCATGTCGTCCTCACCGGCATGCCGGCGGGGCCGCACGCCTTCCATATCCACGAGACCGGAACCTGCGAAGCGCCCTTCACCTCGGCCGGCGGGCACTTCAACCCGGCCAGCAAGCAGCACGGCATGGCCAACCCGATGGGGATGCACGCCGGCGATCTGCCGAACGTTCAGGTCCCGACCGATGGCGCGCTCACCTTTGACGCCATGGCGCGCGACGTCACACTCGGCGCCGGCGCAAACTCGCTCTTCAAGAGCGGCGGCACGGCGATTGTTATGCACGCCGTGGGCGATGACTACAAGACAAACCCCGCCGGTGCCGCTGGTGCGCGCATCGCCTGCGGCGTGATTGCCAAGTAGCAGGTAATGTTATGAACGTGCTGTGGTGCTGAGCCCACAGCACACCAACGACACCGGCCCCGCGATTACCTCGCGGGGCCGGTGTCGTTTCGTAGGAGATTCACGGACTTTCGGAGACCTTTTGCAACTGCTTGGTCAAGATTTAGGAACAATCTGGTTGCGTTTTGGTCACGGAACATCCATATATGGAATGCGGGGCCCGTTGTACGGGCTCTCGGGTTTTAGCCTCCCAAACCGCGAGGTACTGCCATGATGTACCGCTTGGCTCGAGCGTTGCTCGCCGCGGCGATCGGCTTTGTCAGCTGCATCGGATTCGCATCCGACGCACAAGGACAAGGCCAGACCGTCATATCGGGCGCCGTGCGCAACGAGTCCGGATTGCCGCTTGCGGGCGCATCCGTGTCCATCGATGCGCTCAAAGTGTCAACGCTTACACAGGAAAACGGCACCTATCGCCTCGCCTTCACTGGGGCGAGAAGTACCTCGGTGACCCTCACCGTACGCCGTATCGGCCGCAAGGCAACCAGCCGACAGATTACCGTCACGGGCGCAGCCCTGACGCAAGATTTCACGCTGGAGCCGCAAGCGCTCGTCCTCACCGGCGTGATGGTCACGGCTTTGAGTCAAGAGCGTGAGAAGACCACGATCGGAACCTCGCAACAGGAGATCAGCAACGCCGATCTCGCGCGCACGCAGACGCCGAGCATCATCAACTCGATGAGCGGCAAGCTTTCCGGCGTCACTATCACCGGCAACGGGAACATGGGCGGCTCGGCGCGCATCGTCATCCGCGGCCAGGGCTCGATCCTTGGGAACAATCAGCCGCTGTTCATCGTCGATGGCATCCCAGTCTCGAATGCCGGCTTCTCGACCGCATCGGCGGGCGGTGGGCGTGACTACGGCACGGCAATCGCTGATCTGAACGCCGACGACATCACGAGCCTCACTGTGCTCAAAGGCCCGAACGCTGCCGCCCTCTATGGGTCGCGCGCATCGAACGGTGCCGTCGTCATCACGACGAAGTCTGGACACTCGGCAAAGCCAAGCACGAGCGTCAGCTTCACCTCGCGCATGACGACAGATCAGATGTCCATCTTCCCCAGCTATCAGAACTCCTACGGCCAGGGCTTCGGCGGCGAGTTTCAGTATGTCGACGGAGCTGGCAGCGGCAACAACGACGGTGCCGATGAATCGTGGGGCCCGAAGTTTGCCGGTCAGAAGATCGACCAGTTCACGGGCAAGGCGATGCCTTGGGTCGCACATCCCGACAACGTCAAGAGCTTCTTCCAGAATGGCTCGACCGTTTCCAATACCCTCAACTTCTCGACCTCTACCGAGAAGTCGAGCCTCCGTCTGTCCCTCACCAAGGACAACGTCCAGGGGCTCGTCCCGAACTCCTCGCTCGCAAAACTCTCCGGCATCGCCACTGGCTCGATCGACGTGACCGATAAGTTGAGCATCGGCACCACGATGCAGTGGGTGCAGAACAGCGGCAAGAATCGTCCGGAAAACGGCTACACGGAAGGCAATCCATTCATGACCTTTACGTGGTTTGGCCGCCAGGTCGACATGAATGCACTCAAAAATCAGTACTTCAACACCGCGACCAACCCCTACGGCTTTGCCGAAGGCAGCTTGTACAACTGGAACGACAACTACCATCGCAATCCGTTCTGGCAACAGTTTTACAATCCGGCGCCTGACACCCGTGACCGCTTCATCGGTCAGGTCAACGCGAACTACAAGTTCACGCCGTGGCTCTCCGGACTCGTGCGTATGGGCGTCGACAACTGGCGCAACACCACCGAGGAAGATTTCTCGGCGGGCAATATTGACCGCGCGAGCGCTTCGTACAACGGTGGATTCAATGTCGCGAACTCGCGGGCCAGTGAGTCGAACGTCGAAGGACTCTTGACTGCGCGCAAGTCGATCAAGGCGCTCGAATTCACCGCCAACGTCGGCGGCAATATCCGGCGCAACGATCAGTACAACAATGCCTACAGTACAGCGGGCATCCTGGTCCCGGACCTCTACAATCTCTCCAACGCCGGCATCAGCCCCACATTCTCAAACGCCGAGTATCACTCAGGGGTAAACTCCGTGTACGGCTCGCTGGTCAGCACCTACAATCAGTGGTGGACGGTAGAAGTCACCGGCCGCAACGACTGGTCGTCGACGCTGCCAAAAGCCAACGCGTCGTACTTCTATCCGTCGGTGAGCACTTCTATTGTGCTGTCGGACATCTTCCCCGCACTGACGCGCAATAACGTCCTCTCGTTCCTCAAAGTGCGCGGCGGCTGGGCGCAGGTAGGCTCCGACGCCTCACCGTACCAGCTCGCCACGCTGTACTCCGGCTCCTCCAGCAAGTTCAACGGACAGCCGCTGTACACGCTCAGCAACACCTCAGCGAATCCGAACCTCAAGCCCGAGCGTGTCACGGGAACGGAAGCCGGTGTCGAAGCGTCGTTCTTCAATGATCGCGTCACGGTTGATGCGACGTATTACACCAAGATCTCGAAGGACCAGATTATCAACCTGACCGTCGCTCCGGCGTCAGGCTTCAGCACCGCCGCCATCAACGCGGGGCAGATGAGCAACCGTGGCGTCGAGCTCATGCTCGGCCTCAAGGTGCTCAAGCTGAAGAACGGATTCGAGTGGAACAGCACGGTGAACTGGTCGCGCAATCAAAACCGCGTGGACAGCCTAGCCCCGGGCCTCTCGACCATCGTGCTCACGAGTCAGTGGGGCGCCAATATCGAAGCGCGCCAAGGACAACCCTACGGCGTGATCTTCGGCTACGGCTGGACGCGCGACTCAGCGACCGGCCAGCTCAAGACAGATGGCGGACTGCCGTACCAGAACACGACCAAGAAGATCCTTGGCAATGTGAACCCCGATTGGGTGGGCGGCTGGACGAACTCGTTCCACTACCACAACTACACCCTCAGCGCGCTCATTGACGTCCGTCACGGCGGACAGAATTTCTCGGTGGGCAACTGGTGGGGCATGTACGCCGGCATCCTGTCGTCTACGTTGGTCGGACGCGAGGTGGATTGGAACAAACCCGGCATTGTAGTCAAGGGCATCGACGTAAGCACCGGCAAGGCGAACACCACCGTGGTGACCGCTGAAGATTACGGTCACAACCTGTACCCCGTACACGAAGCGGCCGTCTTGAATACCGGATTCACCAAGTTGCGCGAAGTACGCCTCAACTGGGATGCGCCATCGAGCGTTGCCGCACGCATGCGGTTGTCGCAACTCTCGGTGGCACTGGTCGGCCGAAACCTCTGGACCAAAACCGACTTCCCGAACTACGACCCCGAGAACTCCAGTAGCGCCGGCAATGGTGCGCAGGGCTTCGACATGGGTGCCATGCCGACGACGCGCACGTTCGGCTTCAACATCACGATCACGCCGTGACCGACCTCCGGGAGAAATCACCTATGCGATTCACTCGACTTCCGGTCGCGCTTCTCGCCCTCGCTGCGGCGACGGCCTGCTCGACCGACCTGACGGGGTTGAACAAGAACCCCAACAATCCGACCACCGCGCCGGCGACTTCGTTATTCACGAACGCGACGCAAAGCACCATCGGCCGCTTCAGCGGCTCCTTCAACACCCTCTCGATGACCTCGCTCTTTGCGCAGCATATCGCGCAGGTGCAGTACGTCGACGAAGATCGCGGACGCATCCGCTCCACCACGATCGACGGCCTCTTCTCCGGCATCTATACCGCTGAGCTCCAGGACTACCAGAAGGTGATTCTGCAGTCCACAGCGCCGAATATCGTGGGTCCGGCAAAGATTATGCAGTCGTGGGTGTACCAGAACGCCACGGACTTATGGGGTGATATTCCCTACAGCCAAGCGCTCCAAGGGGACATCAATGGCAATTTCAAGCCGGCATACGACAAGCAGCAGGACATCTACACCGGCGTGCTCAGGACGCTGACCGACGCGCAAGCTACGCTCAGTGCCGGCGGTACGACACTTGGCAGCGCAGATCCGATGTACGCCGGCGATCCTGTCGCGTGGAAAAAATTTGCCAACTCGCTGCGTGCGCGCATGGCATTGCGGATGATCAAGGCAGATCCAACGAAAGCCGGCTTAGAGCTCTCCGCCGCGTTCACCGCTGGGGTCTTCGCTTCCAACGCCGACAACGCCAAGTTGGTGTGGCCGGGTGACGGGGTGTTCGATAACCCGTGGGCCGCGAACTTCGCGACACGCGACGACCACCGTGTCTCTAAGACGCTCCTCGACACGATGAATGCGCTCAGCGATCCGCGCGTGAAGGTCTATGCCCAGCCCACCAAAGCGGATCCGACCAAGTACACCGGATTGCAGAACGGCATGGACAACATTACCGTCACGCCGTTCTTCAACACGACCTCGCGCCCTGGCGCCATTTTCTACCCAGGAAGTACGTCGTACGGGATCTTCGGCACGTCGGCAGGCAAGAAGACGCCGTCGTATATCCTGACCTATGCCGAAGTCGCGTTCATTCAGGCGGAAGCGGCTGAGCGCGGACTCGCCGGACTCACCGGTGCGGCGACGTACTATAACGCCGGCGTTCGCGCGTCGATCCTGCAGTGGGGCGGCACCGACGCTGAAGCCACTGCATATCTCGCACGGACAGGCGTCGCCTACACCTCGGGCGCTTCTGGGCTTGCCAAGATCGGCCTGCAGAAGTGGATTGCGCTCTTCACGCAGGGCACGGAAGCATGGAGCGAATGGCGCCGTACGGGATACCCGGCGTCGATCGTGCAGGGGCCGAAAGCCTACTGGGCTTACGTGAATCGTCGTCTCGTCTATTCGAGCGCCGAACAGTCGGTCAATCTCGTAAATCTGAACGCCGCGATCGCACGTCAGGGCGTGGACGACTACTCCACACACGTGTGGTGGGACAAGTAGGTCGCTGAACGACTCACCGGACACAGCGGGGCACCTCAGCGCGAGGTGCCCCGCTGTGCATTCGACGGCTGTCGCATCATCTTTCAGCATGCGAGGAAAACCTCCGATCACGATTTCCGCTCGAAGCCGTCACCAGGCGATCGCGTCCATTCGGCGCTGGTTCACCGAGAATACCGACGAGGAGGTTGGCGACCTGAAAGCCGCCATCTGCCTCGACTACATCTTGGCTGAAATCGGCCCGACGATCTACAACCAAGCCATGGCCGACGCACGCGCCTTCATGGAAGAGCGCGCCGCCGACTTGGAAGGGATCGGGTATCAGGCGGAGTTCCCGTTTTGGAAACCAACGAAGCCGCTGCGATAAGCGGCAGCTCCTACAAGGACACCATGGACGAAGAACCCATCATCCACACCTATGGCGAACGGCAACAACAGCAACCGCCACGCGTCTCGTTCGTGACGCGGTCGACGAACTACGCCAAAGCGGGCGTCGGATTCGGCAGCGCGCTCGCCATCACCATTTCGTGGTCAATCAATCACTCGATCACCTGGGCCGTCATCCACGGTTTCTTCTCGTGGGCCTACGTGCTCTACTTCGCGTTCTTCAAACGCTAAGGCGCGTCGAACTCCATACCCGGATCAACGCTGCCGCAACGCCCGCGTCAGCGCCCGGTCCAAGGCGTTCGAGAACGCCTGCTTTTCCTTCGCACCGTACGCCGCGTGCCCGCCGGTCTCGACGCCGGCACCGCGCAACCCGTCCATAAAGTTGCGCACCGACAACCGCTCCCCAATCACCTCAGCGGTGTATTCCTCGCCGCGCGGGTCAATCACCACCACGCCATTCGGCACGAGAATCGCCGCGAGTGGGATGTCGGCCGTCACCGCCACATCCCCACGTTCGGCGTGTTCGGCGATGTAGCGGTCGGCGACATCCGGGCCCCCTTCGACGCGCACCGACGAAAGGTGCTCGTATCCCACCGGCAACTGGAGTCGCTGGTTGGCGACGAGCACCGTTTCAAGTTTGAGCCGGTCGCTGGCTCGATAACAGACCTCCTTCACATCACGCGGAGCAGCGTCTGCATCGAGCCAGAGTTTCACGAGGCTACGGCTTGCCGATCACGAGAATCGTGAACGACCCGGGAATCACCGGGGCCTGACCACCGCGCCCACCACCAGCCGGTGGCGGCGGCGCTGGGCCACGCTCAACGCTCATCGCAAAGAGGTGTCCGGTTTTCGGATCGAGGCTCAGCGTACGCGCCCCGAGCATCGTCTCGAGGTTCTGCTCGACTTCAAAACTCGTCGGGCTCTTTTCCTTGACGACCGTCATCGTGCCATTCGCGTGCGTGCTGAACGCTTCCATGGTCGCGGGATTGAAGGCCGCACCATCGGAGCCACCAGCGAGCGGAAGATTCGCGAGGATCTTACCGTCGACGGCGCTGAGTACAACCATCATCGGCGTCGCCGGGCTGCCTGACGGAGCGGTCGGGGCAGGAGCGCCGGGCGCAACAGCCGCACCAGAGCGTGCGCAGGCGGCGAAGAGCACCTTGTTCTTCACGTCGAGCGCGAGTCCATTGCAACCGCCCTTGTCGCCCAGTGCAAAATGCGCGGTGGCCTTCATGGTCTTGGTGTCCACGACCGTCACACTCCCGGCGGCGTCCTGCATCACGACGTAGAGCAACCCCTTGCCGTCGAGCACGCCCTGCTCGGGCACGCCGCCCAGGTCGATGGTGCCGAGTACGGTGCCATCCTTGGCGTCGATGACCACGGCGTCCTTGGTCGGATGACTGAAGATGTACACGCGGCCATTGAGATCGTCGGCCAAGATCCCGTCGGGCTGCGCCGCACCGACGTCAATGGTCTTGATCAGCGTCATCGACTTGGTGTCAAACATCGACACCGGCTTGCTGCTCGAGAAGCCGTGCCCTGTGCCCTGCACTACCGCGGCGCCATTGCCGCCGACGCCGGCGATCTCGCCGAGAAGGTTGAGATTGTCGAGATCAAAGATCGACATGCGGCCGGGCGTCGCCGGGCGCGCTGGCGTGGAGTCGGTCGCCGCAATCGCGCGCGCGCCACCACGCGGGATATAGAGCCGACGCCCCATTGCGTCGGCGTAGATGTAGTCGGTTCCACCTTCGCCGCCAACCTTGGCGCGCGTCAAGACTTTGTACGGACCGTCGGTCGTCGGCTGCTGCGCGCCAGCCAGCGGGGCTACCGCAGTCGCGGCGATCAGCGAAACGAAAATTGCTGCACGCATGGGAACTCCGGGATGTGCGGGTTTAACTCGAGCGGGACGGTGCGGGACCGTACTTACCAGTGGATAGTGACCATGGGGCGGCCCACTGTCAAACGGGGCTGTACCCCAGTCACCGACTGGCGCCCTATCTGCCACCTCCGCACCTTTGAAGTCTGGCACCATGGGTATCGATTGGATTCGCGAATCCCCTGACGATTATGTCGCTGAGTCTTCAAACCGTGCAGTTACTCGCCGTGGTCATCATCTACGGCGGATTCGCTATCGCCGAACTGATGATCGACCGGTTCTTCCCGTCGAATGCGACGACAGAAGACAACCGGCTCGATACGGCCGTCACGATCCTCTTTCCCGTCGTGATGGGGCTTGTGCTCGCCGCCGCGAAGGCGCTCTGTGTGTGGCTTATTCCGGGCGCGCGCGACGCCTGGGCCGCATGGCCGGTGTGGCAGATGGTGCTCGTGCTCCTGATCGCCGACGATTTCACCCAATACTGGTGGCATCGGCTGTCACACACCTCGCTCATGTGGCCGCTCCACCGCGCCCACCACTCGGCGGCCTACATGAGCGTCCGCGTCGTCTATCGCAACAACGCCTTTTACTACGCCTTGATGCCCGGGCTCTGGTTCAGCGGCGTGCTGCTCTATTTGGGGTTTGGTTGGACCTTCGTCTGGTACAGCGTCGTGAAGCTCGCGGTGATCATTGGCGCGCATTCTGCTGTACGCTGGGACCTGCCTTTGTATCGCTACCGGGCATTGCGCCCTTTGGCATGGATCCTCGAACGCACCATCTCGACCCCAGCCACGCACTTTGCCCACCACGCCCTCACGCAAGACGACGGCGTGGGCCACTACATGGGCAACTACGGAAACCTCCTCTTCATTTGGGACATGCTGTTCGGAACCGCCCGCATCACCCGGCAATATCCGCCAGCCTACGGCCTCAAGGACGACATCCGCCAAGGCCCCGAACGCTGGTACACGCAGTTCCTCTTCCCGATCTTTCGTTCCACGCGCGCCGAAACCGTTCTCGGCCACGACAAGCATATTCCCATCGATTGATCACTCCGATGACACCGCTCACGCACCGCACCCGCTTCGCGCTCCTGACCACCGTCACGCTCGTCGCCGTCATGATGGGCTGCGCACCGCGTGATGCCGCGCGGGCGAAAGCCTCTACGAACGCGGCAGACGCGCTCCCCGAGACCGGCACCTTCTCGATCATCGCCTACGACACCGCCACCGGCGAGTGGGGCGGCGCGGTGCAGTCGCGCGTCTTCTCCGTGGGCAATGGCGTTCTCTCCGCGGAGGCCGGCGTTGGTGTGGTCGCCACACAGGCCGTGGTCGACGTCAGTTACGGCCCGCAAGCGATCGCGCTGCTCAAGCAGGGCAAGTCAGCCGCCGAAGTAGTGAAGTACGTGTGGGAGCATGACACCGACCCTGACACCGCGCGCTGGGCAAAGACGGGGCGACAGTTCGCCGTGGTCGATGCCAAGGGCAACGTCGCGGCCTACACCGGCCCCACAGCGCCGACCGCCGCGGGCGACAAGCAAGGCCCGCACGTCACCGCCCAGGGGAACACCCTCGCCGACAAAGCGGTCCCAGATTCCATGGTCGCAGCATTCCTGCGCACCAAGGGGCACCTCGCGCTCCGCTTACTCGCAGGGATCGAGGCGGGACAAGCCGCTGGCGGCGATAAGCGCGGCAAGCAATCGGCCGCCATGCTGATCGTGAAAAAGTGCGGCGGCGTCTGGCTGCACAACGATGTCGTACTCCGCCTCCAAGTGGACGACAGCCCAGAGCCTATCATCGAGCTCCGTCGCTTGGTCGAGAAAGCACCACTCCCGCCGCGCGCCGTGACCAACGCGAAAAACGACGCCGCCTGCCGGTAATCACACGAGGCGCTACTGCGCCCGCGCCACTCCAATGGTCGTTCCGTTCGGGATCTGCTTGACCCACGCGGCAAGCACACCCGATGCCGCAGTCGCCACCACAGGATAGCCGCGTCCGACGTCGTCGTCGCCGGCGTGTAACGCACTGAACGTCACGCGCCCGGCCGCGTTCACCACCGCGCGCGCAAACGCCACGTGGCGGGTGCCACTCACATTCTCGTCCCACGCAATCACGAGCGATCCATCAGGGACCGCCGTGACCTGCACATGTCCCGCGGGTCCGCGCGCGGGCACCTGCGTGCGTGCGGTAAAAGTTTTTCCGTCAGTGGTGAGCGCATGATACAACGCCAAGGGCGATCCATCTTTGCCATCGACCGGCGCTGCCCAGAGCACATGGGTGCGCTGCTGCCGGTCCACTGCCACGGCCGGACCATTCTCGGGGCATCCGTCGAACTGCCAGTGATCTTCGCTCACGCGCGTAATCGCACTGAACGTCTTGCCCCCATCGCGCGACACCGTGAAGCCAATATCTCGCTGGTTCCCCGGAAATACGTGGCGCCACACCGCGGAGATCGCGCCGCCCGACGCAACCAACGACGTCTTGCAGCAATAGCACACGCCGCGCGCGATCCCGCGCGCCGCGACGCTAGCCCTCCCGTCGAGCGAGCCAAAGAAGAGTTGCGACTTATTCGCCTTCTCGTTGGGATCAATCTTCGGCGCAGGAACGGCCGCAGGAACGGCCGCAGGCATCGTCGTGCCATCTTGATGATGCATCGCGGCTGGCATCACCGTCTCGCGATGATCGAGCCACAGCGCATACACGCGCCCGCTTGAATCTGCGGCTAGCGACTCCCACCCGCGGTTCCCCTCGCCGTCTGCACCAGCCACGAGGATGCTCGCACCGAAGGTCTTTCCACCATCGGTCGAATGCGCACTGAGCAGCCGCGAACCGGTCGTTCCTTTGCTCCCCCACACCACCACAATCTCCGGTGTGGCGCCCCGCCCCGCGACCAACACCACACGTGGCGGTTGCTCCCCACTCACACGCGCATCACCGGCCGTGGCATTCACCTGCACCGGGGCGCTCCACTTCGCCCCACCATCTCGGCTAGTCGCGACATAAATGTCCATCGTACTGCCGAGTGTCCCCGACCAGGCCACCGCGGCAAAATTTCCGCGCGCAGCGATCGAGGGATTCGCGTTGTACCGTCCTGCCACCGCAAGCGTGATCGTGGAACCCTGCGCCTGTGCAACAGCACCCACGAACACCGTCGGCGAGAGGCCGACGATGCTCGCACACACCATCACGCGCGCGATGTTAGAAATCATACTTGAGACTCCCCACGAAGGTCCGCTGCGGGAATGGATGGAAGAAGAAGTACTTGCGATTCAGCAGGTTGTCGACGCCGAGCGAGAGCGCCAGGCCGCGTCCGATCCGATAGTTCGCCTTCGCATCCGCGACGAACCAGCCCGAGAATCCCCCATACGTGTTGGGATACACATCGGCGTTGTCGAGCGTGGTGTACATCTGCCCGCTGTAACGGCCGGCGAGCGACACGTTGAGCCGATCCGTAGCGCGATACGACGCCTGGAGGCTCCCGCGCCAGTCGGGGATGTTCGGAAGGAACTTCCCGACCGCTGCACCTGGAGTCGCCGTCGCGTTGGCCGCACCGCTCAGCGCCAGCACCCGCGCGTCGAGATAGGTGATGCTCCCCGAGAGATCGAGCTTCGCGAGCCCGACACCGTGCGTGTTCACGATCAGCTCCGCGCCGCGCGCGCGCACCTGGTCCACGTTCGACACGTACGAGTACAGCGTGCTCGAGCCGCCCACCAAGGGCAGGAATTGTGAGATCATCGCATCGTGCACGTCGTCCTGAAACAGCGCGAGTTGCACACTTCCGCCGTCGAAGCGCCGATCGAAGCGCAGCTCCGTCGCAAGCACATCGTCCGGCTTGAGGTTCGGGTTCGGTGAGGTGAAAGTCGCACCGGTCGTCACCAACTGGAACAGCTCTCCCGCTGTCGCGAACCGGTACGCTTTGGCCGCGGATGCCGTCACCGTGAGATCGGCAGAGGCGGCCCAGCTCAGCACAGCCTTCGGCGAGAAATTCGTCGCCGACAGCGACGGCTGCGTGACCTTCGTCGCGCCGTTCACATTGTAGCCGTCGAACGCCTTCCACGTCTCGTAGCGCCCACCGTACGTCAGCGTGAAGCGCGACCCGAGCTTCCACGCGTCCTGCGCCCACACCGACTGTGTCTGCGTCTTGCCATCCCCTTCCGACGCGACCGTCCCGAACGCCCCGGCCGTCCACTCCGAGGTGTTGAACGTCGGATTGTTCAGCACGTACGAGTCCTGGTGCGCGCCGAAGCTCACCGTATGGTCAGCCTTCGCACCACCCGCGTGCCAGATCGCCTTGGCATCGACTGAGTTCCAACTCGTGCCGTCGAGTACCGCCGCGCGCCCGGCCGACCCGAAGGTGAGCCCCGTGGCCGCAGACGTCGTGGGCGAGCGCTGCTGATCCTTGTCCATCCGATACGTCGCGGCCACAACCTCCCAGTCCCAGTCGCTCTTGTTGTCCGTGCGAATGACCAGGGATTGCGAACTGTGCTGCTGCACGATCTGGTAGTTCCCCGTCGCGAATCCGGCGACCGACGCATAACTCGGCGCCCCCGACTTCTGGATGTACGGATCCACCCCCGCATCGCCATCGTTGCGCCACATGCCGTACGTGTAGGACGCGCGCACCGTCGGCGTGATGTCATAGGCAAGCTTCACCTTGCCATTCGTCATGCGACTGTTGAGCAGTCCGCTTGCGCCAAGCACGTTCGCAGCGGTGCCGAGCTTGTTGAGTTCGGCATAGCCGCCGGTCGTTCCGGTCGGAAAGGTCGACGCGGTAACGTATGTCAGCGGCTGCGCATGGCTGTTCTGATAGTTGCCGCTCACCCAGAACGAGACCTTGCCGATTCGGTCGCCGACGGCCAGCGCGCTCTGCGATGTGCCGAACCACTGCTTGGTGCCGTACAGATCGAATGCTTGTTGCGCGTTCGACTGACTCACAGTGCCCTCGAACTTCGTCGGCATGCGCGTGGTCATCTCGAGCACGGCGCCCATGGAGTTGCCGGCGTAGGCGGCCGAGAAGGGGCCGTACATGATGTCGACGCGTGCGATTTCCGTAGGTGCCACGAGTCCCCATCGCGGCGCGCCGATGGTGTTGTTGTTTGCAATGAGCGCGGTAAGCGGCACGCCGTCGGCAAAGACCAAGCTTCGCGCGCTTGAGCTGACGCCCCATACGCGGGTCGCCATGACCGCTTGGGTGTCGCCGTTGTTGCGCTTGCGCAGGAAGAGACTCGGCAGGTATTTCACCGCGTCTTCGACATCCATCACGTTGATCGTGGCGTCCATCGTGCGCGCGGTAATGCTGGCCGTGGCGGGGAGTGTGGCGAGCCTGAGCGGTGGAAGCTTGATCGTTTCGTCAGCCGCCGCCATGATCGTGACGCCGCCGAGTTTCGTGGCGGTGTCTGGCTTGGCGGTCTGTTGTGCGAAGGCCGAGGTGGCGAGCAGCAGGACGCTCACGAGAGCGGCTGTGCTCGTTGGTACACTGGCACTCGCGAGCGCGAGGGGCCGTGTGGCGAAGTGCATGTTGTTGAACGGAAGGCCTGAGAGCAACGACTCCGGGCACCATCGCGAGTTCGATGGGTGGAGTGCGTCGGATCATCGGGGCCGTGTGCGCCGGTGCGGGGAGACTCACGCAGCGTCGCGCACGACCGATCAGGCCTGCGCGGGTGGTCCGTTGGCGAAGGGGAGCTGGACATCGGCGGACAGGGCCACCGATGGCAGGGCACGCGGATACTGCGGGTCGCGATGGGCGAGGAGCTCGCGCACCCAGCTGAGCGAGGTCGGCACTGCGGCGAAGGCCACGACCACAGTGCAGCACCCTTCGGGGCAGGTGCAGTGGGTGGCGTTCGGTGACGGGGCCGGCGTGGGCGAACTTGGCGCCGTGGGTGCCGTGGGTGCCGTGGGCGCGGCCAGGTCGGCCGACATGTCGTGGGACATCCCAGGGGCCATGTCGTGAGCCATGCTCGCGGACGCCTCATGCACCATCG
>SESE01000597.1_pt1 | contig 15031 bp, 12 predicted proteins | sample 3171371 | NCBI WGS metagenome assembly SESE01 (sample SAMN06051881, study PRJNA518727) | freshwater metagenome | biome: subpolar coniferous forest; feature: holomictic lake; material: water; isolation source: holomictic Lake 442, 13 m depth | place: Canada: near Kenora, Ontario | collected... | reverse complement strand
CTCGCGCAAGGCTTCGCGTTCGACGCCCGGTGGAGCCTGAAATAGAATGCCGTTGTCCTGGTCGGTTTTTAGGGTCTGTTCAAAACGCCCCTCGCTTCCCAGGGACAGCCAACAAAAGCTGAGATCATTCCCGGCTTGCAGGGTTTCCAATTCGAGGATTCGTTGGGTCAGACGGTCGTTGAGGGTCGTGATCAGTTGGGTCAGAGGTTCCGCCACCAGGCCCTGGGCCAACAGCTGATGGGCCAGCAGGCGAATGGCGTCGGCGGCTTGAACCAGCGGCTCTAGTCCTTCGGCCTCGACGATGGCGGTGACAATCCGGCCCACCCCGAGGCGCTGGGGCTGGAAAAGATCCTTTTCGGAAATCACCCCGATCAGACGTTCGTCATCCACGACCAGTAGATGGCGGATCGGATGGCGTGCCATGGTCAACACCGCCTCGAAAGCCGGGGCAGTGGAGGGCAGCGCCATCCAATCAGGCTTCATCACCGTGGCAATGGGATGATCCAGATCACAGCCTTCCAGACTGATTCTCAGCAAATCCCGGAGGGTAAAAAGACCCACCGGGCGCTGCCCCGTCACGACCACCATCGCCCCGAGGGTCTGCTGCTGCATCTGTCGCAGTGCCTCGCGGATCGGGGTATCGGGAGAACAGGTCACGGGCTGACGAGGGATCAGGTGGCCGAGCGAACTATTCATGGACTGCAATTCGGCATATTGCGCCTGGATGTCTTTTTGAATCTGATCGAGCAGATTCGCCAATCGCCGAACACAAAAATCCTTGAATTCCGGGCTTTGCTCGAGGAGAGACTCAAAATCCGCTTTGGCCAGGCAATAACAGCGAGTCTCACAGAGCGCCTGGTATTCGTGAATCACGGCTCGATCCGACAAGAGCGCGCCGATGGGAAAACACTCCCCCGCGATGAGTTGAAAACGGGACAGTCCCTGTCCATCGTGTCTCAACAGAGACATGCCTTGCACACAGCCATCGAGAATGATCATGAACGATTGCGGAGGATCCGCGCTGGGTGATAGCACCAGGCCGCCCTTGGAAAAATGACGGATAGCCACCCGTTCGGCGAGAAACCGGAGAGGTTCGGTCGCCATGCGATCAAAAGGGGCATGGCGGCGGAGATCCTCGAAGATCGCCAGGGTGTTCTGGGTAGTCATAAGACCCATGGGAGCCTCAGGAGAATCTCGACACCTCTCCGCTCGCCTCTCCGCCAAACAGCTCGAGGAGTCTCGGCAGAAACCGGCGCAGCTCCAACACCATCAGCGTAAATTCGGCGTCGAAGCGGGCCAGAGCGTCATCGTCCCGGAGGTGAGTTTCTTCCTGAACCCAATCGGTGAATTTTAACCGGCGAATCGCCAGATCCTCGTCCAGTATCAATGATAAACGGCCTTCCCATTCCACCATGAGCCGCACCACTTGGCGGCCGGCCTTGACATGACACTGAATGTCCTCGCTGGTCAGATCCAGCTTGCGGCAGCGCACCACGCCCCCTTCATCGCCACTGTCGCGCAGCTCGCATTCCTCGCCAAAGGCCAGATCGGGCGGCAGAGCATTGGGATGTAGCCACAGGGTCAAGACATCGGACACCGGCTGCCGCACCGCAATGGGTCGAACCGGCAGACTTCCCAAGGTCTCGCGCAACAGGTTCACCCATTCTTCGGCCCGTTTGGCGCTGCCCGCATCCACCACCAGCCAGCCACTCACCGGATCGAGAAACCCATATTGCAGGCTGGAGAGACAAAAGGCCTGGGGCAGCAATTCCTGAAAGACGGTCTCCCGCAATTCCTGGCGCTCCTTGCGCCGCAAAGGTCGGCCTCGCTCCTCTTCAAATGGCGCGGCACGCGCTGCGGTGACTTCGTTGACCACTGCCGCCGGCAAAATCCGGTCTTCCCGCTTGGCACACAATAACCAGGCGCCGCTTCCGGCATGTACTAGCGGCTGACCCTCCTGGCCCAGGGCCGGCCACCAGCCGATCGTACTCAGCTCCAGACGCCCGCAAGGCCGGGCCCGCCGTTCAGCCAAGCGTTCCGCCAAGGTCTCGGTGTTCCACTCGAGGGGATCTGGGAGACGGAACAAACGCAGATTTTTAAACCACATGAAACAATTACCCTTATTTTGTATGGTCTCAGGGTCTTAGATAGTCGGGCATGGGCCGGTTGTAAGGCCGGTCGGGATCCCAGTCATGGCGTCCGGGATGGCGCTCGCCACGATCCTGGTGGGTGGCGCGCCAGATATCCCGCACATTCAGCTTCCAGGTACCGTGCCGGAACCGCCCGACATCCTCGACATTCACCCAGCCCCAATCTTCGCCGACCTTGACCTTGTAATTGGGGCGCACCTTGATGTTTTCGCCGTCGAATTCCAGGGTGGCGGTATCCCCCGAGTAGAGGGTCCAGTTGCCGCCAATCCGCTCTTTCGCGTGGGTCCACACGGTGATCTTGACCTCATCGCGCCAATCGTTGTGGATCACGATTGGGCCCCGGCGCTCATCGTGGTCGCGCGCCTCGGCGATACGTCCCCCTAAAGTGGCCAACAGCATCAGGGGAGCCCACAACAAAACCCCGAACCATTTTTTTCTCGTGCATGACATTAGAAGATCCTCAAATTAAAGTTAACTCATTAGTTCTGATATTGTCTGACATGGTCTGACATGGCCCGCGCTATTTTCAGGTAGCGCTCCCAGTCGCACTATAGACGGCTTGCCCAAAACGCTCAACGACTGACAATCCTGGGCTCCTCGACTGGTGCAACAAGGGGGGATTGCCGTCATCCGCCTTGTGTTAACATATCGCGCATCGCCCGGGGCAGGTTCCAGCACGAAACCCTGGCATCCCGACTAACCTCCTTGACAGTGAATCAATCCCCAAAGTTTTATGGCAACCTCCAAGCGGTTTTATTCCTTTTTTTATAAATGGTTTTCTACCTGGGTTCTGGGTGCCGTTCTGGCGGGCCTTGGAAACCTGGCCCCCGCAGCGCCCGTGACCGATCCCCAAGCGCAGTCCATGGAGGCACCCAATCGTTTCGGTTTTGTGGATGTGCGCCGCCGCGCCGCCCAACTGGCCGAGGAGAGTTACAGCCCGGTGTCCGAACAACTACCGGATGTCCTGAAGGATCTCAACTATGACAAATTTCGCGATATTCGTTTTCGCAAGGATCACACCCTTTGGCAGGGTCAAAATCTGCCCTTTGTCATGCGATTCTTTCATCGCGGATTCTTGTTCAAGCGGCGGATTCAGGTCAATGTCGTTGAAAACGGCGAGCTGAAACCTCTGATCTACAGCCCGGACATGTTCGATTTTGGTGCCAACACCTTTTCCCAATCGCTGCCCCAGGATCTGGGCTTTGCGGGTTTTCAGATCTTTCATCCGCTGCTGGGGGACGAGACTTATAACGAAATCGCCGTGTTTCTCGGCGCGAGCTATTTTAGGGCCGTCGGCGCTCACCAAAGCTGGGGGCTCTCGGCCCGTGGCCTGGCCATCGATACGGGCCTGCCTCAAGGCGAGGAATTCCCTTATTTTAGGGAATTCTGGGTTGAAAAACCCGACCGTGACGCTACCGCTTTAACGCTTTATGCCCTCCTCGACAGTCCCAGTGTCACCGGTGCCTACCGCTTTTTGATCCAGCCAGGTGCCGAAACGGTTATCGACGTCAAGGCCCATGTGTTTCTTCGCAAGGATGTGCAAAAAATCGGCATCGCCCCGCTGACCAGCATGCACTTTCACGGCGAGAACAACGAACGCCCCTTTGACGACTTTCGGCCCGAAGTTCATGACTCCGATGGTCTGGCCATTGCCATGGGGAGCGGAGAGCGTCTCTGGCGTCCCCTCAAAAATCCCTGGCAGCTGCGCATCAGCAGTTTTCTGGATCAAAACCCCAAAGGCCATGGGCTGATGCAGCGGGATCGCGACTATGATCATTATCAAGATCTCGAAGCCCAATATGATCACCGCCCAAGCGCCTGGGTTGAGCCTCAGGGGGTCTGGGGGAAAGGGGCGATTCAACTGGTCGAGATCCCCTCTGACTCCGAGCGTAACGACAATATCGTCGCTTACTGGATTCCCGAAGAACCGGCCAAGGCGGGCATGACCTTTCAGTTTGACTACCGGGTGCGATTCGCCCTCGACCAAATCGACAAAACTGTCCCGGGACGAACCATTGCCACTCGGGTCGGTGGCGGTGGCACGGATGTTCTGGACTCCAGCATCCGCAAATTTGTGCTGGATTTTGCCGGATCCGCCCTGGAATCACTGGGCTCCGACACCAAGGTTCAACCCGTGGTCTGGACTTCGGCGGGAGAGATCAAAAACCCGGTGGCTCAATACAATCCCACCACCAAGGGATGGCGGGTCTTCTTCGAACTGACGCCCCCGCAACCGGAAAAACTGGTGGAATTGCGTTGCTTCCTGCGAAGCGGCGACCATGTGCTGACGGAAACCTGGAGCTACCAGTGGCTGCACCGGCTCTGAGCGAGATCATGCCAGCCCGACGTGTCGAAGCGTTTTTGCGCGCCAACGGCGTGGATCCCGGGCTCGCCAGCCAGTGGGCGAGTGAGCTGTCGGCCCCCGCGCCGGGCTGGGGACGCCTGACCCTGGAACAAACCCTCGAAGAACTTCTGGAGGAAACCCGCCAACGCCTGGAACGCTGGATCGCCGTGCGTTGGGGCCTTGACGAGGGGGATACCCGGGCGTTGCTGATCGCACGGTCACGCCTGGCCGAATTGCGGGATAACCCGGTGGGATACCTGATGAATCCTCCGTTGTCTCTCCCCCCCCCTACCCCGCCGGAAACCCCGTTGCCCATGCCCATCCAGTCGCTGTGCCTCCGGACGCCCTGCGGGCGCTGCCTGCATGGTGTCCGGCATCTGTGGCGCTGGTTGCGGGTCAAACTGCATCGCGCTTAGCCTAATGTTGCGGACTGTTCAAGCCAACCATCCCTTCCGGGTTCGCCGTGCGGTGTTTTTTGCCCTGGTGACCCTCAGCACTTTGCTGGCGATGACGCTGCTGGCCAGTGTCTACCAAAAAGACGGCCTGACGCCGATCGAACTGGTGATGCTGGTTCTCTACGCGATCCTCATGACCTGGCTCAGTCTCTCCTTTTGGACTGCCATCATTGGTTTTTTTCTCCTCGTCAGCGGACGAGACCGCTTCAACATTGCCAGAAATCAGGCTCCAAAAAACCTCTCCGGAACCTTTCGCACCGCGCTCGTGATGCCGGTTTATAACGAAGAACCCAAGCGAATCTTCGCCGGACTTGCGGCAATCTGCGACGATTTGGCGACCCAGGGTGCTAGCAGCCATTTCGATTGCTTCGTCCTGAGCGACACCCGCGATCCCGATCTTTGGGTGGAAGAAGAATTGCGGTGGCGGGCGTTGGCCGACCACTGGGAAGGACGGATCGCCATCCACTACCGCAACCGCGAGAAAAACGTCAGCCGCAAGGTCGGAAACCTCAAGGATTTTTGCACCCGCTGGGGGGCTGGCTACCGCTACATGATCGTGCTGGATGCCGACAGCGTCATGGCGGCGGATACCCTGATCCAGATGGTCAGGGTCATGGAGAACAATCCCCAGGTGGGGCTTTTGCAAACACCGCCTCTGTCCGTCAACAAGGAATCCCTGTTCGCTCGGCTGCTGCAATTCGCTGGCCGGGTCTATTCCCCCCTTTACACGGCGGGTCTCAACTACTGGCAACTGTCCGAGGGTAACTATTGGGGTCACAATGCCATCATTCGCACCCGAGCCTTTACCGAATGTTGTGGACTGCCTCCCTTGCCGGGGCGCGAACCTTTTGGCGGCGAGATCCTGAGTCACGATTTCGTCGAATCAGCACTGCTGCGGCGGGCCGGCTGGGAAATCTGGCTGGCCTATGACCTGGAGGGTAGCTATGAGGAACTGCCGCCAACGCTGATTGATTACGCCAAGCGTGACCGGCGCTGGGCCCAGGGCAATCTTCAGCATACCCGGCTGCTGCTGGCCAGAGGGTTTCATCCCGTTAGCCGGCTGCATCTCCTGATGGGCATCCTCTCCTATCTCTCCTCGCCCCTGTGGTTGATGTTTTTAGTCGTAACTGGGGTGGATGCCTATCTGCGTGCCCAAATCTCCATCTCCTACTTTCTCGGCTATAGCCTTTTTCCCGTATGGCCGCCGTCCTATACCGTGGAGATGACTACCGTCCTGGTGGTTACCCTGTTCATGCTGTTTCTGCCCAAGTTTTTGGCCCTTGGCGTGCGGCTGTGGCAACCCCGGGACGCGCGGCTGGGCTTTGGCGGAGCCTTTTGGCTGACTGCCGGGGTGATTCTGGAAACCCTGGTGTCGGTGCTGCTGGCACCCATCCTGATGCTGTTTCAAACCAAGTTCGTCGTCATCACCCTGCTGAGACGCAATGTGGTGTGGTCGGCCCAGCAACGCGACGACCGTCGCACAGGCCTGCTTGAGGCGATTTCCGCACACGGCGGACAAACCTTCCTCGGGGTAGTGGCAGGCTGGCTGAGTTACCGTTATGCTACGGATTTCTTTTGGTGGCTGATTCCGGTGTTGAGCGGCATGGTACTTTCGATTCCGCTTTCCATGCTGCTCAGTAGCCCGGGACTCGGGCGTCTGACGCGATCCTGGGGCCTTTTTCTCACCCCCGAGGAGCATTCTCCTCCGCCGGTACTCGCAGCGTTGCAGGATCATCTGGCGCGTCCCGAACAGGGCACCCTGGCGTTGCCGGGCAGCCGCTTTCTCCAAGCCCTCGCCGAACCCGCAGTGCATGGTCTGCACGCCGCCCTATTGTCCTCGGCCCGGATCGGCAAGCGCGACCAGCATACTCTGCAGGGTCTGATCTACAAGCTCCTGGAAGAAGGCCCCAGGGCTCTGACGGCGGCGGAAAAGCGGGCCTTGCTCTCTGACCGAGAAACCTTTCTGGATCTTCACCGGCTGGTGTGGAGTCTGCCGGATCTCACGGGCAGTCTCGGCCATACCCGCCTCTAGTTCTCTGGGCCGTCGCGGAGATTTCTCAGGTCAGCGAGCCGGGTTACACTTTGGATTACGCCACCCAGCGGTTACCGCCGTTTTGCCGGGCCTCGGTCAGGTGACTGATGGCCTGATCGACAAAGGTGGAGATGGACAGGGTGGGGGTGGGCTTACCGGCGATCACGCCCAGGCTGATGGTAATCTGGCCAAGCGGCGAGGCGGGGTGGGGAATGGCAGCACTTTGGACGATCTGGATCAGGGATTCCGCCATCCGTGTCACGGCCTGGGCATCGGTGTTGGGCAGCAGGGCGGCGAATTCGTCGTTGTGATAGCGGGCGATCAGGCCACTCCCGGGATCCAGCGCCTTTTTTGATAGTTTGGCGATGTTTTTCAGACACTTGTCGGCCTGAGCGTGGCCGGTATGCTGGTTGTAGGCGTGAAATAAATCGATGTCGTAGAGGATCAACCCCAGGGGCTGGCCGGCCAAGATGGCGTGACGCCAGATTCGCGACAGGGTTTCCTCGAAATGACGGCGGTTGGCCAACCCCGTGAGACCGTCCAGGGCGGCGAGATGTTTTAATAGATCCCGCTGTTGCTTCAACTCCACATAATTGCGCACCCGCGCCTTGACCAGGGCTGGGTTGATGGGCTTGGGCAAGGAATCAATGGCCCCAGCCGCCAGACCCTTGGCTTCTTCGGCGGGGGAATTTAGGCCCGAGATAAAAAGTACCAGACTGTCCTGGGTCAGGCTGTTCTCCTTGAGTCGGGTACAGACCTCATAGCCATCGAGACCCGGCATGATCACATCCAGTAGAATCACCTCGGGTTGTTGCAAGGCGGCCAGTTTGAGCGCCTCTTCGCCACTTTGGGCCGTGAACACCTCGTAATCTCCCTTGAGGATGCCTCGCAACAATAGCAAATTGGTGCGTTCGTCATCCACCACCAGGATCCGGGCTAGGCGGTGTGGAAGCCAAGGGGTTATCTCGGGGATCATGGAGGCAGATTCTCGGTGCGTGCTGGAGGGCTTAGGCATTTGTCCAATTTTATAAACTGTCGCGGCTTAAGCGGGTAGCCGGGCGAGGGGGGAGTCAAACCGTTTGGCCGAACTGTGCGAGTTTTTTTCGCAAGGTGCTGCGGCTAATGCCGAGCATCTCGGCGGCCCTGGACTGGTTACCCTGGACGTGCGCCATCACCATCTCGAGTAGCGGAGCCTCGACCTCGCCCATGACCAGATCGTAAAGATCCTGGGTAGGGTGTCCGTCGAGGTGCTGAAAATAGCGTTCCAGGGCGTGACGGGCGCATTCCCTCAGGGTATCCCCGGCGAGGGGTTCGAGGGAGGCGGGGGACAGAATGGCGGATGGGGCGGCCTTGGGGGCGTGGTTCATGGCGGTCTCTGACATTGGGCTACGAAAAAATCATGAATCAGTTGTCGTTGTTCGTCGATTCGGGTGGCCTGGTGGGCACGGGCGCGCCACGGGCCCCCCTCGGGATGGCGCTGAAAATACCAGCCGAGGTGCTTGCGCGCTCGCCGCAGACCCTCGTCTTCACCATACAGGCTGAAGATGCCTTCCAGATGAACCCGCATGGTTTCACGCCGATCCGCCGCCAGCCATCGGGGCGCTGGCAGACCTTGCAGCCGGGCTTGCATCTCGGCGAATAGCCAGGGCTGTCCCAGTGCCGCACGGCCTATCATAATGGCATCGACGCCGGTAAATGTCAGGACTTGACAAACACGATCCGGGGTGTCGATGTCGCCGTTGGCGATGACGGGAATCGCCACCGATTGTTTGATGGCGCGGATTGTCTCGAATTCCACCGGCCCCGTAAAACCACAGGCGCGGGTTCGGCCATGCACCGCCAGGGCGGCGATACCGGCGGCCTCGGCCAGCCGGGCGATGGCCACCCCGTTGCGATGCTGCAAATCCCAGCCGGTGCGCATCTTGAGGGTGACCGGGATGGGCACGGCGGCGGCGACGGTCTCGAGAATCCTGGCCACCAGTGCCTCGTCTTGCAGCAATGCCGAACCGGCGGCGCGCTGGCAGACCTTCTTAGCCGGACAACCGAGGTTGATGTCGATGATCTCGGCCCCCGCCTGCCAATGCCGGCGAGCGGCTTCGGCCATCACCTCGGGCTGGTTGCCAAGAATCTGCACCACCCAGGGGCCGGGTTCTCCGTCCCGGTCGAGACGCTGGCGGGTTTTGCGGGTATCGGCCAGGCGCGCATCCGCCAGGATCATCTCGCCGACCGCAAGACCCGCCCCGAACTGTCGGCACAGGCTGCGAAAGGGGCGATCCGCCACCCCCGCCATGGGTGCCAGCACGAGTGAACCTGACAGGCGGTGAGGGCCGATCCGAAGCGGTGGGGGCGGGAAAAAATGCGTTATGCTAGCCAATCCTGAATCCAAGTACTGCTGAGATCGTAACCATGAAACCGATTCGCCACACTTTAGCGGCCATGGCCCTGATGATGACATGCGCCGCCGCAGCCGAAACGTACTCCGGAACCCTGAAAAAGATCCAGGAGACCGGTGTCATCACCCTGGGTCACCGGGAATCCTCAGTGCCTTTTTCCTACTATAACGACAAACAGCAGGTGATTGGCTATTCCCACGAGCTGATGCTCAAGGCGGTCGAGGCTATCCGGGCGGCCGTAAAAAAGGATGATCTGCAAATTCGGCTCCTGCCCGTGACCTCGGCCAACCGTATCACCCTGGTTCAAAATGGCAGCGTCGATCTGGAGTGCGGCTCCACCACGCACAATCCGGAACGGGCCAGACAGGTGGCCTTTTCGACCACGATCTTCATTGTCTCGACCCGGTTGTTGACCAAAAAGGATTCCGGCGTGCTGGATTTTCCCGATCTTGCCGGGAAAAACATGGTGACCACGGCGGGCACGACCTCCGAGCGGCTCATCCGCAAGATGAATGAAGAGAAAAAGATGCGTATGAACATCATCAGTGCCAAGGATCACGGCGAGTCTTTTCTGACCCTGGAAACCGGTCGCGCTGCGGCCTTCATGATGGACGACGCCCTGCTGTATGGTGAAGTGGCCAAGTCCAAGCGGCCTGGGGAGTGGCGGGTGACTGGCACACCACAATCCTCTGAAGCTTACGCCTGCATGATGCGCCGTGACGATCCCGCCTTCAAGGCGGTGGTCGATCAAGCTCTGACGGCCGCCATGACGACTGGCGAGGCGGAACGGCTCTACCAAAAATGGTTCCGCTCGCCGATCCCGCCCAAGGGTCTGAATCTGGAGTTTGAACTTCCCGATGCCATGCGGGCGCTCTTCAAGAATCCAAACGACAAGTCCTTTGATTGATTGATTTTCCCTCACCCCAACCCCTCTCCCGGAGTGCCGCCCGTCTAAAACAGGCTTTCAACGGGATCCACCGGCCTCTTGTGGGTTTTGACCTCCTCGTCCCGTTCGGTTTCGATGGCCTCGATGGCCTCTGACGGCTCTTCACCGGAATCCCCGGAGGGCTCGGCCGGTAGGGCGGGGGGCGGGGCAGGGCGGGTGGCATCGAACAGCTCATCCAGGGTGTCCGTCGCGTCCCTTGAGGCCGGCAGACCCGACTGGGCATGGATGCGCGTGGAGACGATGCCGGGGGGCATGCTCCAGGGTTTGACGGGAAACTGGTTCAGGGCCGCGCTCATAAATTGAATCCAGGCGGGCAGCGCCGCCTTGCCGCCGGTTTCTCCCTCGCCGAGCGGTTCAAAATCATCGTGGCCGACCCAGATGACGGCCACCAGATGGGGGGAAAAACCATTGAACCAGGCATCGCGGAATTCATTGGTGGTGCCGGTCTTGCCGGCAATGTCGGGACGTTTGAGGGATAGGGCGGCGCGGGCCGTGCCGAGGCGAATCACGTCTTGCAGCATTGAAACCATCAAATAGCGGTTTTGCGGTGAAATTATGCGAGGTGCCCGCAGACTGCCGGGAAGCTCCGCAGGGGTGTCGTCGAGGTTTTCTTCGCAATCCAGACAGGCGCTTTTCGGGGTGGCCTGGTAGACCAGCCGTTGATCCCGATCAAAGATCCGTTCGATCAGGTAAGGTTCCACCAAAAACCCGCCGTTGGCGAATACCGCGTAGGCTCGGGCCATCTCCATCGGGGTGAGATCCGCAGTACCGAGCGATAGGGTCAGATTGTGAGGCAGGTATTGGTTTGAAAATCCGAAGAGTTGGGCAAAATCGACGGCATAGTCGACGCCAATGGTTTGGAGAAGCCGTACTGACACCAGATTGCGGGAATAGGTGAGTGCCGTGCGAAGCCGTGTCGGGCCGTAGTATTTGCGCCCGAAGTTTTCGGGCCGCCAAGGGCCGTTGGGGCTACCGGTCTCGATGCTCAGGGGGGCGTCATTGATGACGCTGGCCGGCGTAAATCCCATCTCCAGAGCGGCTGAATAGACGAAGGGCTTAAAACCCGAACCCGGTTGACGGCGGGCCTGTGTGACACGGTTGAACTTGCTTTGCTGAAAATCATACCCGCCGACTAGCGCCCGAATGGCCCCTTCCTCGGCGTCCAGGGCGACCAGGCCGCTCTGGGCCTTGGGAATTTGGCCCAGTGCCCAGCGCCGGCTACGGGTGGGAGGCGACAGATAGACGATATCGCCGGGCTTGAGGATGTCCGCAGCCTGGCGCGGCTTGCTGCCACGATGATCCTGGCCGGTTTGGAGCCGGGCCCAGGCCAGACCGTCCCAGGCGAGGATCTGCGTCTGGGATTGCCCTGAGATAAAGCACTCGGCGCTTTGTCCCTGGGTACGAAGGATGAGTCCAGGCCGTAACGCGGCCACAGCGGGAATGTCCTGGAGCGCGGCCGTCCAGGCTACGGGATCGCCGGGGGTGGGCATCGGCACGCGCCGGATCGCGCCACGGTAGCCGTGGCGATGATCAAAATCCTCCAGATTGTCGCGGAGGGCGGCGGTGGCGGCCTCTTGCAGAGGGCTGTCCAGTGTCGTGTAGACGCGATAGCCCCCCGTGTAGGCCTCCTCCCCCAGGCGGCCCACCAGTTCCGCGCGAACCATCTCGGCCACATAAGGGGCGTCCAACTCGGTTGGGGTCACATGCGGGCTGACATGGAGGTCGCGGGCGATAGCGGTTTGATAGGTCTCGGGGCTGATATGCCCAAGATCGCGCAGCCGTGACAGGACATAGTTGCGCCGTTGCCGCGCGCGCTCGGGATGGAGAAAGGGATTGAGGCTCGAAGGGGCCTTGGGTAGCGCGGCCAACAGGGCGACTTCATCCAGTGTCAGGGCGCTCAGGGGGCGCCCGAAATAGGCCTGGGAGGCGGCCCCGACGCCATAGGCGCGATTGCCCAGATAGATCTTATTGAGGTAAAGCTCGAGGATCTCATCCTTGCCAAGACTTTTTTCGATACGGAGTGCCAGGAAGATTTCCTTGAGTTTGCGGACGAAGGTTTTTTCCCGGGTGAGAAAAAAATTGCGGGCGACCTGCATGGTGATGGTGCTGCCCCCTTGGCGGCGTTCGCCAGTGGTGGTGAGCCGGCTGACAGCCCGGAGGAGTCCCTGAAGATCTACTCCAAAATGCTCGAAAAAACGATCGTCTTCGGCGGCCAGGAAGGCGCGTCGAACCGCTGCCGGGATCTCGGCCATGGGGAGCGGGATGCGTCGTATCTCGCCGAATTCGGCGATCAGCCGGTCGTCTCGCGAGAACACCCGCATGGGTACTTGCAGGGGGATATCCCGGAGCCGCTCAATGTCCGGCAGGGTGGGTTCCAGTCCCTTGTAGGTGAGCCATAGTCCGCCTGTGACGAGCAGCGCGCTGTTGCACCCTAGCCAGCCGAGCAAGACCAGACCATGCAATAGGGCGCGCACGAGGTAGTAAAGAAGGTTGAGCAAATGGTGCGCAAAACTTTGAAATAGGCGGCTCGGGCGATGTGGTATGGCGCATCTCGAGATAAAAAGGACAAACGTCGATGGGTAAGGCGCTATAATAGGGCAGTTCAGGGATCATCCAGGCGTGGTGCCAAACTTCAGGAAGATTCTAGAAAAAAGTTAAAATTTATTTGCTGCTAGACAGTTATCTGCTAGTCTTCATCCAAATGCTAGGCAGTTGTCTGCCGACCTTCGTCAAAATACTTCAGCGATAGGCGCTGAAGCGAGCCTTGCGGGGAACACAACTGGATGGTCAACCTCCCGTTCGTCAATCGTAAGGGTCCCCTGGTGGGGATCGATGTCAGCTCGACCGCAGTCAAGCTGCTGGAGCTTTCCCGGGCGTCGGGTAAATCCGGGGTGCTGTACCGGGTTGAGAGCTATTCGGTGGAGCCTTTGCCGGCCAATGCCGTGGTGGAGCGCAATATTGCGGATGTCGACGCCGTGGGCGAGGCCATCCGGCGGGTATTGCAGCGTTCGGGTTCCAAGGCCAAACGGGCGGCGGTCGCGATCGCGGGATCCGCCGTGATTACCAAGGTCATCCAGATGGCCCCCGGCCTAAAACCTCGTGAGATGGAAGTGCAAATCCAGGCGGAAGCGGATCAGTACATTCCTTATCCCCTGGAGGAGGTCAATCTGGATTTTGAGGTACTGGGAATTTCACCCAAAAATCCGGGGATGGTGGATGTCCTGCTGGCGGCTTCGCGTAAGGAAAATGTCGAAAATCGGGTGGCGGCCCTGTCGATAGCCGATCTAGTGGCCGAAGTGGTGGATGTCGAGGCGTATGCCATGGAGAACGCCTGTTCGCTGTTAAGCGACCAGTTTCCCGATGAAGGACGCAATCAGACCATCGCGGTGGCGGATATCGGTGCCACCACCACCACCCTGAATATTTTGCGTGATGGCCGGATTTTGTACACCCGGGAGCAGAATTTTGGCGGCAAGCAGCTGACCGAAGAAATCCAGCGCCGTTATGGTTTGTCGCATGAAGAGGCTGGCATGGCCAAACGTCAGGGCGGATTGCCTGACAACTACGTCTCCGAGGTTCTAGACCCCTTCAAGGATGCGATGGTTCAGCAGGTCAATCGTTCCCTGCAATTTTTCTATTCTTCCTCGCCCTATCACAAGGTGGATTATATCGTTCTGGCCGGGGGTAGTGCCTCTATACCGGGGATGGATGAACTGGTCGAAGGAAAAATTGGGGTTCCCACGAGTGTCGCAAATCCCTTTGCCAATATGTCGGTGTCGTCACGGGTGAAGCCGCAGGGTTTAAGCAATGACGCACCGGCGATGATGATCGCGGTCGGTTTGGCATTACGAGGGTTTGACTGATGGCGCGTATCAACCTGCTGCCGTGGCGTGAGGCCGAGCGTCAACGGCGAACTCAGGAGTACGGCCTGATCGTTGTGGGAGTGGCTATCCTGGCGGGGCTTGCGGGATTGTTCGTCCATCTTTCCATGGAAGACTGGATCGAGTTCCAGGGTGGGCGTAACGCGATGATCGAGCGTGAAATCAAGCAATACGACAAGGCCATTGCGGAAATCGCGGAGCTGGATAAGGAAAAACAGCGTCTTATTGAGCGCATGAAGGTGATCCAGCAGCTTCAGGAGAGTCGCCCCGAGATCGTCCACCTGTTTGATGAAATCATCAAGGAAATCCCGGAGGGGGTTTATTTTAACCGGATTGTCCAGGCGGGCAAGGTGGTGACCCTGGAAGGCAAGGCGGAGTCCAATGCCCGGGTGTCCAGCCTGATGCGCAATATCGATAGATCTGCCTGGACCGACGCCGCATCCTTGAAGGTGATCCAGAACCCAGGGCAGGGAAAGGGGTTGAGTAGCTTCACCCTCACCGCGTTGCAAGCCAACAAGAATAAAAAACCCGAAGCGGCTCAGGACAAGAGACCCAAGGGGGGTAGGCCATGAGCTTTGAGCTTAATTTTGATATCAAGGATCTTGATCCGAATGATATTGGCGGCTGGCCGCTGCCCGTTCGTATCCTCATCCTGTTGATCCTCGTGGCCCTGGTGGGGGGGGCACTCTACTATTTCGATACGGAAGATCAGCTGAACCGGGTCGACGAGTTGCAAAGGAAAGAGCAGAGTCTGCGCCGGGAGTTGATGGATAAACAGACCAAGGCGTCCAGTCTGGAGGCCTATAAACAGCAGTTACAGGAGATGAAGG
>SESE01000595.1_pt1 | contig 15067 bp, 11 predicted proteins | sample 3171371 | NCBI WGS metagenome assembly SESE01 (sample SAMN06051881, study PRJNA518727) | freshwater metagenome | biome: subpolar coniferous forest; feature: holomictic lake; material: water; isolation source: holomictic Lake 442, 13 m depth | place: Canada: near Kenora, Ontario | collected... | reverse complement strand
TTGGCCTCGTTCTCAACCGTTTAAAACGTGAGCCATTGGTCAAGAAGCGGCTACTCAAGGCATTACAGTCTCTTTATGAAGGAATTGACGATTATGATGTTCAAATAGAAGGAGGAACTGTTCAGGTTTTTTTTCATGAGGGTCGTTTTACGGTACCAGCAACCCGGCTATCAGATGGAACGTTACGTTATCTCTCTCTTCTTGCAATTCTGTGTCATCCCGAACCACCGCCGTTGGTATGCATTGAAGAACCGGAATTAGGCCTTCATCCCGATATTCTTCCAACCTTGGCTGAGTTACTGAAAGAAGCCTCTGAACGCACTCAGCTTATTGTTACCACTCATTCTGATGTACTGGTTGATGCAATGTCTGACCAGCCTGAATCAATTCTTGTTTGCGAAAAAGGTGATGACAATAGTACTCAGGTGAGACGTTTGAACGCTGAGGCTCTTAAGCCGTGGCTTAAAAAATACAGTTTAGGAGAGCTCTGGACTCGCGGTGAAATCGGAGGTACACGATGGTAGGTGTAAAATTGTATGTAGAGGGTGGCGGCGATACCAACCAATTGAAAACAGCTTGTCGGAAAGGTTTTTCTGCATTTCTCAGAAAGGCTGGACTTGTCGATACAATGCCGAGGATCGTTGCTTGCGGGAGCCGTCAGGATGCTTATGACTCGTTCTGTATTGCTCTTGAAAATGGTAACAGTGCTATGCTGTTGGTAGACAGCGAGGCCCCGGTCAGTGCTGCATGTATGCAGGAAGAGCCTGAAAGTTGGAAACCTTGGCAACATCTTCGTAACCGTCCGGGCGACTGTTGGGAAAAACCGGCAAAGGCCAGTGAACAAGAGTGCCACTTGATGGTACAGTGCATGGAAACGTGGTTTTTAACTGATCGAGCATCACTGCAGGAGTTCTTTGGTCAGGGGTTCCATCTCAAATCGTTACCGGCAGAAGGGAACCAGATTGAATCGATTGCAAAAGAGATCGTGTATAAGTCTCTTAAAAAAGCAACCAAAAGCAGCACGTCTAAAGGAGAGTATGGCAAAGGCGACCACTCGTTCCAAATTTTGGAAATGATTGATCCACTTAACGTCATGAAAGCCTCTCCATGGGCAAAACGATTTATTGATGAAGCAAAAAAGAAAATGAAAAGTTGATGGCCGAGGTAACGCATTTGAAGTAACCTTGCAAGGTTGCAAAAATTACTGATCAAGTAAGCATAAGGCAATAATCTACAATAGTAAGAATGCTATGGATACCGCTGGATTACCACTTTCCATTGAATCGCTTCTGCATGGTCAGGCAGTTGAGTGGGAGAGGCTCGAATTCAAGAAAGGCTGGAATCCGCAGGCTGTGCTCCACACGATCTGCGCTTTTGGCTCGCAAGATCCTGTTTTCCAAACGGATGATGATCGAAACTACTTTCTTGTGCGTTTCCCGGTTCATCCGAAATCGGTTCGCCAAAGAGAAGCAATAGGTTTCCGAAAGGAATTCATAGAGCACGTTCAGGCACATGATGATGCCTATGTGACGGGTGAAGTGACGGCGTTACTCAGAGTCCTGCTGAATGCTCCGCTTTCGAGAAGCACGGCGCAGCGCGCGCTCAATCTGAAAGGTCAGGCAAATTTCCGGGAACGCTATCTTGATCCTGCAATGGCAGAAGGGTGGGTGGAGATGACCCTGCCCGATTCGCCTAGGAGTCCAACCCAAAAATACCGGCTGACAGATACCGGAAGAAAGATTCTGGAAAAGAAAATATGAAGCAGCAAAGCTTTTTTAAAACAGAAATGGTCCCTGCAAAGGATGGTTCTGGCCAGTTGTTTGAAGAACATAGGATACCGAATGCCACTCCTGTCAACTGCCTTGGCAAAAGCTTTCCTGATGATGAAGCCCGGCGGGCATATTTTGTCGAACTGTTGGCAGAGAAGCTTCGCGATCCTGAATTCCGCAAAATCGAAGGGTTTCCAATCGGCACCGATGAAGATATCCTGAAGCTGAGTGATCCGCCATATTACACAGCTTGTCCGAATCCCTGGATTGCCGATTTTGTTGCCGAATGGGAAATACAAAAGCCGGAGAAACCAGAGGGTTTTACCTATCACCGTGAACCCTTTGCTGCGGATGTGAGCGAAGGCAAGAACGATCCCATCTACAATGCGCACTCCTATCACACCAAGGTGCCGCACAAGGCCATCATGCGTTACATCCTCCACTACACCGAACCGGGTGATATTGTGTTTGACGGCTTCTGTGGTACAGGAATGACCGGTGTAGCTGCGCAGCTTTGCGGTGATCGAAAGGTGGTTGAGTCACTCGGTTTTCTTGTTCAGCATGATGGCATCATTTTACAGGAAGAGACCGATGAGAACGGCAACAAAACCTGGGAGCCTTTTTCCCGTTTGGGTGCACGCCGTGCAGTGCTTAACGACTTGTCGCCAGCCGCAACCTTCATTGCCTACAACTACAATACACCGGTAGATGTAGCAGCCTTCGAAAAGGAGGCAAAGCGCATTCTGAAAGAGGTCGAAGATGAATGCGGGTGGATGTATGAAACGCTGCACACTGATGGGAAGACAAAGGGTAAGATCAACTATACCGTTTGGTCGGATGTATTTATCTGTCCGAATTGTTCAGGGGAGGTTGTTTTTTGGGAAGTGGCGCTTGATAAAGAGGCGGGTAAAGTAAAAGATGAATTTCCCTGTCCGCATTGCTCAGCAAGTCTGACCAAGCGCAACATGGAGCGTGCATGGGTCACCAGGTTTGACTCGGCAATCAATGAAACGCTGAGGCAGGCCAGACAGGTGCCTGTGCTGATCAGTTACACTGTGGAGTCGGCTTCCAGCCGGCGAAAAAGATTTGAAAAAGCGCCTGATGCTTTTGATCTGGAGCTTATTGAGAAGATTGAACGAAGCGAGATTCCTTATTGGTTTCCGGTTGACACCATTCCAGAGGGAGATAAAACAGGTGAACCTCTCCGTATTGGATTTACTCATGCCCACCATTTGTTTACAAAAAGAAATCTTTGGGTTTTATCAGCAGCATGGAGTAGAGCGATAAGTAAAAAAAATAGATTACCTTTTTTAGTGACAGCTAGCCAGCGTGTTCTTTCTAAAATGGCGAGTATTGCATTCTCATACTATTTTCATGGTGGTGGTGGCTTCGTAAATGCCGGGACCAAAGGTACACTGTATATATCTAGTACAAATCCGGAGGTCTCAGTTTTTAACGGGCTCTCATCTCGTATTCGATCTTTGCTTTTCAATGTTTGCGCATCGCAAAAAGGGGTGTTGATTGAAACAAAATCTGCGACACGCCCATCCTATTTGCCAACAGGATCAATAGACTACATTTTTATTGATCCCCCTTTTGGCGCAAATATAAACTACTCAGAACTTAATTTACTCTGGGAGCCATGGCTTAAAATCAGAACAGATAATATTTGCGAAGCGATTGAAAGTAAAAAACAGGAAAAATCGTCTAGTGATTATCGGCTTCTTATGAAAGATGGGTTTCACGAAGCATACAGAGTGCTTAAATCCGGCCATTGGATGACAGTCGAATTTTCAAATACTAACGCTGCAATTTGGAATAATATTCAGACGTCGATAACTGAATCCGGCTTCATTGTCGCCAATGTTTCGGCATTAGACAAAAAACAAGGTAGTTTTAATGCATACACCACGCCAACAGCAGTTAAGCAAGATCTGGTCATCTCCGCCTATAAACCAAACGGAGGTTTTGAAGAGCGCTTCCTGAAAGAGGCTCAAACCGAAGAGGGTATCTGGGATTTTGTCCGAACACACTTGCAGTATCTGCCAGTTACCAAGCGACAAGGGGCATTGATGCAGGTGATCCCGGAACGCGATCCCCGTATCTTGTTTGACCAGATGGTGGCCTATTATGTCCGCAAAGGTTATCCTGTGCCAATTTCAAGTGTTGAGTTTCAGGTAGGACTCTCACAACGCTTCAGCGAGCGGGATGGAATGTTCTTCCTGCCAGACCAAGTGGCTGAATACGACAGAAAAAAAATGCACTCTGGCGGTATCGAGCAGGCCGTCATGTTTGTCAAAGATGAAGCGACAGCCATCCAGTGGCTCCGACAGCTCATCAAAGAGAAGCCCCAGACATTTCAGGATATCAATCCCCAGTTCATGCAGCAGCTTGGCGGCTGGAGCAAAAATGAAGCCCAGCTTGATTTGCGCGAACTGCTGAACCAGAATTACCTCTGTTTCGATGAAAAAGGGAAAATACCAGCTCAGATCGTCTCCTGGATGCGCCGCAGCTCCGAACTTCGGCTAATCATTGAAAAGGAGTTCGAGCAACAAGGTATTTCGCTTACGGAAAACCTTGAACTTGAAACCTTGAATCTTGAACTTCGCCGCAAAGCGACAGACCGTTGGTATCTCCCCGACCCCAACAAGGCCGGTGACCTCGAAAAGTTGCGAGAGAAGGCCCTGCTCAAAGAGTTCAGCGAATACCGGCAGTTCCCCAAAAAACTCAAGGTCTTCCGCCTCGAAGCCGTTCGCGCAGGGTTCAAAAAAGCCTGGCAGGAGCGTGATTACACCACGATTATTGCCGTCGCCGAAAAAATCCCAAATAACGTGCTCGAAGAAGACCCAAAACTACTCTTATGGTACGATCAGGCAATCACAAGAATGGGAGCGGAATGAATAGTAAGCAAAGAGCACTGGCTTATCTCAGAACTGCCCTTGATAACTCACAGGCATCATTTCGTGATGGTCAGTGGGAGAGTATTGAGTCGTTACTTAATCAAAAGCGGGTTTTGGTGGTTCAGCGAACTGGTTGGGGTAAAAGCATGGTTTATTTTCTGGCAACAAAGCTGTTTCGAGAACAAGGAGCAGGCCCCACGTTACTGATTTCGCCCTTATTGTCGCTGATGCGAAATCAAATCGAAGCTGCACAAAGAATAGGTGTTACAGCCCGAACAATCAATAGCACAAACAATGATGAATGGCTGGAAATAAAAGGTCAACTTGCATCCAATCAAGTTGACATCCTTGTGATTTCTCCTGAACGCCTGGCAAACGATGAATTTCGTCAAACAATCCTTTCAAAAATAGCTGGCAATATCGGATTATTTGTTATCGATGAAGCGCATTGTATATCTGACTGGGGGCACGATTTCAGACCTGACTACCGTCGGATTGTGCGAGTTTTACAGGCAATTCCTTCTAATGTTCCTGTTCTTACTACCACAGCAACAGCAAATGATCGGGTTGTAGCTGATGTTAAGGTACAGTTAGGCTCCAATATCGAGTTGCAGAGAGGTTCCCTTGTTCGAGAGAGCCTGAAACTTCAGAATATCAATATGCCAAGTCCTGCCGCAAGAATGGCTTGGCTGGCGCAAACCATACCAGCTCTTTCTGGAAGCGGAATAGTCTATACGCTCACTCAGCGTGATGCGGAGCGAGTGGCGGAATGGCTTCGGATAAATGAAATAAATGCAAAAGCATATCATGCCGATATCCAAAATCGAGAAGACGGAACGTCCATAAAAGAAGAACTGGAACAGCAACTTCTTAACAATGAGATAAAAGTACTTGTTGCAACGGTGGCGCTTGGAATGGGTTTTGATAAACCTGATTTGGGTTTTGTTATTCACTTTCAACGTCCTGCATCTGTGGTGCATTATTATCAGCAGGTTGGTCGGGCTGGCCGAGCTGTTGATGAAGCTTTTGGGATTTTACTTTGTGGTGAAGAAGATGATCTCATTGCTGATTATTTTATTCGCAATGCTTTTCCACCTCAACAGCATATTTCGGAAATCCTCACTGCTTTGGATCAGTCAGAGAGTGGTCTTTCTGTACCGTCCATGCAGAGCGTCTTGAATCTTCGTAAAACTCAGATCGACAAAACTTTAAAATTCCTGACGGTTGAATCGCCATCGCCAATTACAAAAATCGGTACAAAATGGCAGGTTACTGCAACTGCTGCTACCTACCACGTCGATCAAAAACATGTCGATTTGATCACCGAAATAAGGCGAGGAGAACAACAGCAGATGCGTGAATATATGCGGCACACTGGTTGTTTAATGGCTTTTTTGCAGGAGTCTCTGGACGATCCTTCGCCCCGAGACTGTGGTAAGTGTAGTAATTGTATAGGGGTACAATTGTTGACTGACAACTATGATCATAATTTGGCTAATCGAGCAGCTCTTTTTTTGCGCAGAAGCTATCAGCCAATCATTCCCAGAAAACAATGGCCTGCAAGTAATATGTTCCAGCATTCACCCCTTGGCGGTTACAAAATACCAGAAACTTTGCAAGCTCAGGAAGGTAAAGCGTTAAGTCTTTGGCGTGATGCTGGTTGGGGGCAACTCGTTGCTTATGGCAAGTATGAGGAGAACAGATTCGCCGATGAGCTTGTTACCGCATGTGTCGACATGCTGAAGGATTGGAAGCCAGAACCTGCTCCTGAATGGGTAACATGTATTCCATCACGTAATCATCCAACGCTTGTCCCTGATTTTGCGACGCGTCTGGCCGCTGCGCTTTCCTTGCCATTTGTTCCTTGTATTGAAAAGGTACAAGCTAACAAGCAGCAGAAAGAGATGGAAAATAGCTACCAGCAGGCAAGAAACCTGGATGGTGTTTTTAATATCATGGATCAGTGCTTCAAAGGAAAATGTTTATTGGTTGATGACATGATTGATTCAGGTTGGACTTTCACCATTGCATCAGCCTTATTGCGTCAAGCGGGCTGCTCAGCAGTATACCCAATGGCATTAGCCTTAAACTCGCCAAGGATTGATTGATCATGAATGACTTTTTAACCTCCGATACAAAAACGATTCTTTTGCTTTGTGGTTTTTTCGGAAAGGATCATGCTGAAAAACCACTTTCACTGTCAGAATATTCATCACTTGTTCGGTGGCTCGTTGGGGTAAAAATGCGTCCCAGTGATCTGCTGCAAAAAGAAAATATTGTCGAGGCATCCATTGGGTCAGCCCTTGACCTGCAACGTTTGAGCGCACTGCTTGGTAGAGGTGTTCATCTTGGCTTTGCCGTAGAAGAGTGGCATCGCAATGGTATTTGGATTATCAGCCGAAGCGATTCGGATTATCCTGCTCGTTACAAAAAACATCTCAAAAATATTGCGCCACCGCTGTTGTTTGGTGTGGGAGATCGCACCCTGCTGAACGGTGGCGGACTCGGTATTGTTGGCTCACGTAATGTGGATTCAGAAGGTGAAGCCTTTACCCGCCATGTCGCAGAGTTGTGTGCCTATAATCGAATGCCGGTAGTTTCTGGAGGCGCTCGAGGTGTTGACCAGATTTCCATGACCGCAGCCCTTGATGTTGGTGGAGTGGCCATAGGAATCCTTGCAGAAAACCTCTTAAAGAAAAGCGTCGAGCGCAGTGCACGCCATGCGATTGCTGATGGACGTTTGCTGTTAATATCTCCGTATCACCCCAACGCCCACTTCACTGTGGGGACAGCTATGGGAAGAAACAAGCTGATCTATGCCATGGCGGACTATGGGTTGGTCGTCAGTGCCGAGTATAAAAAAGGCGGAACATGGGCCGGTGCGGAAGAAGAACTTAAACGTGAAACTTCATTGCCTGTTTTTGTTCGGGTTGGAGACAATTCGCCGCAAGGGAATAAAAAATTGTTGGATATAGGAGCAATCCCCTGGCCAGAGTCCATCAGCCGCAATAACCTGAAGCAACAACTTTCCGACTTGTCAACTCAAACTCAAGAGAAAAAAAGCCAGAAAAATCTTTGTCTTTTTGACTCTATGCCAGTCAATGAGACGAAAAGTATTGAAAATGTGAGGGAACAGGCTGATGAAGTAGTGAGCGATGAGATGCATGTGTTCGAAAAAGAAATAAATTCCGAGGAATTCACGGATGCTGTTTATCAGGCTGTATTGCCGCTCATAGTAAATAAACTGACAACTCCTGCCACCTTTGAAGAGCTTTCTGAGTCACTCAATGTTGTTAAGACACAAGTAAATATATGGTTGAAGAAAGCTATAGATGAACATAAGATCATTAAGCTTTCAAGGCCTTTACGGTATCAAAAGGCAGAATAGTATGCACTTTTATTATCTCGACGAAGTGGGGTGTACCGGAGAGGATCTGAATAATCCTGAACAACCAATCTTTGTGTTAGGTGGGCTGAGTATTCGCGATGAAGGCAATATCCAGAATAGGTGAATAAATCTTCAGCATGGTTTCAGACGGTTTAAAGTATGGGAGGAATCGAGTGACTAAGCTTGTGATTGACTAAGTTCGTGTCAGTTTACAATCAACTTAGTCACTGTGCTCTGACTAAGTCGATGGGAATTGTGTTTCGGTTGGCGCTTGGTGATGATATCGGAAAGCTCCAGCGTTTGGTTCCGGGGGCGGATAGAGGCAATTCATCTTGGTCTCTGGCTGTTGATGCCGACAAATACCGCGCAGGGTTTAAAAAAGCCTGGCAGGATCGCGACTATGCAACAATTATTGCCGTCGCCGAAAAAATACCAAATAACGTGCTCGAAGAAGACCCAAAACTGCTCTTATGGTATGATCAGGCAATAACAAGAATGGGAGAGTGAAGAGATGCAAATTAATCAGGAGATAACCCGATGAGTGGCGGACATTTCGATTATCGCGAAAGTTATCTTGGCTATATCGCGGAACAGCTTGAGAGCGATATTAAATACAACGAGATTGGATATGATATTTCCATGCCTGCTGATACTCCCTATGGATTTCAACATACCGCAGAAACTGTAAAATTTATGACACTCATGGTCGAAGAGCTTTATAAGCTGAAAGAGTTACTCAAGGAGTATGATTATGCTGTTTCTGGCGATAGCTCAAAAGAAGATTTTCTTGATAAAGCCAGGTCACTGTACGGAAGTACTGGAGCGAAAACATGCTAAAAACATTACGAATACAGAATTTCAAGGGCTGGAAGGATACAGGCACTATTCGTATGGCTCCTATTTCCTTGTTTTTCGGTGCGAACAGTTCCGGAAAATCGAGTATTGGCCAGTTTTTAATGATGCTGAAGCAGACTGTTGAACTATCTGACAGGAAGGCTGTTTTTTATCCGGGAGGAAAAAACTCTGCGGTGCAACTGGGCTCATATCAGGAGATGGTTTTTCATCGTGATCCGGCAAACAAGATTGCCTTTGAGTATCTTTGGTCGCTTCCTGAAACCTTAAAATTCAAAGATCCTCTTTCAGGGCACTCTTTTTCAGGGGATTCGCTCTCTTTTCAGGCAGAAGTTGGACTGGGTGACAATGAACAGCAATCGTTGGTCGTCGAAAAGCTGAAATATCAATTGATGCAGAGTGAAAAACAGTCACTCTCTGTTGAATTGTCGCAGAAAGAAGGTTCAAAAGAGTATCAGGTAACTCCTGAGCAATACCCTCTTGTTCGGAAAAAAATGCGCGCTTGGGCGCTGAAGGATGTTGTTCGGTTTTATGGCTTTCCGGATGAGGCTGTTGCCTATTATCAAAACGCTGAATTTGTACAGGTGCTGAATTTTGAGCAGGAACAACTGTTCAAATCCATCTCTTACTTGGGCCCATTACGGTCGAAGGCAGACCGAGTGTATACCTGGAGTGGACATGCTCCTGAAAGTGTTGGTTCATCGGGAGAAAATACCATTGCGGCTATTCTTTCAGCACGAAGTCGAAAAATCAGTTTTGGTTATAAACGTCCAGTAAAGCCGTTTGAAGAAGTTATTGCACTAAAGCTTAAGGAGATGGGATTGATTGAATCCTTCACTGTCGATCAGATTTCTGAGCAACTCTACAAAGTTAAAGTTTGTGCCAAAGGGTCAAAAGATGGCATCGATCTGCCTGACGTCGGATTCGGCGTTTCGCAGGTGCTTCCTGTTCTTGTTGAATGCTTTTATGCACAACCCGGATCAATCATACTGATGGAGCAGCCGGAGATTCATCTGCACCCAAGTGCCCAGTCTGCTCTTGCTGATGTCTTGATTGATGTGATCAACTCAAGGGAAAATGGTGCTAACCGCAATATTCAATTAGTCATTGAAACCCACTCAGAGCATTTTCTTCGGAGGCTGCAGAGGCGGATTGCTGAGGATGTTGTATCGCCAGAAAAGGTTTCTGCCTATTTTGCTAATGTTACAAAAAGACCAGCTACCCTCGATCCGCTTCAGATTGACATGTTTGGGAGCATCAAGAACTGGCCGGAAAATTTCTTTGGTGATGAGATGGGCGACATTTCCGGCCAAGCAACGGCGGCGATGAAAAAGCGCATTGAGCAATGTGGTCGCGGGTTGGAGGTTTCTGAATGAATACTCTGCCAAAAACGTGTCTGGTTGATACCAATGTGCCGAAAACAGCAAACCTTGCGATTGATCCGGCTGCAATTCCTGACGATCTTGTGTTATGTGTTCAGGCATGTATTGAGGCAATACAGCATGTTGTGGCGAAAGGTGGCTTGGTTCTGGATGCTTCAAATGAAATTTTCGACGAATATCGCCAACAGCTTTCGATGCAAGGCCAGCCTGGAGTAGGTGACCGTTTTATGAAGTGGGTTCATGATAATCAATACTCATTTCCTGATGGTGATCGGGTTGAGATCACAAAAAATGGTGAATCCTATGATCAATTTCCTAATCATTCAGGTTTAAAACTGTTTGATAATTCTGACCGAAAGTTTATCGCTGTTGCAAATGCCCATCCAGATAAACCCCCTGTTTTGCAAGCTGCTGACAGCAAATGGTGGGGGTGGAAGGATGCCCTGTGCGAGGTTGGGATTACTGTGCGTTTTCTTTGTCCTGATTATGTTCAGAAAAAATATGTAAAAAAGATGGAGTCATGAAAGATGATTTCTTCAAATTCCCTTCTACACCACATCTTGCACTATTGGGTTCTATTGACGTGAGAGGGGACAAGGTTCTGTCGGAGTCTGAGCGGAATGAATTCCTTCGGCATGAGCTTGTTGTTGAAGAAAAAGTAGATGGCGCCAATCTTGGAATATCCTTTGATAAAGATGGTGCGATTCGTGTGCAAAACAGGGGTAACTACCTGCATTTTCCAGACAAGGGACAGTGGAAAAAGCTTTTTGAATGGATTACTCCACGTCAGGAGTTGCTTTTTGATCAATTGACTGATCGTTATATCCTGTTCGGAGAGTGGTGTTATGCCCAACACTCTGTCGTCTATAACCGGTTGACGGACTGGTTTCTTGGGTTCGATATTTACGACAAGTTGACTGCCAGTTTTTTTTCCTGTATGCGACGAAACGAAATTTTTCAGGCGATTGGCATCTCTCAGGTACCACAGGTTGCGATTGGTCACTTTACACTACAGGAACTGCTCAATCTTTTTTCGCAGTCACATTTCAGTGATAACCCATCGGAGGGACTTTATCTGCGATATAATCAGGGTGACTGGCTGATACAAAGAGCCAAGTTGGTCCGACCTGCTTTTATTCAATCAGTTGAACAACACTGGTCGAAATCTGGCATTAAGCCAAACCGGTTGAAGCTGGAGTGTTGAGAATGCATCAGGATAACACAGACATCAGCAACTCGTGGCAATACAGCACCATCCACAACTCTCCATGCAAGGTCATCGAAGAGCAGACCTTGTGGGGCCAAACGGTTTGCCGGGTGTGGTTGCCAAATCAGGATGCGGTTGTACGTGTTCCCAGTTCTGCGTTGCTGCCGCTAAATGTTGCCCTGCGCACTGAGTTAGAGGCTCATCGGATTGGATATATTTCTGCAGCCGCGAAGGTGGCGGAAGTTTTGGAAGGAGGAAGTAACGCTTCTGATGGCCATGTGCTGCTGGCTCCAATGGAGTCAAACGTGGTTCCGCTCCCACATCAAATTCATGCCTTGTCAAGAGCGGTTTCCTGCGACCGGGTTCGATATTTGCTGGCTGATGAGGTTGGCCTTGGCAAAACCATTGAAGCGGGACTTATCATGCGGGAGCTTAAGCTTCGCGGTTTGGTGCGCCGTACACTGGTGGTTGCTCCAAAAGGTTTGGCGACTCAGTGGGTCGCGGAGATGCAGACTCATTTCAATGAACAGTTTCGGCTGGTGCTTGGTGATGATATCGGGACGCTTCAGCGTTTGGTTCCTGGATCGGATAACGGTGATTCTCCATGGTCAATTTTTGATCAGGTGATTGTCTCTCTGGATTCGGTAAAACCAATGGACAAACGGCGGGGCTGGTTGGCTGAACGAGTTGGAGCGTATAACCGCAGCCGCTATGAAGAGTTGATAACTGCTGGATGGGATCTGGTCATTGTCGATGAAACTCACCGTTTGGGCGGCAGTACTGATCAGGCGGCAGAGCGGCTACGCTCACACCCTCTGCCTCACTGGCTGGAGAAGATGACGGTCGATTGTCTGCATGCTCACGGCGGTAAAGCAACACAAAAACGCACCGGGTGGGAGCTGACCTGGCCTGATGGCGATGTCTCTCATCGGTGCGTCTTCAGCTCCAGAGATGCACAAAACAAACCAGATACACTGTTGCTTAATCTGGAAAACAATCGACTTCGTGGGCTTGCACTCAACTTGCCGCAAATTATGGCTGCCCAGCCCATTCCTTGCGTCTCTTTAAGTGGACTGCCTCCAACGATTTCAGGTTTCTGGGCTCTTTTTGAAATCCGGCTGCAGGCAGGGATGCCCCAGAAAGGCGGGCTTATCAGAATCCCTCTCGTTCGTCGTCGCTACATCGCAGTTTTTCAGAGTGAAGAGGGTGCCATCTTTATGCCGACCGCCCGTCACATCTGGGATTCATTGCAATCAGAAGTGCTGAAGGTGCTTGCTTCCATGGAGCCAGATCAATCAATTGCCATATATAACCGTCTTCTGCAGGTTTGTGAAGATGAGGGTAAAGAGTTGTTTGATGCATTGCAGCAGGAACATCAATCGGCTATTGCTCGTGAAGAAGAGCGTGGAGCTGTTGCTTTCAGTGCCCGGAGAAGGGCTATCGAACGGGCAGGGTTACCGGAGGTACGTTATTATCGGACAAAGCAGTGTAATATTGAGGAGGCCGGGTGGCGCAGAGAGCTTGAATCAGCAAGGCAGATAGTTCCGGAGATTCGTCCGCTGCTGCTCATGCGCATCATGAAGGGAGGTTCACAGTGAGGAGCTGGAGAGAGAGTATTCTGAACGACTTTGTGCCGAAGGTGAGCCGTCTCACTCTTGTTGCGGATCCTGACAGCCTGTTGACGGAAGAGACTCTTGCTCTTGAACTGCGCCGTCGCGGTTTTGAGCTGATTGAATTCAACGATCCGTTTGAGTTTCGATATGCTTATGAATCGAAATACCGGGCAATGTGGGACAGGGGTGAGCATACCGATTTGGTGGTTATTCTTCGACTTCAGGATACCGAACTGGAATCTCTGCCTTATGACCTGTTGCAGGCCGGAAGAAAACTCTCTTTTAACCTTGGCAATCTTTTCCCAAACTTGAGCTACCCGGTTCTTGAGCAACTGGATCGCTCGTTTCTGGATGCCTTGTTCGAAGCTCAGCAGAAGCTCTCCCCTGACCGCATGGGTGATAATGCGACAAGGGATTTTATTTTACGTCATGTTTTTGCTATTGCAGCAGAGCTGATTGTAACCGATGCCGATCTGCTCAGGGTTCTGCTCCGCCTGCATTACAGTAAAATTGCTCTTCCTGAAATTTTGGCCATTCGTCTGGTCCAGCAGCTCCGGGGGCAAGCAGGGTTTCATGAATGGCCACTGGATGTTATCATTTCGGATGAGAAGGCTTTTTTTGCATTCCTTCAGGAGCGGTGGCCGCTCTTTTTGGGCAGAATAAGTGACGACAGCCAGCTTCGTGAAATTTCCTTAAAATATCCCGGGCCAGCCTCTCTTCCTTTTGATCATCATGACATACGGGTTTACGTCGACAATCTTTTTGTTGAAGGGAAATTGCATCCGGTTCAAAAACCTGGAGTCTCCATTGATGTATCGTCCTGGATTCGGAGTGGTATTGTTGAGCCAGGAACGGCTGATCAAACGTTACGGATTTCCCGGCTTTTTGAGATTATTGAAAAAGAGATGCCTGTCGAGGATTGCCGTTATTCTGACTGGATCACTTATGCCTTGAAATGGGCGGAGCTGACGGCATTGGTTCATTGCGCTGAGGATGAGGAAAGTAAAACACGGTTGCTGCAAATCGGTGATAAACTGAATGCCGCCTTTGCTCAATGGTTAAGAACCCATTATTCAAGTATCATCAATCTGTCGCCAAAAAATCCGGCGATGCTGCATCATGTGCCAAGAGGTCTGGCCCGAGAACTCGATGATGACAAAAAAAGTCGTGTGGCACTGCTCGTTGTTGACGGTTTATCGCTGGATCAGTGGGTCTCTGTTCGACAGATCCTCCATGTTCAGAACAGCAGTTTAATCATGAGGGAGTCAGCGGTGTTTGCCTGGATTCCAACATTGACCTCGGTCTCAAGACAGGCTATTTTTTCAGGCAAGCCGCCACTCTATTTCCCTGCATCAATACAGTCTACAAACAGCGAGAGCAATCTCTGGAGACAGTTCTGGGAGGATGCTGGTCTCTCCCGTCTTGACATCGCCTATCAACGGGGTCTTGGCGATGGAGATGTTTCAAGTACCCTTGAAGCGATGTTACATCCCGTTAAAACACGGGCACTTGGGCTGGTCGTGGACAAAGTTGACAAGATCATGCATGGTATGCAGCTCGGTTCGGCGGGCATGCACAATCAGATCAAGCAGTGGTGTCAGGGAGGGTTTCTCAATTCGCTTATCGATTATCTTTTGCTTCATGGTTATCAAGTCTGGTTGACCTCTGATCATGGCAATATTGAGTGCCAGGGCAAAGGTCGCCCTTCTGAAGGTGTCATTGCTGAAACCCGTGGAGAACGGGTTCGTGTCTATCCGACACCTGAACTTCGCACAACGGTTGCTCGTGAATTTCCTTTTGCCACCGAGTGGCAACCGATCGGGTTGCCTCAGGGGTATTTCCCGCTTATTGCCAGTGGCAGGGAAGCATTTGTTACTCCAGGCACGGCAATTGTTGGGCATGGAGGTGTTTCAATCGAAGAGGTCATTGTTCCTTTGATAAAGTTTGAGAGAGGTT
>SESE01000593.1_pt1 | contig 15121 bp, 9 predicted proteins | sample 3171371 | NCBI WGS metagenome assembly SESE01 (sample SAMN06051881, study PRJNA518727) | freshwater metagenome | biome: subpolar coniferous forest; feature: holomictic lake; material: water; isolation source: holomictic Lake 442, 13 m depth | place: Canada: near Kenora, Ontario | collected... | reverse complement strand
AACACCTGATAATAACAACCAAGACCATGGAACAACCTGAATCAAATAAAATGGCTGAAAACACTCCTTCCGGAAAAGAGACGGAAAAAACATCAAATCCGCTGCGTATCGTGATAATCGGCGTTCTCCTTGCCATCGCCCTGATATGGGGTGGCAGCCAGCTCTACCACTCGTTCCTCTACGTTGAAACGGATAACGCACAGATAGACGGTGATATTTACCCGGTCATTTCGCGCGTTCCGGGAAAAGTAGATGAGGTGCTGGCAAGCGATAACCAGGAGGTTAAAAAGGGTGATACTCTGATACGGCTTGACGCAAACGATTATGCAGTACGCCGCGACATTGCCGCTGCAGCGTTACTCAGCGCCCAAGCCTCGGTTAAAGCTACGACCGAGCAGGCAAACGCAGCGAAAGCTGGAGCCAGCGCAGCGGATGCGACAAACCGGAAACTCCAGGCCGATCTTCGCCGCAACAAAAATCTCCGTGCACAGGATGTCATTTCCCAGGCGGAGTTTGATGGTGTCAGTGCTGGTGCACAGGCTGCTTCAGCCCAATATGCCGCTGCGGGCAATCAATATGATGCCTCGCTTGCCTTGATACCCTTAAAGATGGCCGAAGTAAAAAAACGTGAAGCCGAGTTGCGTGAAGCTGAGCTGCAATTGTCGTACACAACCATTACCGCCCCGGCATCCGGTCATGTCTCTAAAAAGAATGTCCAGCCAGGGCAGTACGTCGCTCCCGGCCAGCAGCTTATTGCGCTTGTCGGCAGCAAGGATCTCTGGATTGTAGCAAATTTCAAGGAGACGCAGCTTGATAAAATAGCTCCCGGGCTGCCAGTCATTATCAAGGTGGATGCCTACCCTGGTAAAGAGTTCAAGGGCAAGGTGGAATCGCTCTCCTCCGGCACCGGCGCAAAATTTGCACTCCTCCCGCCCGACAACGCCAGCGGCAACTTTGTGAAGGTGACACAGCGTGTACCGGTAAAAATCATCTTTACCGAAAAACCTGATCCCCATTACCCGCTTGCCGCAGGGATGAATGTTGTGGTCGAGGTAAAGGTAAAGTGAGAGTTTTTGTTCAGCTCCGCAGGAGTGAGATATTGGTAGCAAATAAACATTGAACCGGAAACCATAACGCATGGCCCAGTCACAACAACAGAATGGCACCGCAGTAGCGGCAATGCTGCCGAATCCCGCTCAGACCTACGACACCGGATTTCGGAAAATGATCATCACCCTGACGGTGATCGTCTCGGCGATGCTTGAGCTGATCGATACCACCATTGTGAACGTTGCCATTACGCAAATCAGCGGAAACCTTGGCGCCAGCATTGATGATGTTGCATGGGTAGTCACCAGCTATGCCATCGCCAATGTGATTGTGATTCCTCTTTCCGGATTTCTCGGCAACCTGCTTGGACGCAGAAACTACTACATCGGCTCAATTCTGCTTTTTACCGTGGCATCGCTTTTTTGCGGCATGGCTACCGATATCTGGGCGCTGGTCTTTTTCCGCTTTCTGCAGGGTATCGGCGGGGGAGCGCTCCTGCCAACATCCCAGGCCATCCTCTATGAAACCTACCGGCCCGAAGAGCGCGGCAAGGCAACCGGCATTTTTTCGATGGGACTGGTACTTGGCCCTACCATAGGCCCGCTTCTCGGCGGATACCTTGTGGACTACTTCTCCTGGGAGTGGTGCTTTTTTGTGAATATCCCGATCGGGTTACTGGCGGCATGGTCCTCCTTCACCTTTCTCAGGGAACCGAAGGTTAAGCACTCGGTTTCAAAAATTGACTGGACAGGCATCGGACTGCTCGCGGTCGGTATCGGTTCACTGCAATTCATTCTCGAAAAGGGAGAATCAAAAGACTGGTTTGAAACACCTTATATCACATACTTCACCATCATCGCAGTTTTATCCCTTATCGCCTTTGTCTGGTGGGAACTGCACACCGAAGAGCCTGCCGTTGACCTGCGCGTGCTGGCCCGCAGCCACAACCTCCCGATAGCGGCGATTTTGACCTTTGTGGTAGGTTTCGGTCTTTATGGCTCTCTCTTTGTCTTTCCTGTCTTTGTGCAACGCCTGCTCGGATTTACGGCAGTGCTGACCGGACTGGTTCTCTTCCCCAGCGCCATGGTAACCGGCATGATCTCCATGCCGCTCGGCATAGCAATGCAGAAAGGTGTCTCGCCAAAAAAGCTGATGGCCGTTGGTATGGTGGCATTCATCATCTTCTGCTGGACACTCGGCCAGCAAACCATGCAGTCAGGTGCCTCAAACTTCTTCTGGATACTGCTCCTGCGAGGTTTAGCGCTGGGCTTCCTGTTCATCCCCGTCACTATGCTTGCCGTATCGGGTCTGCATGGCAAAGACATTGGGCAAGCAACAGGGCTCAACAACATGGTACGCCAGCTTGGCGGCTCGTTCGGTATTGCGCTCACCAACACCTATATCGTCAGACGGGTAGCAGAACACCGTGTGGAGCTGCTCAGCCATCTCTCGCCTTACGACCCGGCAGCCGTTGCAAGACTTGATGCTATCAAGCAGACCGCTATCATGAAAACTGGCCTTTCGCCAGCCGGAGCAGAGTTGGCTGCATTGAACTCACTTGAAGGCACACTGACCGTTCAAAGCCACCATCTGGCCTACATGGATGCCTTCATGCTTGTTGCACTCCTTTTTGCAATTGCCTTGCCACTGCTCTTCTTTATCAAGATCAAAAAAGAGGAGAAAGCTGATTTGTCGGGAGCGCACTGAGATGGATGTTGGGAAGATGGTATGCGGGTTGGTTTTCGAAAGTTGCTATTTCTGCATATCAGTTTGTTTTATATGCTTTTGAAGGTTTTCATCAAAAGTCAAAACCTCATACTGTTCAACAGCATGATATGCCCAAAGTAAAGTATCAACAAAGTCAAATACTGTTGTACTATAACAGGCAAGAGCTTTTAAGAATACATCTCTCTTTTCAACACGCACTAATTGCTGGTTCACGAGGGCGCAAAGACGATGATGAATTTCCTGCCTGTCAACCTTGTACACTTTTTGTAAAACATATACGACTTCGCATGCAGCCTCTATTGGTAAGGTCACAGAGTGTTGCTCAAGGATGTCTGCTGCTTTAGGCGATAACACCGGATGATCATCTAAAAGATAGCGCAAGACAATATTTGCATCAACAATCACCATATTTTTCATTTACAGCGTTTGGCCATGCTTCATGTTCGCGATCAATAAATGCAGCATTTGCATACTGATGCAAGCATCCCCTCAGACTTTTTTTAGCAATAGAACCTTCATCACGTTGTGTCATAGAAAGCACAATAATTTCAACTTGCTGCCCCCAAAATTGCTTGGGAAGCCGAATATTGACGTGCCCCTTTTCCACGGTTTGAATTTCTCGAATTGCGTCCATTTGCTTTATTATGATTTGTAGGCTCTGCGCGTATTGTTTTGCAAGGCGCATTGTTGAAAGCTATTAGCACAACACACCCATTTAAGCTGAAGCGTTTTGGAAACCAAGACACCTATAAGAAGTTACGCATATTTTGGAGCATATCCAGTTATCAAGACTATTTTCAGCCAGACAAATAAAGCTGAACCGTTGAATATCAAAGAAGGTTTGCCGTATCAGACTTATATATCAAGTATTATCCACAAGTTCATTAACGGAACACTGGTTGATTGAGCTGCATAAAAATCACTTTCCGCAGCACTTCTTGAACTTCTTTCCACTCCCGCAGGGACAGGGCTCATTGCGTCCAATTCGCTCAGCTTCTGTTGCCAACGCCATCCCTTTTACTCTTGCCAGTTCATGGCGCCGATAAGGGAGCCAGAACTTATTGATTTCCCTCACACAATCAGGAACTCTCTCCCAGATCTCCCTGAACTTCTTTGTCGGTAACGGAACGGGATCGTCAAACCTGACGCTGAGCATGTAAATCGCGGACAACAAGACTGAGGAGTGTTTGTTATTAATCAGCGGTTCCCAATCAGAATTGTTACAGTTCACTCCGATCATAAATCCCGTTGCCCACAGCTTGATGAAAAAATCCCTGGTTTCTTCACTCTCATGCTCAATCGTCTCGGGAAGCGGTTCATACTCATCCGGGTACTTTGACAACAGCGTGACGATGCTGTTCATCATCTTCATCAGCAGCTCCATAATACGTTGCGCCTGATCATCCGTCTCAAATTTCGGTTCTTCTCCACTCCCACTCATATCCCAGACATAGGGAAGCCATGTACTGGGAAGAACCGTTACCGGCCCAATGACCAACGCCGTAAAAAATCCGTCAAGGGTATCAAGCAGCATTGCCCCTTCAGGGGCTGCGTCCGAAAGAAGAAAATCCTGAAGCTCATCAAGCTCACTGTCGGTTATCTCAATCGGGGTGTTCTCTGAAAAATCTTTCTGTATCATCATCGCGATGGTTTATTATGCTTCCAATCTTACGGCTTTCCTTATCCCCCGCTCATTCGCTCATACACCTGACTTCCCAGCCACTTCGACACCAGCTCCTGCAATTCTGGTTTGCCCATAAAGTCGGCAAAAAGCTCCTCGTTGAGTTCCATGCGCTCAATAAACAATGACTCCAGAACTTGCCTGAACACAAGCTGAAATTTATCGAGTGAATTGACTCCTGCAGCTTTCTTGAGCGCTTCATTCTGGCTTGCCGCTTCTGCGATCTGATCGAAAAAGAGTTGATCCGCATCATTCAAGTCACCGCCAAAGCGCTCGTTGATGAGATCAATGAGCCGGGAGAGTGACACCTCATCCTCATGCACCATGCCGCTGCCCACTTCACGGGGGCCATCAAGTGGCTTGGCGAAGCCTTCACTCAAACTGATCGAACCCTCACTGATCTTCTGCAAACGGTAATAGTCGAGTTCAACCTCTTCATCAAACTGGTATCCAGCGCCACTCTTCCGTTTTGGCAGCTTCAATGCCAGATGGCGCAAGTAGGTGAATAGCTTCTCTAAATCGCTGTCCTGATAGGGAATCACCTGGCTCAAAAAGCTGTAAAGATTGCGGAAAGCCTGGGCCTTGCCGCGCCACAACTCAGCCTCCTCCTCTTCCGTGTTTTGCAAATGCTGAAACCGCGCAACTGCACCATCAAGAATTGCATTCATTTGTTTGTGATCGGCAGCGCTTTGGCGTCGCTTGGGCGCAAAAAAGATAGCCGCAAAGTCGTTCACTTCGGGTTGAAGATAAATTCCTGAAGCATCAAGCTCTGCCTTAACGGTGTAAAGCCTGTCAGCATCCACCTGCTCACCCATCACAGAACCTTCGTAGTACTGACGAAACGCCTCCTGAATTTCGGCAGGATCATTAACAAAGTCGAGCACAAAGGTGTCGTCCTTGAGTGGATGCGTCCGATTCAAGCGAGAGAGCGCCTGCACCGCCTGAATTCCACCGAGCCGCTTGTCGATATACATTGAATGCAAGAGCGGCTGGTCAAATCCGGTCTGATATTTCTCCGCCACCAGCAAAACGCGGTATTCAACATTGGCAAAGGTATCGGGCAACTCCTTCTCCTTCACCCCGCCGTTCATTTCAACTTCGGTGTAGCTTTTATCGGGTAATTTGTCATCATCAACCGTACCGGAAAAGGCCACCAAGCTCTTGATGGGATAGCCCTTTTCGGCAATATATTCGTCGAAAGCCTGTTTGTAGCGCACTGCTTCCAGCCGCGAGCCGGTAATCACCATAGCCTTGGCATGACCTCCGATTTTGTGCCGGGTATGCTGATAAAAATGCTCAACCATAACCTCCGTTTTTTGCCCGATATTGTGGGGATGCAGACGCATGAAGCGAGCGAGCGCTTTGGCAGCCTTTTTGCGCTCCACATTCGGGTCCTCCTCCGCCTTTTTGATAAGCCGGTAGTAGGTTTTATAGGTCACATAATTGGCCAGCACATTCATAATGAAGCCTTCCTCAATGGCCTGCCGCATGGTGTAGCGGTGAAAAGGCTCTCCGTTTCGACCAAAGATGGCCAGCGTCTTGTGCTTCGGCGTGGCGGTAAAGGCAAAAAAGCTTATATGTTGCTGGCGTCCACGCTTGGCCATGGAGCGAAACAGACGCTCCAGATTCACTTCACCCTCTTCCTCGGCTATCTCTCTTGCTTTCTGCCGCAACTCACTGCCTCCCAGCACACCTTTAAGCTCAGTAGCGGTTTCGCCCGATTGCGAACTGTGTGCCTCATCAATAATCACCGCGTATTTTCGTGTCGGCAGATAACTGTTGCTCCCTTCTCCGCGCTCCTCGGCAAGTTTCGTCAACTGGCCGGAAACAAACGGAAACTTCTGCAAGGTGGTGATAATGATCGGCACACCCGACTCCAGCGCTTCAGCAAGTTGACGCGAGTCTTCATCAATTTTCTGCACCACCCCCTGCCGGTGATCGAACTGATAGATAGTGTTCTGCAACTGACGGTCGAGCACCACTCGATCAGTAATGACAACCACGCTGTCGAATATCCGTTCATCTTTTTCGTTGTGCAGCGAGGAGAGGCGATGCGCCAGCCAGGCAATGGTATTGCTCTTGCCACTGCCCGCCGAATGCTCAACCAGGTAGTTATGCCCCACCCCTTCGGAGGCAACAGCCGCCACGATATGCCGCACCGCTTGCAACTGATGATAGCGCGGGAAGATCATGCTTTCTGTCCGAACCTTCCTGAATTCGTCGGTTATCTTCTCCTGCACGTCCAGATGGAGAAATCGCGCCAGCAAATCAAGCAAACTGTGGCGCTGCAACACCTCTTCCCACAGGTATGCTGTTTTGTAGTTCCGACCATCCTTGTCGGGCTCATTGCCTGCACCACCTTGATTGCCCCGGTTGAACAGCAGAAAATGGGTACCCAAACCAGCGAGCCGAGTGGTCATCTGCGTCTCTTCCGTATCCACAGCAAAATGGACCAGCGTCCGTTTGGTGAACTGGAAAATCAACTCGCGCGGGTCACGGTCATGACGATATTGGTGGATGGCGTTGGCCGCCGTCTGTCCGGTAAGCGGGTTCTTCAACTCCAGCGTCACCACCGGCACACCATTGAGCGACAGCACCACATCGAGTGACTTTTCACTCTGGGTACTGAAATGCAGTTGCCGGGTCAAGCCAAGCCGATTGGCCTGGTAATTTGATTCCAGCTCGCGATTGAGCCCATGTGCAGGACGAAAAAAGGCAAGACGCAGGGTTTTGCCAAAACATTTGAAGCCATGACGAAGAGTAGACAAAACACCATGCGTATCCATCCACTTGCACAGTGCCTCAAGAACGCGGTTGCCACACTCTTCGCCATGGAGAGATTGCAATTTTTCCCACTGTTTCGCCTGAGTGCTGCGAATAAACTCCAGCACCTCGTCGGGGAAAATTGCCCGCTCACGGTCGAAAGCCGCTGATGAAAGCTTGTGATAACCATCGGCCAACAGGACGGACTCAATGGCCGTTTCAAAGGCAGCTTCGCTGGTTTGTTTCATGAGAGAGAATCCTTACTCAACGGCTATCTTTTTGACGCATGAAATAAACGACTGTTGCATTTATAGATAATGCTTATTGGTTGGTTTCAGCAAGTTCCGCACCCAGCCAATCTTATCGTTCACCGCCGGAAATAACTTTCCAAACATCTCTGTATTCTCTACCGGAGAGTGGAGCGTTAGAGGAACGCGCACGGTTCCAGGTTTCAATATCAGCGGAAGCAAGAAATTGTCGAACTTTCTGGATACCCGATGCTCCTGCTCCCTCGTTGACATTCTGCTGATAAATTTCACCCATTCGCTCAGCAATTGAACGCGGGATACCATTCATGCGCATGAGAACGCCTGCCTCTGTTTTCACACCATGGTAAATCATGGCTGGCAGCAGATCGATTTGCCTTTTTTGCTGAGATGAAAGACTATTAAAATCAATTCCTGAAAGCCGACTGAGCGCAGACAACCCCCAAGTCCCGTTATTTGCAAGATTCCGATAAATTGCTTTACATGCTTCAGTAATCGCATGAGTAGTTGTATCATCACCAGACTGAAAGTAAGTCGTGGCAATCTCCCTGATAGTGCGCCCATCAACCCAAGCCTTGGTTATTTCCGCCAATTTACGGTTGTCAATACCAGATCCCTTAAGTTCATCCAGGTTTCGCGCAAGCTGGGGTATCCGAAGCATAATACCATAGAAGTCAGCCATACCACCGTCATTTCCAAAAAGTCTATCAGCAGAAAAGTCATTTGCTGTAAGATTGCGCTCAAGCGCAGAAACTCCTCTCAACGCTTGCCCAACCCCCTCAAATGAAAAACCTGTCATATCGGCCATTGCCACTTGGCCAGGATTAGCTGAAATCTTGCGTGCGTATTGTTTCGTCGCTTCAAGCAATTTTTGAGCACGACCCCGGCCTTCGGCGCTCTCTTGAAGAACGCGATAACCATAGGTATTACGTAAGGATAATTCTGCCGTTGCAATAACACGCTCCAAGTTACCGATCTCACGAACAAGGTGGTTTACGTAACAGCGAAAATCCTCCCATTGGTCTTTTTGGATGACTGCGGCCAGTTCATCAGGTGAATTCGCCGCATCCAGCTCTGCGACGACAGTAACCAGGCAAGAGACCAATTCGCCTGTAGCTTTTTTAACGAAACGAATAATTTCATTCGGTCGATTGGCCTCAGCGATACCGACAACCCCAACACTGTCTTGATTTATTCGACCCGCGCGCCCTGCCAGATTCCAGAACTCACGGGATCCCATTGGAACCCCATACGGATACAAGGTTGTAGCTAAAAATACCGATGACACGGGAAAATTTATACCTTGCGCCAGCGTAGTTGTCGCGCAGAGGACACGAATATCTCCTTCCTCCGCTAACCACTCAATAAGCGACCTCACCTCATCGGAAAGGCCTGCATGGTGTACAGCAACACCACGGTCAAGCATCCCAATTAACTCAAAATCGGCGCTAATCTCTGCGGTAAGAAATTTTTGAACAAGTTGTATCCGCTCCGATGGCATGTCAATTACCGGCAGCTTCTTCGCCGCCTCTCGCGCCATTGCCCATGCAGTGGGAATAGTACCCCCGACGGCAATACTTGTGCCCCGCGAGGAAAATACGCTGGCCATAGCGGCTGCCTGAAGGGCAAAACCCTGCTGCTCTCCATTTGCCTTAATCAGCCTGGATTTCGGCAAGTCGAGCGGCTTGGTGCGTCCCACTTGGTGCGTTCCTTCCAGATGAATCGTTTTCGGCGTCGTGACCAGTGTCTGATATTGGAGCCGCCATCCAGCCCTTTGGCTATCGTCACCCTCAGCGCGGAACATGCCAACGATACGCTCGTTGGGCCTCCAAACACTGGTACCAAGAGTAATTGAGCGCCCGCCGCCAACATCATTGGCCAGCCATCGTGCCAATGCCCCTGCTTTCTCGACAAAAGGCATTAACAACAGGAAATTCGCCTGTGTACTTTCCTGTTTGATTGTAGCAAGCAACAGTTCGATACGCATACCACGCGACTCGCTCTCCATATTATGAGCCTCGTCCATCACAATAAGCGCGAGCGGACGCTGTACCTTCTTGTTACGAATCACCAATTGAAGTTTTTCTGGTGTCGCCACGAGGACATCAAAACTCCGTTCATCGCCTTGAGCAACTCCTGACAACATCTCCTCTTCAATCGCATCAATCTCGACTGCACCGGTGAGTTGCTCCACTCGCACACCAACGGGCGTAAAATCGCGACGCAGGCGCCGAGTGATTTGTGCACTAAGTGCTCGGGTAGGCACAACGTAGGCGACCCAACCGCCCTCTTCGGCAAATTGATTGAGTGCCTGAAGAATGCGAAACTGAGCAAGCAGTGTTTTACCCCCTGACGTTGGTAAATCAATAACCACAGCCGTAGCCGCTTGATCGAGCAATCCCTGTTCCTGCAATGCTGCTCTTTGCGGAGGTAACAGCTCAAACATGGCTTGATGCTTGGTGGCGAAACCGACAAAGCGAGTGACTCGTGAATTGATCGAGTGGGCGACCCACCAGAGCGAACCGGAAACCATTTGCCGAGCGGTTGCATGCAGCCAGCGCATGAGAACTTCCAGTTGTGCGTCTCCGCCAGCGGTCGCTGCATCCGTCGCAGCTTCGAAATGTTTATCGAGAAGCGCATTGATGCCTCTCGGCTCACCCTGCAAGACATACTTGGCTAATAACTCAGTGGCTTTTGCCCAGTTATATAAGGCAATCAACCGCAGGGCCATGGCTCGATCCTGCTCATCGGAACCGCTGTCAAGTGAACTCCGTTCGTATTGTCGCTGATCTTCTCTCAATCCAGCGACAATTTCTCTGACACGATCAAGATCGTCCCAGCCTTTTTTGCGGAAGAGACGCACCCAGCAGTCGAAAAGTCGAAAAAGCAAACGGTAATGCCATGGCTGATCTGCTGCAGAAGGCTCCGCTATACTCCCTCCATTATCCAGATACCAACGCCGGATATCCGACCAACGATCCCCACAGTAAGCCAACGCTGACAAATGAAGGACATGAAAAACCCGCTCTTCAGTAGCCTCAGGAACATCGAACAATCGCCTCAATTCAAAGGTGCGCCATGCTCCCCCAATACATTGTTTCCGTAATTCGTCCTCTGTAGTGGATAAGTTTAAAAAAGCTGGCAGACCCTCTATCGCGACCATCTCATAGGCCATCGCAATACGGCGCAGTAAATCTCCGTCACTGGCCCGCTCTTCAAATGTAAGGCGCATTTGCCTGCCCACCGCTTTGGCGACCAGTCGCGCGTTTGCGACCTCCAAACTTCGGTCTCGCTCGCTAGCCCCAACAGCAAGAACTACCCAGTGATTATCAACACGCTCCATATCTTCTTTGCGCAGGCTCATAGAGCACCTCCATTTCGTCGGGTTGTCACAACCTGTGAGCCCAAAGTGGCAATTCGGCCTTGCGGGAGGTAGAGCGCCAACAACTCAATGACCGTAGAGGTTGGACATTCCTGTCCAAGTCGAGTCACCCGAACCCGCAAATCATCCTCATTTGGAGGTACATCCCGCACCATAAGGCCAAAAATTCTCACGTCGCTGTTATCGCGTAAATACACGCGGGCTGCGGACTGAAAACGCTCCTTCCATGTAGCGTTCACCGCACGATGGGCAAGATATTTAACAAGATCATCTCTAATCTCGGAACGATCACGAAGATCTTCCATCTGTTGTTTCAAGCCATGCCGACCATAGGCTGCACCGGGAGGATAAGTCTGTTCGGCGGATGTTTTCACTTCGCCAAAAGCAAAATGATCTCCCTCACCATCACATTGGAAGCCAACCAAATCGGCACCAGGTAAACTCGACCCTCGCTTGCGCTCATCACGACCATCAGACCAGGGAAAATGGCAGTTCCTGCATTCCGTCAAATAGTACTCTGCCAGTGCTTCGCCCACCCGCCACTCTTCTGGTTCTCGAACGTTGTGCAGAAGCATATCAAGATTGTCTTGGGCAAACTGCGTATCGGTTACGCCGTCAAGCAGAGCTGCAATTTCGTCATTGCCAGCATCATCAAAAACCAGTGCGGCAACCTGACCTGACAGCGCAGCATCAAGGTCAATTGGCGATACACTCAAGCCAACGCCAGTAACAGGGAATGCTCCCAAAGTATAGTGTGTGTCGGCAATGAACATGAAATACTAATAAGGTTTTTTTCTAATATGGTAAAGTAATCATCGCAAAACCACACTTGCTCGGTTTTCAGTTCTACAATTGATGCCATCAGAGCTGCATTCGATTTTCCCGTTAACAGCGGCAGTAATCAGCGCGGCACGGCGCTCTTTGGCCAAAGAGATAGACATCCTTAATGCGTCCTCCAAATCGAAAATTCTTTTCGCCTCTTTACTGAGTGCAGCTACAATCAAATGTTGTTCTTCAAATGGTGGTAATGGTATTCGAATATTTTTGAATTCGTTCCAGTAAAGCCGTAATCGGTCTGATGCCATGTAACCAAACCACAGCTCTTTTGAACAAGCAATGAGGTTTCATGCGTAACTACCAGTTTCAGCACACTCATTCTTCTGCCTCCTTCAACTCTCCGGCCTCTTCACTCCACTCTTCCAGCTTTTGCCGCAACAACTCTTTGCCGGGCAGATAGAGCTGATATGCCTTTGCGTGAATATTGCTCCCCGCTGGCAAGGTTATTTCTACCAAAGCATCGTGCTTCTTTTTGCAAAGAACTATGCCGATGGTCGGGTGTTCATCTTCCAGCTTCACAAAACGGTCGAAATAGTTGACATACATCTGCATCTGCCCTAGGTTCTGGTGGGTAAGAGTGCCGATTTTCAGGTCGATAAGTACGTAGCAGCGAAGCAAACGGTTGTAGAAAACCAGGTCAACGAAAAAGTGCTCTTCGTCAAAGGTGAAACGCTTCTGTCTGGCCTCGAACAGAAATCCTTTTCCTAATTCAAGCAGAAAATGTTCAAGCTTGTCAATGATGGCGCTTTCAAAATCTGATTCGGAATACCTGTTCTTTTCATCCAGACCAAGGAATTCAAGGACATAAGGATCTTTCAGCAAATCCTCCGGATGACTGATAATCTGCCCCTCCGCAGCAAGATTCATGATGCCCTTTTTGTCCCGGCTGAGGGCAAGACGTTCGTAAAGGCTGGAACCATACTGTCGCTTGAGTTCTGGCAATGTCCAGCCGCTGGATGATGCCTCGATTTCATAAAACCGGCGCTCATCGTTATTATCTATTGAAATCAGAAAAACGTATTGCGACCAGCTCAAGGTAAACGGTGAAGCTAATTTGGCAGATGGCATCTGCCAAATCGGTAAATGAGCATTTTCTGATATCAATTCGCCCTGCGACATTCTGCGTTTCTGACCCTGCGTCAATTTTTCAGAAGCTGCCGGTACATTGTCAGGAACCCTATGCGCATACAAAAGGTAGAACTTGCGCATGCTTCGCAGATTGCGTTCCGAAAAACCTTTGCCAAACTCTGCGGTCAAATCGGTTGCCAGCTCTTTGATTGTCTGTTTCCCGTATTCCGCACGTTCCGAGCCCTGTTGTTCGTGCTCAACAATTCGACGGCCAATTTCGAAGTTGGTAAACACCTGAATCAAGTCAACGGAATGCACTACCGCCTGACGGGCAGCGCGTATCAGCGCCCGAATTTCGGTCATCAGCGCGTTCACTCCGTCACCTCCTTCAGCAAATCCATGATCCGTTTCTCGACATCAGCCAGCTCAGTATCAATCTCTTTCAATGAGCGAGGTGCTTTGTACTGAAAGAAAACTCTGTTGAAGTTGATCTCGTATCCCACCTTGCCGATACCGCCATCCAGCTCGTCGAGTGTTTCGCGGTCAATCCAGGCATCTGACACATAAGGTCGCACTTCGCGGAGAAAGTAGCCGACAATATCTTCCTTGAGAGGAATGTTTTCGGTGTCTTTGAGCGCTGGATCAGGCTCGTATTCGATATGCTTGCCTTTAGTTGCAACATGCAGACCAACCACCGTTTCCAGCTCGGTGCGTGTCAAACCGGCAGGCAGGGTCTGATCAGGAAACAGCATTTTAATGTCCAAAGCTTCAATCTTTTGCTGTTTGGCTATAACCGGTTCTGCTGCCGGATCAACTTCGGTGAAAACCTCTCGGAAGATTTTTTTTTGCGCCGTACCCTTGGCTCCAGGCGTCCATCCGCTTGCTTGATCGGGCAGGGCTTTGACCACTCGCTGCACCTTTTCCCACACGCTGTTCCAGTCAAAAAGAGGCTCGGTGCCCAGCACCTCTTCCATTGAGAGAACAGCATCAAGCAATTCGGGGCAGGTGTCGAGAAAGCGCTCTTTTGTTTTACGGGTAATCTGGAAGCGCAGCCGCAACGGGCGATGAACGGTGATACGCCGATAGCCAAAGTCAGTGTTATCAAAAATTTTGCTGGTTTTGGAGTTGTCGAGCGCACCATGCTCGCGCGTAACCGTCTCAATGGCAGCTTCATCAAGGTAGCGACGCTTGTTGCCGAGACTACGCTTCATCGGTATCCAGCGTTCGCGAGCATCGATCAACTGAATCTTGCCTTTGCGGTAAGCCGCTTTCCGGTTGCTGAGCACCCAGACAAAGGTACCGATACCGGTGTTGTAGAACATCTGCTCGGGCAGGGCGACGATGGCTTCGAGCCAGTCGTGCTCAATAATCCACCGGCGAATTTCACTCTCGCCGCTGCCTGCGCCACCGGTAAAGAGGGGTGAACCATTGAAGACGATGGCCACGCGTGAGCCGGGCTTGTTGCGGTTGCCCTCTTGCCATGGCTGATATTTGGAGATCATGTGAACAAGAAAGAGCAGCGCTCCATCGTTGATGCGCGGGAGCTTACCATTGTAGCCCCGGAAGTTTGGGGAGCGGTCAATCACTCTCTTCTCCCCCTTCCAATCCACTCCAAACGGTGGATTGGCGAGCAGATAATCAAAACGCATCTCAGGAAATTTATCGTCGATCAGGGTATTTCCATATTCAATACGGCTATCTTTATGACCTTTTATAAGCAGGTCAGAGGCCGCTACGGCGTAGGAGCGCGGGTTATAGTCCTGTCCAAACACTTTAACCGTTGCCTGCTCGTTGTGGGCACGAATCCAGTTCTGCGCCTCGGCCAACATGCCACCCGTACCACAGGCTGGATCGCAGATCGTAACGATAATGCCCTCCTGTGTCAATACCCTGGTATCGGGCTCCAGAAGCAGGTTTACCATCAGTCGAATAACTTCGCGGGGCGTGAAGTGGTCGCCGGAGGTCTCGTTCGCCGCTTCATTGAATCGCCGGATCAGCTCTTCGAAGACCAGCCCCATGGTGATGTTATCGACCCGCGAGGGGTGCAGATCCATATCTTCGAACTGGGCAACGACCTGATAGAGTCGGTTGGCCTCTTCAAGCTTTTCGATCTCCTTGTCGAACTCAAAGCGCTCAAAAATTTTGCGGATGTTCTCTGAAAAGCCGTTAATATAATCGGTGAGATGGCGACCGATATTGTCGGGGTCACCCTTCAGCTTGCGAAAATTGAGCTGGCTGTGGTTATGAAATCCCAGCGGCTTGCCATCTTCATCTTTGGCCAGGTTATTCAGTATGGCTTCAATACTGGGAAAACCCTTGGTGGTAAGCTCTGCGTGTTTGTTGAGC
>SESE01000592.1_pt1 | contig 15130 bp, 7 predicted proteins | sample 3171371 | NCBI WGS metagenome assembly SESE01 (sample SAMN06051881, study PRJNA518727) | freshwater metagenome | biome: subpolar coniferous forest; feature: holomictic lake; material: water; isolation source: holomictic Lake 442, 13 m depth | place: Canada: near Kenora, Ontario | collected... | reverse complement strand
TACACCAGCCGCTGGATGTCCGTGCGAGCCAGGGGTTCCAAGACCGCCAGGGCACCACTCCGGGGTGGATCAATCAGGGCGCGGTGGTAGCCTCCCCGCCACCAGGGCTCATCCCCGGAGACATTCTGGAGATCGGCGGCCAGGAAACGCGCCGCTAAACCATTGTCCCGGGCATTGCCTTCGGCCCGCACGACCAATCCAGCATCCCCCTCCACCCCCAGCACGGTAGCCCCCCGGGCGGCGATTGGCAGGGTAAAATTGCCCAGTCCGCAAAACAGATCCAGTATCCCCTCCCCGGGTTGGGGATCGAGATATGTCAGGGCCAGATCGACCATGGCCTGGTTCACCACCCGGTTGACCTGGGTAAAATCCCCCGGTTCAAAAGTGATCGTCACCCCCGCCGCCGGCAATCTGTAGGTGAGCCGCAAGGGTTCATCGAGGGGCAACAGGGAGGTCGGGCCACCGCTCTGGAGATAGATCGAAAATCCGTAGGCCGCGCCCCACACTCGCAAGCGTTCGCGGTCTGCTGCCGTCAGGGGCAAGAGATGCCGGAACACCAAGATCGTGCCGTTGTCGCCCCGGCTGACCTCCACCTGGGGGATCTGATCGCGGATCGACAGACCGTCGATGACCTCGCGGAGTGTCCCCAGACGCTCCCCGACAGCCGGATGCAGGGTCTCGCAGCGGGATAGATCCGCCAGATACGACGAACGCCGCTCCCGGAAACCCACCAGCAGACGATTTTTTTTCACCACCCATTTGGCCCCCAGCCGGGCCTTTTCGCGGTATCCCCAGACCGGCCCGGTGACGGGTTTAAGCCAGGTTTGGGGTGCCACCTGGCCGATGTGTTGCAATGCGTCCTCCAGCACCTGACGCTTGGCCGCGATTTGGGCCGCAGGTGCCAGGTGTTGCAGCAGACAACCGCCACAGACACCAAAATGCGGGCAGCGGGGTTTGACGCGATCCGGAGACGGGGTGAGTACCGCCCGCAAGGCCGCCTCGTCGTGGCGGCGCTGACGACGCTGAATATTCACCCGCACCCGTTCGCCCGGCAGGGCTCCGTCAATGAACAGAACCTTGCCGTCAAGGCGTGCCACCCCCCGGCCATCCTGGGTCAGGGAATCAATAGACACTTCGTGTTCTAAATCAAGAGGTTCTGTCATGTCTGCTCAAATATGCTCAAATATACTCAAACGGTTTTTGGTTCATAGGGGAGTTAATCTGAGCCTATTTTGATTCTGTCTGTAAATAGCTGTAAATACCGAAGGCGGGTAGCTTTTTCCGCGTCGCCATCAACACGATTGACGGCGAGCAAGGACTAGGATGAAACTAGGGAAAGAAACCACATCCTGGAAACCCATGCCGCATCCCCCTCTCCCGCCGAGCCACGCCATTACGTCCACCAGATCCAAAGCCGGTTCGGGAGGGATTGCTCAGGGTAACCCACCCACCGAAAAGGCGGAAAAAAACACCCCACCGGAGATCGAAGAAATTATCGGCAACCTTTCTGATCTCAAGGAAGGTGAAATTCTCCTTCCGGGTTTCGTGATTCGAAAACCGGAAGGACTTTGCGTCGATCTGGTGCTTTTGGAGAAACAGCCAAAGGCGTTTGCGGAATTTGTCGAGCGTACTTTTGCTGCCAACGCCTATTTTCCAAAAAGCGATTTCCGGGTCTTCCAGATGCTCCTGTTCGATCCTGAAAAAACCGCCAAGCTCAGGGCCAACCTGGAAGCAGCCAGACAAATTCCGGCCATCCGCTTTGCCGAGACCGTCGCCCGCTTCCCCGAGGCGCGCAAATCCCTCTATAGGGCTCTGAAAATCACGCCGAGATATACCGAAGCCAGCTACTTTTTTGAACCTCTTGTTCTCGACAAGACCCTCACCTCTGTCGCCGAGGACGGTACCCTGGTTCCGCAAACCCTCAGCGAGCCGGCTCACCTGAACTTTGACGAATTCCTCGCCCATCTCTGGAACAGCGGCGTCCGGTACGGTATCCCCGAAGTCGAAATCCGTACACACATGGCAGAAGAGGCACCGAAAATCGGTTGGGTGACAATCGCCCGGCAACTCGATCCCGTGTCCGGAAAAGACGCTCAAATCCATGAGGAGTTCGACAAACTACACCGCGACAGATCGCCCGCGATTCTGGCCTCTGGCAAAGTGGATCTCAGCTATTTCAAAAACACCTTCCCGCAGGTCGGCAAAGGCATCCGCCTGATTCGCAAGATCCCCCGCGTCATGGGAAGTCCCGGGCGCAATATCGCCGGGTTTCCGCTCGAACCGCCGCAACCCAAAGATATCGATCTCGGCCGGTTGGCCGGTGCTGGGATTCAACTGGAACGCGGGGTGGCGGGCGAATTTCTCGTTTCGGTCATGGCGGGATTTCTCAACATCGACACGAAGACCCATCAGTTCTTCATCACCGAGCGGCTCATCAGCCGCGAGGGTATCAGCGTCAGAACCACGGGAAGCCTCGACATCGAAGCCGAAGAGTTTGAAGAGTACGGCAACGTAGAAAAGGGCTTTTCATTGACGGGACACTCCCTCCACATCAAGGGCAGCGTGTTCGGAACCGTCATTTCCAAAGGCGGAATCTTGAAAATTGGGGGAAACGTCTCGAATGGCGAGGTTCGCAATGCCGGTGGGCTGATTGAAATTGATGGGTTCGCAGCGAACGCCTGTCTCGAATCCAGGAATGGCGAAGTGCGCCTGAAACGGGCGGAAAATACGGTGATCCGTGCTAAAAAAGCCGTTCTCCAGGAAATCCGGAACTGTACGGTCGTCGCGGATACCATCGAAATCATCAGGCTTCAGAATTCCGTGGTAGCCGGAAAATCCGTTTCCGTGGGGAGCGCCGGATTGAAACCGGGATTGTCGGAAAGGGACGAAAATGTTTTTGTCCTCGAAATCCCCGATCTTGCGGAACTTGCGAAAAACCTCGAAGGGGAGGCTCTGGCCATTGCCGAAGTGGAACGGTTCCTCACACTGAAAAGGGCAGATGTCGAAAAAAAGCGCATTCGCTATGATGCACTCACGGAGATTCCTTCGGTCAAGGGCTATCTTGAAAATTCCAGGAAAGTGAAGGCGCTCCAGGAGAAAGGCAGGACACTCACCCCCGAACAGCTCAAAGCCTTTGCCTATCAGCGGAGCAAGATCACGGCCGAACTCACGGAAATGGCCGAAATCTCGAAGGCACTGAAAACCCTTGCTGCCGAGATCGGCCCCCTGGAAAAGACCCTCGAAGAGCGGAAGACAAAGAAGGCAGACTACGAAGCAAAAGTGGACGAGCTTTCGGAAGGGGTATCAATCAGGATCCAATCGGTCACCGGCGAAACGGTGGTCAGGAAACGGAAGATTGCATCGAAGACCGTATGGCTCCGGGATATTCCCGATATTGCCGAACTTCGCAAGGAACTTGATTCCCTGGGCAGTGGGCACGACCGCGTATTCCATGCGAGTTCCGGCAGCGTCAATTGGAAATTCGAACCTCCTAAATGATCCGCACGGCTTTACGCGGGTGACCAAAAAACCATTAAGTTGCCCAGGTATCCCTTGGCCGACGGTTAGCGTGCGCGGAGTTTTGCGATGAAGAGGTTCGAGGATTGGATAAGCGCTTCTTCACCGGTGCTCCCCCCGTGTCACGCCATTGCGTTCCATGGTCTCTCGTAGTGCCTCGTGGTTTGTCGGCACCCTGAAAATGGCCGCCACTTCGTCTGGGTTCGACAGCGGTTTCGTAGCCTGCGTTTTGTGTGCGCCTCGGCTTGTTCCCATACTCTCGCTGTTGGGTCAATGGAACCGTATGAGTCGGGATAAAACCGGTCTCGACTTTGCGCACCAAAGTCTGGCGGAGCATGTTTTCAATCCCGGAGAGTAGATCAATTTCATCGGCACTGACCAATGAAATTCCCTCGCCTTCGGAACCGGCACGACCCGTGCGTCCGATCCGGTGAATGTAGTCCTCTGGAACATTGGGTAGCTCAAAATTGACGACATGCGGCAATTCGATAATGTCGAGACCACGGGCGGCGATATCGGTGGCCACCATGACCTGGATCTTGTTGGCTTTGAAGTCCGCCAGGGTGCGAGTACGCGCCGCCTGGCTCTTGTTGCCGTGAATCGCCGCCGTGCTGATGCCATCGTCCTCGAGCTTCTGAGCCAGACGATTCGCGCCATGTTTGGTGCGTGTGAAGACCAGCACCTGTTCCCAACCATGGTTGCGAACCAGGTGGCTGAGCAGGGCCGACTTCCGGCTCTTGTCAACCTCGTAGACCGACTGCCGCACGCTGGGAGCGGCGGTGTCGCGCGGGCTGACCTCAATCAGTACCGGACGGTTGAGCAGACCCTCAGTCAGCTGACGTATCTCGCTGGAAAAAGTCGCCGAGAAGAGCAGATTCTGCCGCGCTTTGGGCAGTAGATCGATGATCCTGCGAATATCGCGAATAAAACCCATGTCAAGCATCCGGTCTGCCTCATCCAGCACCAGAATCTCCACTTGGGAGAACCTCACGGCATTTTGGTTGTAGAGATCCAGCAAACGTCCCGGCGTGGCTACCAGTACGTCAACCCCACCGCGCAGTTTCATCATCTGTGGATTGATATTCACCCCACCGAAGACGACACTCGACTTTAACGAAAGGTGCTTGCCATAGGTGGCAACGCTGTCGGCAACCTGTGCCGCCAGCTCGCGGGTCGGTGTCAGCACCAGGGCGCGGATATGGTTCGATCTGACCCTGGAGCCGCTGGCGAGGCGTTGCAGCAGCGGCAGGGTAAAACCGGCGGTCTTGCCTGTTCCGGTCTGTGCCGCAGCCATGACATCCCTGCCGGAGAGAATGGCGGGAATGGCCTCGACTTGAATCTGAAAGGGGATGGTATAACCCTTTTCATCAATGGCACGAAGAAGTGGCTCGGAGAGTCCGAGAGAAAGGAATGACATAGGGCGGTTGCTCGATTGGCAGTGGAGGGTCGCGATCAAGATAGGGTTATGATCGCAAAATGGGAACATGCGGTCGCATGTGGGAAACATGGCATCATTCTACAGGGAAATCGGCAGGACAGCGAGAAACCCTGTCGTCACGTTACAATGGCGCGACAAGATAAAAATCCACCCGACAAAATACTTCGAGGCCTTCGATGTCACCTGTTGCCGACAAACTTGCAGAAATTCTCAGTCAGATCCGCCACCCCGGCGATTTTTATACCGCCGGCCGGTGGGAGATGCTCGCGCCGCGTCTGGAGGTTGAGGGTGTGGGGCCGGTGGCCTTGCCCCTGTTGCCGATCCAGGCGGAACAGCTCATCGCTGTCGCCCTGCAGGCACCCTATGGACGGGGCGAGGAAACCCTGGTGAACACCGAGGTACGCCGCACCTGGCAGATTGATGCCGGGCGGGTTCGCATCCAGGGGCAAGGGTGGGCGCGCAGTCTGGAGGGTGTTCTGGCCCAGGTGGTCGCGGGCTTGGGGGTGACCGGCCAAGTGTCGGCCGAGCTTTACAAGCTCCTGGTGTATGACACAGGCAGTTTTTTTGTGAGTCACCGGGATACGGAAAAGGCTCCGGGCATGTTTGCCACCCTGGTGCTGGCCCTGCCATCGGATCATGTCGGTGGTGAGCTGCTGGTGCGCCACGGCGAACGAGAAGTGCGGCTGAGCCTCTGTAGCGACGAACCGGCCGAGCTGGCCTACGCCGCCTTTTACGCGGATTGCCGGCATCAGGTATTGCCAGTCACCGCCGGGTATCGGCTGGTTCTCATCTACAACCTGATCCGCCAGGGTTCTGATCCGCTTCCCGGCATCCCGGAATATGTGACCGAGCGGGTTCGGCTCACGGAATTACTGCGGCATTGGGATGCCTCGGGGGAGGCTCCGGACAAACTGGTCTATCCGTTGGAGCATGCCTATACCCCGGCGGCGCTCGCCTTCGCCGACCTCAAGGGCGAGGATGCCGCAGCGGCCCCGGTGTTGACGGAGGCGGCCGCCGCTGCCGATTGTGAACTGTACTTGGCGCTGTTGGCCGTAGAGGAGAGCGGCGGTGCCGAATATACTGGTGAAGGCCATTGGAGCGACCCGGATCTGGAGGCTGGGGAGGTCTATGAACACAGCGCCACGCTCTCGGCGTGGCAGCGACCGGATGGCACTCAGCCGGATTTGGGCTCTCTGCCGTTTGATGAGGATCATGAAGTGTCGCCACCGGGTGCCCTGGAGGGGGTCGATTACGAGGAAGAGTTCCAGGAAGCCACGGGCAACGAGGGTGCCTCTTTCGAGCGCAGCTACCATCACGCGGCCCTGGTGCTGTGGCCACGAACCCGCCGTCTTGCAGTGTTCAACCAGGCCGGTTTGACGATGACACTGCCCCATCTAAAGGATCTGGCCCAGCGCTGGGAGGCCAGTGGCCGTGACAGCGGTTCGCCAGTCTGGCAGGAGGCCCACACCCTGACGGGTCTGATGCTCGACACCTGGCCCCAGGGCCACGGTTCGTTTGCCACTCAGGCGATGGAAATGCTCGCGACCCTGGTGAGGTTGGGGGATGTTGACCGGATCACGGCCCTTCTGGCCGGCCCCTGTGCCGGAGGGGCACTGGAGACGACTGGCCTGGACGCCCTGCACCAAGTCTTCCGCCTGCTGCCACCGGCAGGGTCGGCAGAATTATTGCGGACTCTTGTTGAAGGCAATGCGGCACGCAAGCCCGGAGTCTGCGCCGCGCTGTTGGCCAGACTGTCGGCCGATAGCGGTTCACGGGGTTCGCCTGGGCTCACCGCCAGCCTGGATTTGCGCCCGGCCGCGCTTGCCCTGTCCACAAATCTCCAGCCCAATTCCTCTCTCAGACCCTGGGAACGACCCATGGTCATGGAATCATCGTTTGTAATAGATTGGCTCAGTGCCCTGGGACGTAGCGGTGCCGATGACCTGGCGCGGGACGCGCTGGAGCTGATGCTGACCCAGCCCCAGTCCTTTGACAAGGATGCGGTGCTGCTGCCAGCCGCCCTGGATCTAGCCGGACAAGCGGAAGCGCGACAGTGGGAGGTCGTGCAAACACTGGTGACGACCTGTCTGGATCACTTGCGGCGGCGCATCGCCGAACCGCTGGCTGCACCCAGCGACTGGACACGCAAGGCCGCTATGTCCTGCCACTGTCCCTATTGCACCGATCTGGAACGTTTCCTACAGGCTTCCAACCGGCGGGAATGGATCCTCAAGTCGAACGAAATTCACCGCAAGCATGTTGAACAGATCATTCACGAGGCTCGCTGTGACTTGGATCTAACGACCCACCGGAATAGCCGCCCTTACAGTCTGGTATGCGTCAAGAATCAGGCCAGTTACGAACGCCGTGCGGTACAACGTCGGCAGGATCTGGAGCGGTGTGCGGCTTTGGAAACAGCGATCCGTGAAGCATAGCCGGCAAGGTAATCTCGAACTGCGTGTGTTCGTGGGACGACGACACCTGGATCGACCCCCCGTGGGCTTCGACGATGGACTTTACAATCGCCAGCCCCAACCCGGCCCCTTCGCTGCTCTGCCGGCGGGAGGGATCGGCCCGGTAGAAGCGATCAAACAGGCGCGGCAGATGCTCGGGTGGAATGTCCGCGCCCGGATTTTCAATCACCAACCGGGTCAGGGGGGCGGTTCCGGGGCGGTCGATGCGCATCTCGATGGTGCCGCCACGCGGGGTATGGCGAATGGCGTTCGAGAGCAGATTACCCAGCGCGCGGCGGAGCATCAGTGGATCGCCTGGCGCAAGGCCTTCGCCGGACAGCCTCAGACCAATGCCCTGGCTATCGGCCAGGGCCTCGTAAAACTCGAACAACTGTCGTACCTGAACGGCCAGATCGACGGACTCCCAGCGCGGGACGAGCAAGCCATAATCGGCCTTGGCGAGAAACAGCATGTCCGAGATCGTGCGGGCCAGCCGCTCGTACTCTTCCAGGTTTGAATAGAGTGTTTCCCGGTAGTTATCGGCGGATCTTGGTCTGGAGAGAACCACTTGAGTCTGGGTCATGAGGTTGTTGATGGGCGTTCGCAACTCATGGGCCAAATCGGATGAAAACTCGACCAGGCGCCGGAACGAGCCTTCCAGACGGCTCAGCATATCGTTGAAAGCCAAGGCCATTTCGCGTAGTTCTACCGGAATGGTGTCGACTGGCAGGCGGTCATCGAGACGGCTGGCCGAGATGCCACGCGCCACCTTTGCGACCTGGTGAACCGGTTCCAGACCCCGGCGGGCGGCGATCCAGCCCAGCACCGCCGTGAGCCCGATCCCCAGGGCGATGGCCCCCCATAGACTCTTACCCAGCGCCGCCATAAAAACGCGGTGATGTTTGATATCAACCGCAATGGCGACCGTCACGGACGGCTGTCCGGCGATCCCCGTGGCAGCGGACGCCACGAGGCCTCGGAAGTTTCGTCCATTTTGTTCCCAATATCGAAGCGTGGTGGCGCGCACCGGCGGGTCTGGCGAGAAATCAACCCACAGTGCTGGCGGGAAGCTCGCACCGGGGGAGACGAATAGACCGCGCTGATCCGGCCCGATGACGGCCACCACGAGGTCATGATGTCCGACCAGTGCGTCGGTCAGGGGTTGGCCGACGGTTTCCAGCCCGGCTTCGCTGGTGATCTTGGCTAAAGCATGGCGAACCAACTCCAGCTTGCCGCTGACTTCGGCAAAATCTTCCTCCTCAAAATGCGACTCTAGCAGGACATGGGTGAGGTGGCCCACGGCGAGCAGGACGAGTGTCGAGGCGGTCGCGAAGAATAGCGTCAAACGCCGGGTGATTGAACGGGGGCGTCTCAATCTAGCACGGCTCGGGAATTTCGAGGACATAGCCCATACCCCTGACGGTGCGGATGAGCTTGGGCTGAAAATTGTCGTCGATCTTGGCCCGCAACCGGCGTATAGCCACATCGACGACATTGGTGTCGCTGTCAAAATTCATATCCCAAACCTGGGAAGCGATCAGCGAACGCGGCAGCACCTCGCCCTGGCGGCGCAATAGCAATTCGAGCAACGCGAATTCCTTGGCCGTCAGGTCGATGCGTTGCCCGGCGCGAGTGGCGCGGCGGCGTGGCATATCCAATTCCAGATCGGCGGCCTTGATCCATTCTGGCTCCTGGGTCACAACCCCGCGGCGCAGCAAGGTGCGCACCCGCGCCAGCAATTCCGAAAAGGCAAAGGGTTTCACGAGATAGTCGTCAGCGCCCAGTTCCAATCCCTTGACCCGATCCTCAACCTGATCGCGGGCACTGAGAAATAACACCGGCATCGACCGGCCGGCCCGCCGGATTTCCCTCAGCACCTGCCAGCCATCGAGGGCGGGCAGCATCACGTCGAGGACGACGAGATCGTAGGATTCGGTGCGAGCCTGGTGCAGGCCATCGGTGCCACTGCACACCCAATCCACCACAAACCCCGCCTCGGTCAGTCCCTGTTTGAGGTAATCACCGGTTTTTGGTTCGTCTTCGACAATCAGTATCTTCACGGTTTTTTCAAAACAAACGGCAAAGATTACAAACTTGTCATCTTCCCGTCATCTTCCTGTAGGGTATCGCCAGCCAAACTGACAGCATTCCCCAGCGCCGTTGGCGACGAATGGGGGGTTCAATCCCTGTCAACCTACCTTGAGGTACCTCTACATGAAAACCAAACATTAGAACCGGCGGATTGCGGGTAGCCTGAACATGCGCCAAATTCACTGGCTGATCACTGGACTCCTGTTTCTGACGGGCCTGCCCCTGGGTGCCCAGACCCTGGCCGAGGTGTTCGAGCAGGCCTGGGCGAACCATCCTCAGGCGGGTGCGCTGAGTGCCCGGGCGAACGAGGCCCAGGCCGCCGCCGAGACTACCAGGGGATTGACGCCGGGGCCGGGATCGGTGAGCGCCAGCCAGCTTGATGATCGCTTCAATAGCCATCGGGGCCGCCAGGAGTGGGAAGCCGAGTGGTCGATACCCTTATGGCTGCCCGGTCAGCGATCCGCCCGTGAATCCCAGGCGGAAGGCCAAGGTACCGCTGTGGCCGCCCGGCGCACAGCATTACGTCTGGAGGTCGCGGGTGAACTCCGCGAGGCCTGGTGGAATCTGGCGGCGGCGCGTGATGGCCACCGCCTGGCACCGCGCCGCGTCGAATCCGCTCGCGCCCTGGAGGACGACATCCAGCGGCGTTACCGGGCGGGCGAGCTGGCGCGCACCGATGCCAACCTGGCACAAACCGAACGTTTGACAGCGCAAACCGAGGCCAGCGAGTCAGAAGGGGCTCTGCTGAAGGCGGAGCAGGCCTATCAGGCGCTGACCGGCACCGTCGCGCCCGGCACCCTTGGCGAGGAACATCTGGATCCGGTATTGGCCCATCATCCCCCGGCATTGGCCGCCGATCATCCCCGCCTGGCCGCCGCCCTGGCGGCTTCGCGCCTCGCCCACGCCACGCTCAGGGTTGCGGAGGTCACTCGCCGCGACGCACCAGAATTGGCGCTGCGTCTGGTGCGTGACCGGGCAAACCGGGATGAATCCTTCGATACGGCCGTGGGGATCAAGCTGACCCTGCCTTTTTCCTCGGGATCGAAGGTGCGTCAGGAGACCGCGGGCGCACAGGCGGAGGCCGCGCAGGCCGATGCCGAGCTGGCGACGATACGGCGCCAGCTTGAACTGGCCCTGACCCGAGCCCAACGCGACTGGGTGCTAACAGGTCAACAACAGGATCTGGCCCGACAGCGGCGCGAATTGACCGCCGATAGCCTGGCCCTGACCGGAAAATCCTTCGCCCTCGGCGAGGCGGATTTGGCTACGCTGTTGCGTTCCCGTGCCGCTGCTCTGGAAGCCGGAACCCTCTTCGATCGCCAACAGGTGGCCCGGGCCGCTGCGGGTTCGCGATTTCTGCAAAGCCTGGGACGTCTGCCATGAAACCACTCATTCTGTTGATTTTGTTGATTCTGTTGGGTAGTGCCCTGTTCTCGCCTGGCTCGCCCCTGTTGGCTCACGAGGGCGAGGATCATGACGCGCCGCCGCCCGCTGCGACAATTCATCTGGCACCCAGGATCACTGCGGTCACCGAGGAATTCGAGCTGGTCGGGGTCTGGATGGGGTCGCGTTTTCTGCTCACCCTCGACCGCTACGACACCAATCAGCCCGTGGCCAAGGCCCGGTTGGACGTGGAAGGCGCGGGACTCCAGGGCACGGCGGGCGAGATCGCCGAGGGTCTCTATGCCCTGCCGAACCCAAGGCCCTGGCCCGCCGGCAAACAGGCGCTGACCTTTACCCTGGCTGCCGGTGACAGTAGCGATCTGTTGTCGGCCAGCCTGGATCTGCCGCCAGACGCAAAGACGCCGGCCACCGCCGGCGGCGCTGTAGACGAGGTGGCGTCGCCCCAGCGACTGCCCGATGGCAGTCTGTTCGTGCCCAAGGTCGTACAGCGGCAATGGGCGCTCCGCACCCAGGTGGCCGAAATGGCCGAGTTGGCGGTCACCGTGGCGTTGAATGGCAAGATTGTCCCCGATCCCAACGCCGGGGGCCTGGTTCAGGCGGCCCAGGCCGGTCGCGTCATGCCTGATCCTCAAGGGTTGCCGATGTTGGGCCGTCGCGTCGAAAAAGGGCAACGGCTGGCCTGGATTCACCCCACCGTCGGCGCCATCGAGCGTGGCAACCAGCAGGCGCAGTTGGCGGAACTGGAGGCCCAGCTTGCCATCGCCGGGCGCAAGGTTAAACGACTGCGGCAACTAGAAGGTGCCGTGCCCCGCAAGGAGATCGAGGCGGCGGGTCTGGAGCAATCGGCGCTTGTAAAACGCCGCGCCGCCGTGGCCGCCAGTCTCAACACGGCTGAGGTTCTGACTGCCCCGGTTTCGGGCGTGGTCAGCGCCGTCCATGTGGTCGCCGGTCAGATCGTGGACGCCCGGGAGACGCTGTTCGAGATTGTTGATCCTGCGCATCTCTTCGTCGAGGCCCTGACCCACGATCCGGCGCTGGTGACGGGTCTTGCCGATGCCAGTGGCCAAGTGGACGGTAGCGACAACGCGCTGGCCCTCCAATGGGTCGGCAGCGGCCGGCAGTTGCGGGAGCAGGCGTTACCGCTGCTGTTTCGGATCACCACGCCCCAACCTGCGGTGGTCGTGGGCCAGCCGGTGCAGGTCTTCGCCAAGACCCCGCGCTCATTTCGTGGCGTAGCCCTGCCGGCCGCCGCCGTCGTAAAAAACAGTAGCGGCGAGACCCTGGTTTGGGGTCATGCCGCACCCGAGCGTTTTGTGGCGTATCCAGTCCGTTTTCAAGCCCTGGATGCCGCTACTCTGGCGGTGACGAGTGGCATCATGGCGGGCCAGCGCGTGGTGGTGGATGGTGCTGGGTGGCTGGCCCAGGTGCGCTGAGGAGTCAACATGTTCGACCGCCTGATTCACACCAGTCTTCGACAACGCCTGATCGTTCTCGGGGTTTCGCTCCTGCTGCTGATGGTTGGCGTCATCAGGGTGCGGCAGATGCCGGTCGATGTCTTTCCGGATCTCAACAAGCCCACCGTGACCCTCATGACCGAGGCGGGTGGCATGGCACCCGAGGAGGTGGAGCAGCTCGTCACCCTGCCCATCGAGTCCAGCCTGAACGGGATGCCCGGCGTGACCCGAGTGCGCTCGGTGTCTGGAATTGGTCTGTCGATTGTTTATGCCGAATTCGAGTGGGGATCGGATATCTACCGCAACCGCCAGCAGGTCGGCGAACGCCTGAATCTGGTTCGTGAGCAGCTGCCCGCCGGGGTCGTACCGCAGTTGGGGCCGATTGCGTCGATCATGGGCGAGATCCTGCTCATCGCCCTGCCCGCCGATCCGGCCCAGGTCAGCCCCATGCGGGTGCGCGAGTTCGCCGATGGCGTGATGCGGCCACGGCTGTTGACCATCCCCGGCGTGGCTCAGGTGATCTCGATGGGCGGCGAGGTTCGTCAATACCAGGTCGAGCTGAACCTCGCGCGGGGGTTGGCGCTGGGGGTTGATCGTGGCGCGCTGGAAGCGGCCCTCAAGGATTTTGGTGCCAATCAAAGCGGCGGCTTTCTCGAATCCCGGGGACGCGAGTATCTGATCCGGGGGATCGGCCGCACCAGCCGGCTGGAGGATTTACAAAATCTCGTGGTGGCGGTCAAAAACGGTCAGCCCATCCTGTTAAAACAGGTCGCGGAGGTACGAATTGGGGCGGCGGTCAAGCGTGGCGACGGGAGTTACCAGGGCAAACCGGCGGTAATCCTATCCGTGCAAAAACAACCCAGCGCCGATAGCGTGGCCCTGACCCAAGCGCTGGAAACCGCCATCGGCGAACTGGCGAAACACCGCCCTCCCGGGGTCGAGGCACCGCGATTCCTGTTCAAGCAGGCCGATTTCATCGAGCATTCGGTCGCCAACGTGGCAGAGGCGCTGCGCGATGGGGCGATCCTGGTGGCCATTGTCTTGTTTCTATTTTTGCTCAATGTCCGCACCACCCTGATCTCGCTCACGGCGATTCCAGTCTCGCTCCTGGCCACGGCACTGGTGTTTTACACCCTGGGTCTGTCTATCAACACCATGACCCTGGGAGGATTGGCGATTGCCATTGGCGAACTGGTCGATGATGCCGTGGTCGGGGTCGAAAACGTCCTGCGGCGACTCCGCCTCAACCAGGCTCTGGCGAACCCCCGTCCGGCCATCGAGGTGATCGCACAAGCGACGCTGGAAGTACGCTCGGCGATCCTGTATGCCACGCTCATCATCGTGTGGGTATTCGTGCCGCTGTTTGCCCTTCCAGGCATCGAGGGACGGCTGTTCACGCCGTTGGGCGTGGCCTATATCGTCTCGATCCTTGCCAGCATGATCGTCTCGGTCACGCTCACGCCAGTTCTGGCCTACTACCTATTGCCGTGCCTGGCTGCTGTGAGCCACGGCGACGGCTGGCTGGTGCGGGGTCTCAAGACCTGGGATTCCCGGCTGTTGCAAGGGTCGTTCCGTCATGGCCGCGTTCTGCTGGCGGCGGCCTTGCTGGCAGTGATCGCGGCGGCCGCAGCAATTCCCTTTTTTCCTCGCACCTTCCTGCCACCCTTCAACGAGGGTTCGCTAACCATCAATGTGCTACTCAATCCCGGTGCCTCGCTCGCCGAGTCCAACCGCATCGGGGTACTGGCGGAGCAAAAGACCGCCGAGGTGCCCGAGGTCATACAGGTCGGGCGGCGCACCGGCCGCGCCGAACAGGACGACCACGCCGAGGGGGTTCACTACACCGAGATGGAGGTCGATCTCCGGCCCTCGGCGCGGAGCCGTGAGGCGGTCATCAGCGATATTCGCTCGCGTTTGGCAATCCTGCCTGCGGTTATCAACGTCGGTCAACCCATCTCTCACCGTCTGGATCACCTGCTTTCCGGGGTGCGCGCCCAGATTGCCCTCAAGATTTACGGCGACGACCTAGACACCCTGCGGGGGTTGGCCGCTGGGCTACGCGACCATCTGGCACGCATTCCCGGCGTTGCCGATCTGCAAATCGAAAAACAGGTGTTGATTCCCGAGGTCAAGATTCGCCTGGACTACGCCCGGGCGGCGCGTTACGGCGTGGCACCGAATCGTCTGCTCCGCGAGGTGGCGCAAAGTCTCGAAGGCGAGCGCATCACCCAGGTTGTCGAGGGCAATCGCCGTTTCGATCTGGTGATTCGCCTGCCCGAGGCGGCGCGAGGGATTCAGGCACTCTCAACCCTGCCGGTCGAGACCCCCAGCGGCCCGGTGACCCTGGCCCAGATCGCCACGGTGGAAGAAAGCGACGGCCCCAATCAGATCAGCCGCGAAAATTCGCGCCGGCGCATCGTGTTGTCGGCCAATGCCGCAGGCCGCGATCTGTCCGGGGTGATTGCCGATATCCGCCAGGTTCTCGCCGCCGAGCCGCTCCCGGAAGGCTATTTTTCCGCGCTCGAAGGCCAGTTTCAGGCCCAGGAGCAGGCCGTGCGGCTCATCGCGGTTCTCGCCACCCTATCCCTGGCCATGATCTTTCTGGTGCTTTACAGCCGCTACCGTTCGGCGGCCTTGACCCTCATCATCATGGGCAACATCCCGCTGGCCCTAGTGGGTAGCGTAGTGGCCCTGTGGCTGTCCGGTCAGCCGCTCTCGGTGGCGGCCCTGGTGGGTTTTATTACCCTGACGGGCATTGCCACCCGCAACGGCAT
>SESE01000590.1_pt1 | contig 15144 bp, 20 predicted proteins | sample 3171371 | NCBI WGS metagenome assembly SESE01 (sample SAMN06051881, study PRJNA518727) | freshwater metagenome | biome: subpolar coniferous forest; feature: holomictic lake; material: water; isolation source: holomictic Lake 442, 13 m depth | place: Canada: near Kenora, Ontario | collected... | reverse complement strand
CCCTGCAGTTGCCCCCGCGATGATCGCTGCCGCGTAACCCGCAACCGCTCCGATCATGGCTCCCGTCTGGTTGTACTGCCCGTTGCCGATCTGCCCGATGGCGGCTCCGGCCCCTATGGCGAGCCCCGCCCCACCGAGGATGCCGCCCCAGTCCGTCCCGCCGCCCGTCCCCGTGCCCATGTTCGGGACCTGCGTCGCGCCGTAATCGAGCGGGTCGAAGTTCGGGTTGAACCCGCCGTTCGGGTTGTTCCCGCCTCCGCCACCCAGGCTCGTCCCCCCGAAGAACGCCCCGAACAGCCCCGACACCCCCGCCCGGCTGTCCCCCATCACGACCTGCTGCACCATCCGCGTGATGAACTGCGAGAACGACCGCAGGATGTCGTCGAACACCCCCTTCAGCACGTCCCCGAGGTCGTTCGCCTTCCCCGTGATCACGTTGTAGACCGAGTCCTCGAAGCCCTTCCCGATCGTGTCCCAGAGGCCGACCACGAGCGTCTGGGTGGCCTGCGTCATGTTCGCCGTCGAGGCGCGGATCTCGTAGAGCGCCCCGACGATCCCGTCCGCCATCGACGTGCCGTTCTCCCGAACTGCCGAGGCCATCTTCGCGTAGACCGACTGGACGCTCTCCCCGGCAGCAACCGCGTTCTCAGCCATCACCTTGAAGAGCCCGGTCCAGTCCCCGGCCATCCGGGTGGTCAGCTCGGCCGACTGGCGTCGCGCTACCTCGTTCACGGCATTGCGGGCCCCCTGTGCGTCGGCTTCCGCGCGGGCCTTCTTCCTCACGAGCTCGTCGAGCCCGGCCCCCTCCGCGGCAGCGGCGACGAGCGCAGCGGCGAGCTGCTTGTCGATGGCCTGAAGTTTCGCGTCCTGCTCGGCCTTGATCTTCGACAGCGCATCGTCCTTCGTCTCGGCGCGCAGCCTCCCGGTCAGGTCGGAGTAGGTCTGGGCGGCCTCCGCGCCCTTCTTGTAGTAGTCGGAGAGCACCTTCCCGAGGTCGCTCTGCTGAGCCGCTGCGATCTGCGCTTTCAGCCCAGCCGCCATCTCGTTGATGGTCTTGTTCCCGGCGACGTCGAGCTTCTCGACCTGGAGGATCATCTCGCCGTACTTCTTGTTCACGTCCGCGACGGACTTCGAGTAGCCCTCGAGACCGGCCCCGGCGAGGGACAGCCCGAGCTTCGCCTCCAGCTCCAGCATCCTCTCGAGCGCCTTCGCGGCCTTCGCCATCGCTTCAGCGTCTTTGCGCGCCCGTTCCGCCACGTCGTACTCGGGCCCCTGTGACGTGTCGTACATCCCGGCCTTGACGATGGCGAGCTGCTTCTTCAACGACTCGGTGGTCGACTCGGATGCCGCCGCGATCGCCGCCATCCGGCCGCTGAACACCTTCCCCGATTCGCTGCCGTTGGCCGATGCCACGGCCAATTTGTCGAACCCGGCCGCCAGGTCCTTCAGCTTCCCCCCGACCACCGGAAGATCTCCGAACGCCCCGAAGAACTCACCGAGGAGGGCCGCGATGCCGGAGAACAGCGTGTTCCAGCCCCCCAGGATGGCGTCAATCGGGTGCGTCAAGGAGAAGACGATCGCCTGCATTCCCCCTGTGACGTGAGCCGCGAACTCCACGAACCATCCCGAGAACTTCGCCAGCACGTCTCTCCACGTCTGACCTCCGTCGGCAACTGCCCGCGTGGCGTCCTTCCACGCACCGATGAAGAGCCCCCTCACGCTGCCGACCACTTCGACGAGCGCCGCCGAAACGTACCGAAGCCCCTGAACGAGGTCAGGGTTCAGCTCGATCCCGGTGATGACATCCTTCCCGTCCTTCATCTCGGTCTGCACGTTGACCAGGAGATCCATCACGTCGCGCATCGTGCCCTTGAGCGTGTCGAACAGGCCCGTGAACCCGGCCCCGAGGAGTTGCTGCCCGGCATCTTTGAGGTTCGACGCCAGGCCTGCCCACGACTGAGCCGCCACGTCCCCAGCCACGGCGAACGCGATCGTATTCTCTTGGATGAGCTGGAACATCGTGCCCATCTGCCTGGCTGTCTCGACCTCGGCCTTAGTAATCCCGAGCCGCTTGAGCAGCTCCCCGCGCTCCGTATCGCCCTGGACGAACTGCTTAATCTCCATGCCCAGCTGGTGCATCGGTATCCCGAGGGCCCCCATCGCCTGGGTAAGAAGCTGCGTCGCCTTGACCGTGTCCTGCATCTTTACGCCCGAGGTGAGCAACGGAGCCAGGCCGGTCTGGAACCCCGACGCCATCTCCTCGTACGTCGAGATTGTCGTCAGCGCCGCGAGTTGCAGCTGCTTCTGGATCTTGACCGCTTCCGCCTGCGCGTACGTGAACTGTTCCTGCGCATCGGTCACCTTCTCCCCGCCCACGGAGAAGTCGCTGAACGCCATCACCAGCGAAGCGATACCGATCCGTGACGTCTCCATCTGGGCGTTGAATCGGATCGCCTCGGAGACCATAGCCCCAAGGGCGACGCCGGCCCCAGCCGCGACGGCCAGTTGCCCCAGGGTACCGGCGAGCGACCCAGCCGAGCCAGCGGACAATGCCATCTGCCTGCTCGCGAGGGCCGCCTCCTCGCCGATTCGCCTCACCGCCGGTGCTGCGGTGGCTGCCTCCTGGCCGACCCTCCTCACGGCCGGCACTGCAAGCAGCGCGTCCTGGCCGATTCGTCCCAGGGCCGGTGCGACTACCGCCGCGTCCTGCCCGATCTTCTTCAGCCCCGGCGCCTGCATCCCCCCCAGCTGGGCCTGCAGCGCCGCCATCTGCGCCTGGATCGCCTTCAGCGGCCCGGAGACGGCGTCCTCGAGCTGCAGCCGGATCGACGCCTTCATTTCGTCTGCAGCCACTCAGCCTCCAACGCCTGAAGGAACTCGAGCTCCTCCGGCCCGAGCTCGTACTCGAGGATCTTCGCCACCGCCGCCACGCCGCCGTAGTCCAGCCCCATCAGCCCGCCCATCGGGACCACCCGCCACTGCGTCTGGACGTGAAACCAGAGGTCCAGTACCTCGGCCGCGCGCGACGTCAGGGGCGGCAGCGCGGCGGCCGCGGCGTCGTGCTTGCAGTCGCCCCCGGTGAGGGCGCAGACGCTCTTCCCGAACTTCTGGCACCCGACGAATCGGCACCGCTCGCACTCCTTCTTGTCGCGGCCGCCCGCCTCCCGCATCCAGCGGGCGACCGCTATCAGTTTCCCTTGGCGATCGAGTAGGCCTTGGCCTCTTCCTCCGCGAACAGCTTCGCCTGGTGGATGACCCAGTTGACGACCCAGTCCATCTCCTCGACGAGGTCCCTCGTGTCGTCCTCGGTCGCGGTCCGGTACGCCCCGTCGGCGACCTTGATCTCCCACGAGACGAGGCAGCTCTTGAGCCCGAACTCGTCGAGGGAGAACGCCTTCTCCATCATCTCGACGTTCGCCTTGGCCTGGCCGCCCTCGCCGAGGGCCGTGAAGTCGATGCCGAGGTCCGCGAAGCGCTTGCCGATGGCCAGGCTCCGCCGCTTGTTGATGGGCTTGATCGTGAAGCGGTACTTCCCGTCCGGGGACTCGATGGTTTTCTGCATCACGCGTAGACCGTGCCGGCCTGGTCGTTGACGATGGTGAAGACGATCTGGGAGAGCGCCGTCGAGTCGTAGACCGCCTTGAACGTGACGCCCGGGATCTCGATCGCCCCGTCGTTCTCGAGCTTCCAGCCCGTCTTCTTCAGGAAGATCCTCGGGAGACTGATCGCGAAAGTCCGGTTCGCGCCCTGCGTCCACTTCACGTCCAGCGTCGTGTTCGTGCCGGCCAGGAGGGTGGCGAGGATCGTCGTGTCGTCGACGACCAGGTCGAGCGAGCCGGTGACCGCGAGCTTCCCGGGGACGAGCGAGCCGCGGGTCCCGAGCCCGCCGACGCGGTAGTCGTCGCCCTTGATGTTGGCGGCGATCGAGATCTCGCCCTTCTTGATGTAGCCCACGGCCGTGCCGCCGATCTTCAGGTCCGCCGCGAGGAGTTGCAGGTGGTCGAGCGGGGAGTCCGGGCGCCAGTCGATCGCGGAGACCGCGTCGTAGGAGGCCGCCCCGTTCGGGACGTTGTCCTTGCCCATCATGTCGAAGGACCACTGGAGGATCCCCGTCGGGTCGATCGGGATCTTCCAGTTGTTGATCCGCGCGCCGGTCGTCTTGGAGAACTTCGTGGCGCCGGCAGCGGTGATCGACTTCTCGACGATGCAGGAGAGCGGAACCGTCGTGCCCGGCTTTCCGACGTGGGAGTACGGGTCCGCCGATCCCGTCGTCGTGAGGCCCCCGGAGAGGAGCTTCACGAACCACGGCGCCGTCTTCATCGTCGGGACGTGCACGAGGCTGCCGTCGGCCTTCTTGACGCCGAACGCCGGGTCCCCGTAGTTGAAGTCCCCCCGGATCGACGGGTTGTCCAGCTGGTCCTGGTCGGGGACGATCGTCTCGGAGACGACCGCGAGCTTTCGCGCGGCGGCGCTCCCCTTGGCGGTCCCCCAGGAGGCCTCGAAGTCGATGATGACGTTGGAGAGAGAGCCGAGACCTGGATCGCTCACGTGCGTGCTCCTTTCTTACTCTTGTCCGAAGTAGGCGTCGGCCCCGAACCGGACCACCCCTACCACCGCGTCCAGCCGGGGCTGGTCCTGATAGGCGAAGCCGAGGAACGAGAACCGGGTGTTGAAGGGGGTCAGCTTGTAGTCGAGCCGCTTGTTGATCACGCCCAAGGTGGCGCGGATGAGGTCTCGCCCGGCGGCCGAGGACGAGCCGACGGCCGGCGCGGCGATCGTGACCTCGAACTCGACGCGCCCCTGGAACCGCTTCTGGCCGATGGCGATCCGGCCGCCCGTCGGGGCGAACTCGACGTCCGCCACCCCCACGGCCGGCAGCTGCCCCTCGGCGTCGCGAATGACCAGGTCCGTCGCGTCCGTGGAGCGCAGCACCCGCGCGATGTCCGGGAGCTCCGCCACCGTCTCCATGACGTCGTCCATCAGGGCGTCGAGGATCTCGGCGTCGTTCACTTCTTGGCTCCTACGTCGAGAGTCCCGCCGACGAGAGCCGTCCGGCTGGCGATGCCGAGCAGGATGTACCTCGACGCGAGCGACTCGAGGTCAGGACGCCACTCGGCCCACCAGATGGCGAAGCGGTAGGCGCGGATCCGGACCTGCTTCGTCGCGGCGGCGATGCGCTCTATGCTCCTACCCTTGCGGGCGTATTGAGCCGTAGGCGCTGCCTTACGTCTCCAGACCCCGTCCTTCGATTTGGACATGAATAGCGTTGCCGTCCGCACTCTGCTCGGCCGGTAGATCCCGGGACCCTCGGGGCCGTGGAGGAGGAAGAACGACTTCGGGTACCGCGCCCGGATCGCAGTCTTCCCCTTCGGGAAGTCGCGCACCTCGGAACGAGAGAGCGGCGGGGAGAGCGGGAGAAGCAGCCACTGCTTCTTTGGCCGGATCGTCGCGCCTTTGTCGAGCGCGTGGGCGTAGGGGACGCCCGTCCCGATCTGTACGCCGGCCGCGTCGGCTCGGTAGAGCCAGGAGCTCCGGAGGCGCCCCGTGTCGATCAGCGCCTGGCCGCCGGCGCGATACGCCCGCGGGTACCCAGACGGGCTGGGCCAGTTCCTCCAGTTCCCGCTCAGGATCCCCGGCATCAGGTCAATCGCGACCCGTTGCCCGATCTTCGCTGCGATCTGGGCCCGGCCCTCGGGATTCGCCCGCAGCGCGATCGCCGTCAGCTGCGCCTGCAGCTTCTCCCCGCCGATGAGCTTGCCCGTGAACGTCGTCACAGCCAGTTCCTCCCGAAGACGGGACAGGACGAGCCCATGACGACCCCGGTCGAGGAGGTCGCGGCGACGGGGATCGACTTGCGCCGTAGGTCCTTGCGCAGGTCGTCGTCCATCTTGAGCTGGACGAGCATCGCGTCGGTCACCTCGAGGTTCCGGAGCTGGCGGAGGAAGACGAGGGAGAGGTTCACGGCGTGCGCCTTCAGGACGGCCTCCGAGCCGGCCGGGGCGCCGTCGAGGAAGCTGCCGCTGATGACGTTGGAGGCGTGCGTCAGGGCGCCGTCGATGACGTCCGCGTTGACGGCCCCGGCGTCGACCGTGACCGCCACGACCGTCCCCAGAGCGGGCGCCGTCGCGAAGGCGACCCAGTCCCGCTCTGCGGACCGGGAGACGCTGGCGACCACCGTGGAGTCGTTGACGTACCCGACGACCATGGTCGTCTCGACGAAGGGCGTGGCGAACCCGCGCGTGGTCCCGTCGCCCGTCCCGACGACCCACCGCCGCGTCGGGTCGGTCGTGAGCTTCGCCTGCGAGTCGACCCGGAGCACCGCCAGGAGGTCCGCGCGCGTGGCGTACATCAGGCCGCCCCCCTCTGCGGTACGTCGTCGGGGAGCTGGATGTGGCAACGGTCGTGGTGCAGCCATGCCCCGCCCCAGATGAGCCCGACCGTCTCGCAGAGCGGCCCGAGCGGCGCGTACTTGGCGTTCTCCCAGCTCGCGACGTGCGCCTTGGACGTCGTGCTGCACAGGCCGACGCCGTCCACGAGGATGCACACGTCGATCGCGCGAGACGGCATGAGGTTGTGTCGAGAGACCCGCGTCCACGTGACGACGTCTCCCGGCGCCGTGCGCCCCTGCGCGTAGAGCAGCGCCTGCTCGTCTCGGCTGCGCCAGACGCAGGTGATCTGGAGGTGCTCGGTCGGGTGCGCTTGGTCCCACAGGCCCTTCAGCGCCTCGAACCTGACGCGGAGCACCGGGTGCGCGTGGTCGAGCGTGCGGATCACCGGGGCCCCCTCGCGGCTGCAACGTCTGCCTCCGACTCGGTGCGGCCGACGGGGCGATTCACGGGACGGGCCGGGTCGGCTCCACGCCCGTGGGTCATCTCGTGGCGGACTCGTAAGTCGATGAACTCGCCGCGCAGCTCGTCGATGCGCTTGAACGCGATGTTCACTTTCTTGTCGTAGGTGTCGTCCAGCTCCGCGAGCTTCGCGTCGCGCTTGTCCACCTCGACCTTGATGTCGCTCCGGAAGGTCGCCTCGGTCCTGTTGGCGCGCTCTTCGACAATCTTTTCGATGCTCCATTTGAGCAAGGTGAAGACGCCGAGGTTCCCCAGAAGCCCGATCGCGCCGACGACGGTAGCGACGAGCATCGCCGGGCTCACGTCCGTCGCGGGATCGTGCCCGTGGGTGGGCGGCTCCGCGAGCAGGGCCGCCGCGCAGTAGAGTCCCAGCCCGCCGATCAGGACGTAGAGCACCTGCGGCGCGAGGCGGCGGAAGCGAGTCATCCCCCCACCAAGTTGTTCTTGTTCATCATCGGGAGCGGCCCGACAACGTCAGGGTCAAAGCACCGCTTCAGCGAGACGAGCCCGGCTGTCACCGCGACGAACCCGAGGGACCACCAGTCGACCTGCTTGTTTGCCAGCATCGGAGCCAGCGCACCGAGGACCGCCGACAGGACGATCCACGCGGCGCCCTGAATCGTCTTGCTGGCCCACCAGGGCATCACGACGCTTGCCATGTCAGACAATCGGCTGGGACCATTTCGAAAAGACGGCCTCGGCCGCCTTGCGCCGAGCCTCCGTCTCCGCCGCGGTTTCCCCTGCCGCCTGCGACAGCGCCGGGACGAGCGAGCCGAGGATCGGCGTGAACACGTCGCCCTGCTTCGGATCCTTCGCCACCGCCCGCAGCGCGATGTCGAGCACCTGGCCGAGGATGGCGATGAGGAGAGGGCTCACGGGTTCTCCTTTGGCAGTAGGTCGGGTCCGCCGAGCGCCTTGACGATGGTGGCCGTCTGGACGATGAGATCCCTGAGCGCCTGGACCTGCCCGAGCACGTCGCCGGTCCCGTTGGCCCTGTAGACCTGCAAGGCCGCGTCGGTTGTCCGGTACGCGATCGGGAACGCCACCCGGAAGTCGTTGACCATCTTCAGCGCGCCAGGAGACATCGAGGACGAGTTGCGCGAGGCCCACGTCAGCGCGGCGTCGTAGATCGCGGGCGAGACTTTCAAGAGTTGCTCGGTCCGCACCACGAGCAGGTCTTGCCCGGGCTGCACCGTCGCGCAGGAAGAAAGGAGAAGGGCGGCGCACAGGGCGAAGGCGATAGTCAGGCTCGCTGGCCCGCTGTGCTGGAGTGGTCCTGGCCCGCCCGTAGCGTGCGAAAAATCCCGGGCCCCGTCGCCCACGGCGGGAGGAGGACCGCCGCCCCTGCGGACAGGCGAGGGGCGCGAGGCCCGGAAGGGAAGGGCGTTCACTTGGCTACCCTCATGCGGTAGCAGAGGCCCGCGCCGTCGGTCAGCCAGATGGCCCGGCGGCTGGCGTGGTCCACGAGGTAGCCCTGCGGGTCCACGTCAAACACGACCTGCTCCAGCGCAGCAGAAAGCGCAGTCGGGGAGGGGGTGGGAGCGATGGGCAACGGGGTAGCCGTGGGCACGGTCCATGAAGTCGGTTGCGGTGACGGCGTCGGCCGTGGCCTTGGCGTCGGGACCGGTTTCGGGGTCCACTGTCCGGACGCGGGGCGTGATGGTGCCGTCAGCCAGAACGCGCCAAGCGCCGCCAGGGTCGCCCACAGCCGCCATCTCACTGCCCGCCGGACGGCCCCTGCGAGATCATCGACTGCGACAGGAGGAACGACTCGACCGTCTCTCCGGCGTAGGCCGAAAAGTTCGCCGCCGAGAACGGCCGGTCCTGCCATTCGATCAGGTTGACGAGGATTGCGTAGCAGGCGAAATCCGGGTCGAGAACCTTGTACGCGCCGCGGCGGTAGGTCAGCACCGTCTTCGGGTCGAGAGCCTTGACCGTCTCGACCTCGTCCCATGCATTCAGGAGATTCGCGTTCGTGAGCGCCCGGCCGCCCTGGTACTGGTAGCCGTAGAGCGCCCGGCTGCGAGCCTCGCCCGGGTCGTACGTCTTGCTCAGGTAGATACCGTCCCACGAGGCCTTCTGCTGCAGGTCCGCCGGCCTCGTCCAGAACGGCAGCGGGTCGGCCTGCGCCGTCGGAGGCGCGACGACGGCCTCGGTAGCGGCCGTCAGTTCCTCGCGGACGACGGCTCGGATTGCGGCGATGTCCTCAGGGGACAGGCTCAATGGGATCCTCCGTGATCTCCTCGACCGCGCCGAGCGCGATGAGGTCGGGCTGGAAGGGGTGGATCTGCGCCGGGGAGACGACGTCCCCTGGCTCGAAGTCCGTCTCGTTCGACTGGATGGACATGTGGATCGCCTCCACGACGCTGAGCACGCCTACTCCTTCCCCTTCTTCTTCGAGGGCTTCTCGTCAGGCAGCTCGCGCGCGAGGCCGCGGGAGATCCAGTCGATGGCCTCCTCGAGAGAGGCATCCCCCGGGACGGCGAGAACCGCCCCGGGGGTCTGGGTCCGCTTCTCGAACCCGATGCGGGTCAGGATCTCGATCCGCACGGGTCAGATGCTGGTGATGGCGAAGACCGCGTTGGCGTTGAAGACCTCGGGGAGCGAGCGGCGTACGGAGCCCCAGACGATGTGGACGCCGTTCTCCTCGTAGTTCGGGTCGAGGCGGTGGGCAGCGGCGTAGGCCGTGCCGCGGGTCTGGTTCTCGAAGCAGCCGAGGAACACCTGGTCCGTGCCGTTCCAGCCTCCGCCGTTGAGGAAGGGCGAGTAGCCGATGTGGACGGTGTCGTCGAGGTTGAGGTCCGACTTGTCCCAGAGGAACGCCGGCGTGAAGGTGCCGGTCGATGTCGTGTCCTGCCGGGGCGTGCCGAAGAGGATCTGTAGGCCGAAGAATCGGTGCGGCCGACCGTTCTGGTACTCGATCGGGTTCTGGCCGGTGCGGAGCATGACGATCTCGGTCGAGGTCTTGATTCCGCCCCATTTCTTGCGCGGGATGCGAATGTAGTTCGGCTCGAGGCCGGACTGCTCGGCGATCGTGACGACGGCGCCCTCGACTTCCTCCTCGATCTTCGTGCTCGCCCCGCTCCAGCCCCCGGCGTTGGATGCGGTCTGGTTGGCCGCGGCGAAGTTCGCGGGGTTGAAGGCCTGCGCGACGGCCAGCTCGAAGGCGTACTGGAGGACGTTCGTAACCTTCTTGGCGCTGTTCACCGCCGGCTCTTCGGGGGAGATCGAGTTGCGGACGTCCTCCTCGAAGTACTCGACGCGGACGGCGTCCTCCTGGATCAGGGACGTGACCCATTCCTTGATCGGGCGAGCCAGGAGGTTCGCCCGGGAGCCGGGGGTCCGGAGGGTGTCCATGAAGTTCGACAGGAGCGACTTGTCGTCCTGCCGCGCGTGCCTCACGTAGTCGGCGGACACCGGCTTGATGCCGCAGAGGACCGGCGCGAGCCAGCCCCCAAGCGACGAGTTTTCCCGCATGACGTTCGTCAGGACGGGATCGGGACGCTGGTTGAGGAAGTTCGGGCCGAAAGCCATGTTCGTCTACCTCTTCAGCTCGCCGGCGCGGTGAGCGTGCGGACGAGGACCGACACGCGGACCTTGCCCGTGGTGTTCTGGGTGCCGCCGGACCCCGTGATGACGACCTTCGTGGCCGCGGCGTTGTACGTCCCCACCAGGGCCCCGGTGCCGATGGCGGTCGTGTCGAGCGTCAGGGCCGTGCCGGTGGCGACCAGCCCGTCCGTGTCCCCGCCCTTGGCGCCGACGATGAACGCCGTCCGGTTGTCGATCGCCTCGGTGACCCGGATGACGCAGGCGAGGATCTGCGACGTGGCGGGCAGGAGGCTCGCCGAGGAGTCCGTCGTCGCGGCGTCCGTCGCGAGGGTGACCTCCTCGGAGTGCCAGGCCAGCTCGGCGTTCTCGCCGTGCGCCGCCAGGAGGGAGGAGGGGTAGATCCCGCCGACCGTCGCGGCCGTGACGACCGAGAGGAGCTCGGCGTTGTCAGCAGCCTCCCAGGCCGTGCCGATGATCTCGTCGCCCGCTCCGGCCGTCGCGACCATCCCGGACGCGGCGTTCGTGAGCTTGGCGTTCTTCGCGATCGAGCCGGAGGCCTTCAGGAGGAAGGTCCCCGCCCCGACGAGCGCCGCGCTGACCGGCCTCCCGGCCGTCTCGGCGGTGAGAGGGACGAAGAACGGCCCAGCGCTCGAGGCGCCCGCCTGGACGAGCGTGCCGTCCGTGTCCCGGACGTACAGGGTGTTCTTGACCACCGCGACGGTGCCGACCAGGAACGAGTAGACCCCGTCCTGGCTGTACCGCTGGATGAGTTTCGTGTTCTGCGCCATGTCAGGCCACCTTCTTCGCGGTGACGACCTTGACCGCGGCCTCGTACGTGACCGGCGTGCCGGCCTTCAGCTGCTCAACCTGGAAGGACAGGACGCGCTCGTGGAGCGCCTCGCGGTCGTCGCCGGTCTCCTTGGTCGCCGCGTCGCCGGGCTTGAACCACGGCTTCACGGGCGCCAGGACGGTCAGGCCCGGGAGGACCTTCTCGAAGGCGTCCGGGTCGGCGGCGGCGAGGGCGGAGAGCGCCTCGCGGTTGTCCGCGACGACCTTCCCCTCGGAAGCGGCGCGCTCGACGAGGGACGCGACGCGGGCGGCCCGGTCGACCTTGGCGCGCTCGGCCGCCATCTCCGTGCGGATCTCGGCGCGCAGGGACTCGCGCTCGGCGGCCATCTCCTGGCGGACCAGCTCCTTGGCGTCCGGCACGGTCGCGGCCAGCTTCTCGGCCGCGGCCTTCGCCGCGACGAGGGACTCGACGGCCTTCTTGACGTCTTCCTGGCTCGCGCCGTCGGCGAGGCCCAGGAGCTTCAGGGTTTCGGGATTCATTTCCTGCTCCTTTCGATCACTCGCCGGCGAGGGCGAGGGGTTCGTGCGTTGCGCGGACAGCGAGATCCGGCCGACTCGCGCGTCGTTCGGCACGGCTACGAGGGAGATGTCACGGAGACGGCGCGGACGGATCGTCCCGTCGGTTGCCTTCTCGGAGTAAAACGTCGCGCTCGCGAACGTCCGGCGCCCGCTGCGGATCTGCTCGGCGCCCTCGGGTGACCAGAGGGGAGACAGGCACCAGAGCCCGTCGTCAATCCGCCGGATCTCGCCCGCGGCGCATTCCCCCATCCGCCCCGCCGCGTCGTCGTGCTCGAGGGTGAGGCCCACTGGGACCGTCTGCTTGGACAGGGCCCGGAGCATCGTCGCGGCTGACTGGTCGTCGCACCGCACGCGCCGTCCGTCGAGCGTGTCTACGTCCCCCATCGACAGGAACTTGAACGGCTTGCCCGGAACGAATCCGGCCGGCGAGCTGTCGTTCCCGAGCTCCAGAGCGACCGGGACAGAGCCGAGGCACAGGACCTCGTCCTCGTCCGGCTGCGGGGGGTTCACGCTCACGCCGCCAGCGTGCGGGGGGGGCGAGGGGCGGCGCTAGGGGGTTGGGACGGCCCGCCGTGCCAAGGTCAGGTCAGGCGGGGGTCAGGGGAGGGTAGGGCGCGGGTCAGGGGACGGGGGGGCAGGCGGACCGCTCCAGCAGATCGTAGGGCGCCAGGTCCTCCTCCCGGATACTCGCGACGACAGCGCCGGCGGCGTCACGCAGCAGGACGAGGCCCCCCTCTCTGTCGAACGGGGGGATCAGCGACACCGCCGCTTCCCGAGCCACCCCTCCGGCCAGGCCGCTGATTTCGGCGATCCTTGCGGCCGCCAACTCCACGAACCGGCTCACGTGCTCCATGCTCAGGTCCGCCATCCGAGGCTCCTCATCATCTTCTCAATTTGGTCGCGAATCGGGGCGAAGTCAAGAGTGTCCCAGTGGCTGTCCTGGTCTCGTCCCCGTAACTTCCCTGTTCTCCAGAGGTCGACTCCCTCCAGGAGCTTCTTGTCTCCACTCACCTCCGCCACGTACTGAGAGTAGGCTCGCGCCCACAACTCCGTAGGCTTCAGCAGATACCCGTAGTTCGCATCCTTTGCAGCCTTCGCCGTCAACCGCAAGACAGCACCAGACCCCCGGATGGCGTCCATGACGTCCTTCATTTCCGGCGCCAGGGTCGCTGTCGTCCCGGTCCAGCCCTGTACCCCCCAGTAATCCATCCAATGCCCAACCTCATGGGCGAGTTGAAGCTCCCAGTGTCGCGCGGACGACCCCAGCGTTATGCGGCCCTTCGCCAGGAATCCGAAGGCTCCGTATCCACCCTCGTCTCCCGGAACCCACTTGATTTCCATCCCCCCACCGACGTACCCGCCGCCATGCACTGAGTCGATCGACTTCAGCACCGCCTCGATCTCGGTCCGCCGCTTCGTCGGTAACGTCGTGACCTCTTGCGATACCGGCCTGCCGGCCGGCCCCGCCCCGCCACCTGCTGGCTTCACGTCTCCCGCGGGCTTGCCCGTCGCGGAAGGCGGCGGGGCCCCCGCCGGCGGCGCCGCGGGAGGGGCCGCGGGGGGAGCGCTCAAGGGCGGGGCTGCGGGGGGCGGCGTAGGCGTCGGCTGTCCCTGTGGCGTCGCCGGCTCTGGCGGCTGCGATGGCGTCGGCGCCGTCGTCTCCCCCACCGCGCTCCTCCGCGCCTGCGCCGCCCGGTCGACGTTCCAGCTCCCCTCCGGCTGCCCGACGAACTTCCCGTCCTTCGTCGGCAGGGACTCGACGTCCGCGCCGCTCGTCGTCTGGTGCCCGCCCTGCTGGAACTCCTCGAGGGTCAGGGAGACTGCCTGGCACCGGCAGTTGTGGCTCCACGGCGGCAGGTACCTGTGCGCCGCCGCGTCGTCCTTCCGGAACACCCGCCCGTGCAGCGCCGCGTGAGTCGGGCGCGTCCTGGCGTCGCGCACCGCCACGTACCGCCAGAACGGCGCCAGCTGCATCCAGTCGTCCGAGAACATCTCGGCGTACCGGCCCTGCGCGAAGCTGCCCTGCGTCGCGTTCCTGAGGACCAGGTCCTTGTAGGCCGACTTCGCCCGCTCCGTCGTACCGTGCAGCTTCACCTGCCCGCCGTACTTGTCCAGGAGCTTCTGGAGCTCGGGCGTCACGTCCGGCAGCGACCGGCCCTCGTACATCGCCTTCCCGAGCCGCCCGTGCACGTCCTTCAGGAACTCCTCGTTCGCGACGCCGGCCAGCCAGAAGCCCTGCCGCTGCATCTCCCCCCGGAACGCGTCCGAGGGGAAGATCCCGCGGCTCTTCCACTCCGCCAGGATCCCGTCGAGGTACGGCCAGGACTCGCTCACGTCCGCTCGGTCGTGAACCCCGTCAGCGTCGCGTGGGCGCAGACCATCGCGATCAGGTCCGCCGTCTCCCTCGGGTCCGTCCCGAGGATCTGCGCCTGCAGCCGCACCCTGGCTGCCAGGTGCCCGAGGTCGCCCCCGTCACACCGGACCTCTTCGATGATCGCGGCGTAGGGCGCCACGACGTCCTTCCCGGCGTCCGCGGCGTGTGCGAGGGCCCATGCCTCGAGGTCGTCGAGGATGGCCGCGGGCGGGCGGCGGCGGGGCTTGGAGGCCGCGAGCCGAGCAGCCGCCTGCTTGGACGGCTCCGGGGGCTCTGCCTCGTCCTCCGGGTCGGGCTTCTCGCCGGGCGTCTCGGGCGGCTCCGTCGCGTCCTCCGGGTCCTCCCCAGGCACGGGCGCCTTCCCACCCCCTGGCGGGACCACCGGCGCGGGGGGCACGGGGCGCGCGAGGCACTCCTCGTCGTCCTCGGGCATCGGGATCCCCGCCTGCTGATGAACCCACGCCACCGGGATCGTCTTCATCCCCGCCTCGCCCGCCAGCTTCAGCGCCGCGAAGAACTCGCCCAGGTCCGCGTTCGACTTCACCCGGATCACCGGCGTGGGAGTCAGCCGCTCGGCAGCGTCCTCGCCCCAGTTCATCCTGACCAGCGGCTTGAGCACCTGGGCGCGCAGGAAGGCGGAGATCTGGCGGCCGTACCCGTCGACGACCCCCTCGAGAACCCGCTCGTGGACGCCCGCGGACGCCTTCGAGCCCGACCCTGCCTGGATCTCGGCCGTCTGGGTCGCCCCGAGGAGCACCTTCGCCTTCTCGCGGTCGCAGTAGCCGACGAGGTCCTCGTGAGCGTTCCTCGCGCCCATCGTCTGGGTGATGAAGTCGAGGTCGACGCCGGTCGGGAACATCCCGTACCCGGCCGCGCCCATCGTCCGCAGCTGTGCCTCGAGCTTCACCAGGTCGACTCCGCCCGAGTACTTCGCCTTGCGGTACGGGATGCCCGTCAGCTCGACCGACCGGGCCCACCAGTCGACCCCGTAGAGCTTCGTCAGCC
>SESE01000588.1_pt1 | contig 15149 bp, 16 predicted proteins | sample 3171371 | NCBI WGS metagenome assembly SESE01 (sample SAMN06051881, study PRJNA518727) | freshwater metagenome | biome: subpolar coniferous forest; feature: holomictic lake; material: water; isolation source: holomictic Lake 442, 13 m depth | place: Canada: near Kenora, Ontario | collected... | reverse complement strand
ATGGGGTCAATTTTTAGCAGCGTTTTGGCGTATCCGGCGACTTTTTTGAAGACCTTGCGGCGGTTAGCCGCCCGCATCGCCATCAGCAGTGCCTCCGGATCCAGCGGATAGCGCTTGATGAGTTTGTCCAGCCAGGTCTGAACCAGCTTGGGTTCGTCGAGCTTTTCGCCCAGATCGATGAGTGCCAGATAGGTCGCCTTGTCATCCGGGTCGAAATCCAGGCTGCCCACCAAGAGATCGATGTTGACCTTCATATCCGACTCGCCCGGCATCACGGCGATATGGCGCATGATCGCCGCCTGAGTCAGAGACTCCTGTTGTCCCTTCGGGCGCTGTTTGATTTCCGTGAGACACTGCGACCAGAATCGGCGGGCCTGTCTGAAGGCACCCGCCTGCTCGGCATGGAGGGCGTGGATGCGGTGAGTCTCGAACGCGGTGAGTTTGCCAAAACTTCGTTCAAACAGCGAGATGCCGTCAGGATAGCTGACCAGTATGGCAAGACAGAAACGACGGCAGATCTCTTCGCCAAGTTCGGCGCGAACCCTCAGCACCGTATCCAGAAGCGGCTTGGATGTTTTTGCCACAGCCGCCTTCTGGATATCCCGCAGCAGACTGATCTGTACCTTGCCGTAGCCGTTCAGGGCGTGGATCAGGGTCTGCTGCTTGGGGGGTAGCGCGAAATAGCCGCCGATGGCCGTGATATCGCTGGCCACATAGTCCCGCACCGCTTGTGCGACACCCTGACAGAGCGAGCTGGCCTCGATGCGATCCAGCGCCGCTCTCGCGCTCACCGGATCGGCCGCCTGTACCAGCAACGCCTTCAACAGGGCGCGCAGGTTGCGATAAGGCGAGCGCGAGGGGATCTGTTGCAGACAGGTTTTGGCCTCGGCGTCACGGCCTGTGCTGTAGGCAGCAATGGCTTGCCTGACCAGCGGCTGTTGCCGGACAACAGCATGTTCCTGGGGCAACTGGCCCAGCAGACTATCGTTTTCCAGAGCCAGGATGGCCACGGCCTCGATCATTCGCTGACCTATCGCGGTGCGGGTTGCCGCCTCCGGCAGCTTGCCCAGTACCTGGGTCATCTTGACGGGCTGCCCGGCACGCGCCAACCAGTCCAGGTAGGTCTCGGAAACCACTATGCCGGGATGAAACTTGGCATGGTTCTCCCACAACAACACGGCTTCCTGGTACATCCCCTTGCCGGCGACCTGCCCGGCCCGTTGCAGATAGGCATCGGCCAGTGCCTCTTCCCAATCCCGGCGGGGTTCCCGTTTGAGTAATTCCTTCAAGGAGACAATGGCATCCTTGTAGCGCTTGTGCTTGAGATCCTCGCGGACGGCGGCCTCGAGTTCCGGGATGGCCTTGAACATCGATTTGAGCGTGGAGAGCGTTGCTTTCATGGGGCGATACCGCGAAAAAACCGCTGGCTGGTGCTTTGAAATGGATTCATTTAGGGAAGACTCGTCTGATACCCAACACCAGGCTCGCGCCCAAATTTTTGAAAATCTACGCGCATTGTAATCTCGATTGGTTTTTTTTTGCCAGATTCCGCCAACGGTGTGTGACGGATTTTTTATGATTAGGCTCCAAAAAAATCTGCCACGGCCTCCAGTGCGCGTGTCTGGGTCATGGGTGGCCGGCTCTGTAGAAAGGTTCGACCATATCCTTTGGTGATCAGTCGCGGATCGCACAGTACCAAGACCCCGCGATCGGCTTCGTCGCGAATCAGACGGCCCGCGCCCTGTTTGAGCGCAATCACCGCCTGGGGGAGTTGATACTCCTGGAATGGGTTGCCACCCCGGCGGCGGATGGCCTCCAGACGGGCCTTCATCACCGGGTCACCGGGCGAGCCAAAGGGCAGGCGGTCGATGATGACACAGGAGAGCGCCTCGCCGCGTACATCCACTCCCTCCCAAAAACTCGCCGTGCCGATCAGGACGGCATTGCCGAGACGGCGGAATCGGTCGAGGAGTTCGCCCCGGGGTGCTTCTCCCTGAACCAGCAATGGATACGGCAGCCGAGGTTTTAGAAATATCGCCGCCTCGCGGAGCGTCCGGTGGCTGGTGACCAGCAAAAAAGCCCGGCCCCGGCTGAGGCCAATAAGGGTCAGCGCGAGTTCCGCCACTCGCTGCGGATAGATGTCCGCCGCCGGATCCGGCATGTCGGGCGGGAGATAGCACAGGGCCTGTTGGGGAAAATCGAAGGGGCTTTCCCAGCATTGGGTTTCGGCACCTTCCAGACCCAGCTGCCGGATAAAATGGTCGAATCGCGCCGCGAGTGCCAGGGTGGCGGAGGTAAAAACCCAGGCCATTGGCCGGTTGGCCCGTTGGGTTCGTGCGATACCCGCGATATCCAGGGGGGTGCTGTGCAACCGGAAACCGGGTTCGAAGGTTTCAAACCAGCGCACCGCGTCATCCGGCTCTACCGTCCCGGTGAGTTCTTCCAGAGCCGCCCGGAGTGCCTGGCAGCGACCTCGGCAATGATCGAGATCTTTGTCGTGACCGGCCAGTTGGAAGAGAGCCTGGTCGATGTCCGACAGCGTTTCGCTCAGGGTCGCCAGGGTTCGCATCAGGGCCGGCTCCCTGGAGACCTCATGCCAGGCCCCGCGCCGGCTGTCTTCGCCCAGCGCGAGCCGAAATTCCGGGGTGGTCTGGCGCAGCGTCTCCAGAAGCGGGTGGAAATCGTGAATGGCCCGATGCACTGCGGCGAGTTCCGTATCCCGGGCGAAATCGAGAAGTTGGCGGCTGCTCAGAGCCTGGCCAAAAAAAGCCCCCAACACCTCGGAAAACTGGTGGGCTTCGTCGATGATCAGGGCATCGGCCCCCGGCAGCACCTCGCCAAACCCCCCATCCTTGAGGGCCCAGTCGGCGGCCAGGAGATGGTGATTGATGACCAGAAGATCGGCCTCCTGGGCGCGCCGGCGAGCCTCCACCAGATGACACTCCCGCCATTCCGGGCACTCCTGGCCCAAACAGTTGTCGCTGGTTGAAGTGACCCAGGGCCAGATTGGCGAATCTTCGGGCAGATCGAGTTCAGCGATGTCGCCGCCCCGAGTCCGGCCCGCCCATTGGGAAACCGCCACCAACTGGCCGCGTTGACCCCGGGAATGGCGTCCGATGTCCTCCAAGGCCAGAGTTAGGCGGTGTCGGCAAAGATAATTGGCGCGCCCCTTGAGCAAGGCCACCCGGCCCGGTGCCGCCAGGGCCTTGCGAATCACCGGGAGATCCCGGTGAAAAAGCTGGTCTTGAAGGGTGCGGGTGCCGGTCGAGACGATCACCTTGCGCCGGGACAATAACGCCGGCACCAGATAGGCAAAGGTTTTGCCGGTACCGGTGCCGGCCTCACCAATCAGCAGGCCCTGGTTTTCCAGGGTGCGAGCCACGGCGCTGGCCATCTGTTGCTGGGCGCGCCGGTAGGTGTAGCCGGGGATGCGTTGCGACAGCAAGCCACCCGGGGAAAATAGATCAGTCGTGGCATCCACAAGTCTCTCCAGGATTTTCCCGAGGATTAGATTCTGTCGCAGGTTTCGAGTTAATACCTAATTCACTACCCATTGAATTGGGTTGTTACCCATTAGGCCCATTAGGCCAATTTTTGCCATTGAGCGTTCTGGCCGCGTCCGAGGCACTTGACCTTTGAGCCGCGAAGATTCTTCAAGACCTGACGGATCATGTCGAGGCTGACACCCGGACAAGCACGCTGGATATCGCTGACATGAAATGGATCTGCCTGCCCTTGGCCTCGGCAATGTCGTTGAGTAGCCAGGCCGTACTCATTGGCACGGCAAAATCCCGCAGGCGGTGATTGCGGAAGGTCATCATGTCATCGGATTTCCCAATGATGCGGCAAAGAGACCACTCCCTGTTCCAGCCCAGTCTGCCGAACCTCGATCTCGGCCACCTGAAGAGCCTGGTCGTAAATGTGAATCCCTTTTTCGCACAATAAATACACCGCCACCTCGTAATGCCCCTTGAGCAAGGGCAACTCTGGAAATTCAATGCTGACCTGGCCGGTGCCGACCGGATCCTGGGTTAGCATAATCCCGTCATTGTGTGTCCCGGCGCTGGTCACGAAGTGGCCATCACGGCCGAGGATACCCACGGCAACACTCGGTATGGGCAGGCTCGGATCGCTGTGCCAGCGCACCTCGACGCGCAGTGAAGATTTCCCACAATAGGCCTTGAGATGGTGACCAGTCTGCTGATCGATCCAAACCTTGGCACCCTCCAGACGCGCCGAACCTTGGGGTGGCGCGGAGGCCGGCATGGGATGCTGCGGTGCCGCCACCCGGGTGGCGGGTTGTTGCAACGAGGCCGCGTAGCGTGCCAGAACCCCGGCTGCCTCGCCATCGGCTTGCAGGGTGCCGTTTTCCAGCCACAAAACCCGGCTGCAAATGGCCTCGACCTGATATTGGGAATGGGAACAGAACAGAATGGTGCTGCCGGTACGGCGAAATTCCATGATGCGGTCGAAGGAACGGCGGGCAAAGGCACCATCGCCCACCGACAGGGCTTCGTCCACGATCAGGATGTCGGGAGCCTGAAAGGTGGCGGCGGCAAACGCCAGACGCGCAAACATACCCGAGGAGTAAGTGCGCACCGGTCGATCCAGAGCCTGATCAAGTTCACCAAACGCCCGCACCCAGTCGATCAGGCGTTCGGCGTCCGCGCGATCCTGATCCGCCAGCGCGGCAGCGAGGCGCAGGTTGTCCCGTCCCGTGAGGTCGGGATGAAACCCCGAACCCAACTCCAGCAGCGCCGAGACGCGCCCGCCCACAAACACCTGGCCGGTGGAAGGCGGCATCACCCCGGCCACCAGCTTGAGCAGGGTACTCTTGCCGGCACCGTTACGGCCCACAATGCCCACTACCTCGCCACGATCAATGGCTACCGAGACCCCCTGCAAGGCCGTCACGGCGGTATGACGTGGCCGGCCGGTCAGAACCTCGGCTAGACGATCCAGATCCCGCCGGTAGTAGCGGAATTCCTTCCCCACCTGGTTGAGGACGACGGCCTTCACAGTTCCCTCAGATGGGGTTCAAGACGCCGGAACAGCACGGTGGCAACCGGCATCAGCATCAGCCATCCCAGCATCAAACGAATCGGCGTCTCAAAACCCAGGGCCGCGCCTTCCACCGCCCAGTGGCCGAGCGCCACGAGATCCGCCAGGGGGTTAAGACTGATCAGCCAGCGCATCGATTCCGGCACCTGCTCCGGGGTGTACAGGATCGGACTAACGTACATCAGGAAGGTCATGACAAATGGCAAAACCTGGGTGACCTCGCGGATATAATGGCCCATCAGGGCTACCAAAATCACCAATGGCACCAGCCACAGGGCAAAGATGGCAAAATAGGCCAGTGCTGCGGGGGCGGCTTGGGGGCCGTGGAGAAACATCATAGTCAAGACAAAGACCGGCAGATGAACGATGGCGGCCTCGGTAATCGGCACCAGCGGTAGGATCGACAGGGGAAACAGGGATCGCTGGTAGAGCGAGGCAAATTCCCGGAACACCGAGGCCCCCCGCACCAGGGCCTCGTTGCCCATGTTCCAGACGATGAAACCGAGCAGGAAATAATCAATAAAGCGCCCGCGACCCGTCGCATGAATACCCAGGATCACCGAAAACAGAAACCAGATCGCCAGCACCTGCAGGGCCGGCTGTAGAACCAGCCAACTCACCCCCAGCAGGGTGGACTGGGTACGAGTCAGGAAATCCCGAGTCACAAGCCCTGCCAGGACGCGCCGGTAGCGCCAGACCTGACGCGGCAGAATGGGGTAAGTAGCCAGCCAGCGCGCCGCCCAATGGGCTAAGATTGCCATCGCCGCCCTAGTCACGCGACTCATCGTGAATGGGATGAAACCACTGGAGTTTGTCATGCAGTGACACCACCTCGCCGACGATGATCAGGGTCGGGGGGCGAGGTTGCTCGCGCAGGACAATGGCGGGGAGGTTCGCCAGGGTGCCTGTAAAAACCCGCTGACGGGGCGTGGTGCCCTGTTGAACCAGGGCCGCCGGCATCGATGGAGAAACCCCGTGGGCCATCAGTTGTTCGCAAATCTCGGTCAACCCGTGCAGTCCCATGTAAAACACCAGGGTTTGGCGTGGTTCGGCCAGCGGCCGCCAGTTCAGGTTGATGGTGCCGTCCTGCAAATGGCCGGTGACAAAGGTAACGGACTGGGCATAGTCGCGGTGTGTCAGCGGAATGCCCGCATAGGCGGCACAACCCGAGGCGGCGGTGATGCCGGGCACCACCTGAAATGGGATACCCTCGGCCGCCAGGGTGTCGATCTCCTCGCCTCCCCGGCCGAAGATGAAAGGATCGCCGCCTTTCAGACGCAGCACCCGGCGGCCTTGACGGGCCAGATCCACCAGTAGCTGGTTGATTTCTTCCTGGCGAAGCGCGTGGTGATCGCGTTCCTTGCCCACATAAATCCGCTCGGCGTCGCGACGGGTGAGTTCCAGAACGGGCGGGGCGACCAGGCGGTCATAGACCACCACATCGGCTTGCTGCATCAGCCGCAACGCCCGGAAGGTCAGGAGATCCGGGTCGCCCGGACCGCCTCCCACCAGGTAGACCTCGCCCTGGGTGGTTTGAGGTGCCACCAATGCCTGCTCCAGCAGCACCTCGGCGGCCTCGGTTTGTCCCGCGAAGATCCGCTCCGCAATCGGACCCTCCAGGATGCGTTCCCAGAAACGGCGGCGCTCATGGGGGGCCACGCGGGCCTTGACGGATTCGCGAAAACGCTCGCAAAACGCCCCCAGCCGTCCAAAACCGGCGGGAATCAGGCTTTCCAGGCGGGTACGGAGGTGCCGGGCCAGTACGGGCGAGCGGCCTCCGGTCGATACCGCCACAACCACCGGCGAACGGTCGATGATGGCGGGCATGATAAAACTGCAGAGAGCCGGACAATCGGCGACGTTGACCGGAATCCGCCGGGTCATGGCCCACTCGTAGACCCGACGGTTGACCTCGGGCTGGTCGGTGGCGGCAAAAACCAGATGAACGGCATCGAGATCGGCTTCCAGAACCCCACGGTTCCGATGGGCCAGAACCCCGGTCGCGACCTGTTGCGCCAGGCTCTGGGTGAGATTGGGCGAGACCACGCACACCTGTGCGCCCGCTTGGCGCAACAGGGCGGTCTTGCGGGTCGCGACCTCGCCACCGCCTACCACCAGGCAGGGTTTTTCATGGACATCCAAAAATATCGGCAGGTATTGCATACGGATAACAGGGCTGGTGACTCGGAAAGGTGAAATTGTATCATCCCCATTCCCTCCGGCCTGCAAACGGCATTGTTTCGCCCTGTCTGGCGTGATTTACTTACCAGGTGGAGCCAGTCTTCCTCCACGGCCTATCAAGACAGGGGATACTCTGATGGAAATCGCAGAATTGCTCGCCTTTTCGGTAAAAAATAAATCCTCCGATTTACATATATCGTCGGGTTTGCCGCCGATGATCCGTGTCGATGGCGACGTGCGCCGCATCAATGTCCCCCCATTGGATCACAAGCAGGTTCACGGGCTGATTTACGACATCATGAATGACAAGCAGCGCAAGGACTTCGAGGAATTTCTCGAATGCGATTTTTCCTTTGAAATTCCCGGATTGGCGCGATTCCGGGTGAATGCCTTCAACCAGAATCGCGGCGCTGCCGCCGTGTTTCGGACTATTCCTTCGAAGATTCTATCCCTCGAGGATCTAGGTTGTCCCGACGGTTTCAAGCGGCTGGTCGAGGTGTCTCGCGGTTTGATACTGGTGACGGGGCCCACCGGATCGGGCAAATCCACGACCCTGGCGGCGATGGTGGATTATGTCAATGACTCCGAGTATGAACATATTCTCACCATTGAAGATCCCATCGAGTTTGTACACCAAAGCAAGAAATGCCTGATCAACCAGCGCGAGGTGCATCGCGATACCCATGGATTTTCCGAGGCGTTGCGCTCGGCGCTGCGTGAAGACCCGGACTATATCCTGGTGGGCGAGATGCGCGACCTGGAAACCATTCGACTGGCCCTCACCGCCGCCGAGACCGGCCATGTGGTGTTCGGTACCCTGCACACCAGTTCGGCGGCCAAAACCATCGACCGCATCATCGATGTCTTTCCCGCAGGCGAAAAAGGCATGGTTCGATCCATGTTGTCGGAATCCCTGCGGGCGGTAATTTCTCAAACGCTGTTGAAAAAACTGGGCGGCGGCCGGACTGCGGCCTGGGAGATTCTTGTGGGCACCCCGGCGATTCGCAACCTCATCCGCGAGGACAAGGTGGCACAGATGTATTCCTCCATCCAGACGGGCCAAGCTCACGGCATGCAGACCCTGGATCAACATCTCTTGGATTTGGTCAAGCGCGGTTTTATTGATCGCCTCACCGCCCGCAGTGTCGCGATGAACAAGGAGCAGTTCTAACGCCTGCCTAGATGGCCCTTAGTCTTTCTCTCTCCGTCACCCGAGAGCCCAGTCGACCATCACTGAGCGCCACCTCTTCCACCTTGGGAAAGAGAATGTAGGCCTCAAGCCGAATGCGGCGCTCCAGCACATCGAACATCGCCAGGGTATCCTCGATGAAATCGCTGGTAAAGTTGAAACTACAATCTTTCAGCCATTTTTTGTGATAGCTGTCGAAAGTCTGGCGGATGGGCTTTTCGGCATCGATAAAACCCCAGGCAATGGATCTCAGCTTGGCATCCGAGTGGGCAATGAGGGCGGGATAGAGATTGCGGTTCTCGCTGGACAGATGAGTTTGAGCCAGTTTTGAGAGGCTGCACAGCATCTGATAGGCAATCCTGGCGTTGGGACGGATAGTGAGTTGCCCCGGACTCAGGAGAATGCGCAGACCCCCCAATAGATCCAATAATTCCTGATGGCGATCCAGGTGTTCCTCGATCAGACTATTCATCGGCTTTCTTCTCCGCGATGTCATAAAACCAAACCTGTCTAAAATTAGCATAATAAACAGGAAGTTACAACAATATCATAATAATATAATAAATTGATTGATTGGGAATGCCGGTGGGGATCTTAATGCCTCAGGATTCTGGCCAGAAATTGGCGGGCTCGTTCGCTGTGGGGGTTTTCAAAAAAATGCTCGGTGGGTTTGTCTTCGAGTATCTGTCCGTGATCCATGAAGATCACCCGATGTGCCACCTGGCGGGCAAATCCCATTTCATGGGTCACACACATCATGGTCATGCCCTCGTGGGCCAGTTCGACCATCACATCCAATACCTCCTGGATCATTTCTGGATCCAGCGCCGAGGTGGGTTCATCGAAAAGCATGCAAACGGGCTCCATGGCCAATGCCCGGGCAATCGCCACCCGCTGCTGCTGGCCTCCGGAAAGTTGCGCGGGAAATTTGCGGGCATGGCCGGACAGACCGACTCTTTCCAACAGAGCCAGGGCTTTTTTAAGAGCCTCTTCGGGAGATCGGCGCATGACCTGGATGGGGGCCAACGTCAGGTTATCGAGGATGGAAAGATGGGGAAACAGCTCAAAATGCTGAAACACCATACCGACCCGGGCCCGTAGCTGCGGCAAGTCGGTCTTGGGATCTTTCAATGACACCCCATCAATCAGGATGTCGCCGTGCTGAAACGGCTCCAGGCCATTGACACACTTGATGAGGGTCGATTTTCCCGAACCCGAAGGGCCACAGACGACCACCACTTCGCCCTTGTGAATCTCGACGGAACAGCCGGCCAGCACGGTCACCTGTCCAAAGGCCTTGTGAACATCACGGATCAAAATCATCACGCACTCTTTGCGGAGTATCGCCGCACCCACTGGGAAGCCGCGAAAGACAACAGAAAATAAACCAGACCGGCGAACAGCAACAACTCCACCAGCCGACCGTCCCGGTTGCCGATCTTGTAGGCCATGCCAAAGAAATCCGACAGCCCGATCACATAGACGAGAGAGGTATCCTGAAACAGGATGATGGCCTGGGTGAGCAACAGCGGCGTCATGTTGCGCAATGCCTGAGGCAAGACCACATGGCGCAGGGTTTGACGGCGTGTCAACCCCAACGCGAGACCTGCGGCCATCTGACCCTGAGCCACGCTGAGCAGACCGGCGCGAACGATCTCGGCATAGTAGGCCGCTTCAAAGAGGGTAAAGGCCGCGAGCGCACAGATCACGCGGATGTCGCCGATGTCTTCGCCGAAGAGTCTTCTCAGAACCTGGGGTAGGATCAAATAAAACCACAGGATGACCATCACCAGGGGGATGGATCGAAAGAGATTGACATAAAAGGCCGCCGGCCAGGCCAGCCAGGGTTGTCCCGAAATCCGCGCCAGGGCCAAAAGAATCCCCCACAGGATGCCGGCGGCCATGGCGACAATGGTGATCTCCAGGGTGACCCACAGCCCTCGCAGAAGGAGCGGCAGGGCCGTGGCCAGAGAGCTGAAATCGAGATCAGTCATGACCACCACGCGCCGAGCCGGACAGCCGGGTGCTAGTCTCGATCCGGCGCATGATCAGCATGACGAGGCCATTGACGAGCAGGTAGAGCAGGGTCACGGCGATGAACGCCTCGTAAGGCTGGGCGGTATAGTCGGCCAACTGCTGGGCCTGGCGGGAGAGTTCCATGAGACCGATGGTGTTGGCCACTGCGGAGTTCTTGAAAATACCCAAAAACTCCGAGGTCAGCGGCGGCAGGATGATCCTCGCCACTTGGGGTAGCAGAACCTGGCGGTAAGTTTGGGGCAAGGTGAGGCCGAGGGCGAGAGCGGCGGCCCGCTGACCCGCCGGCAGTGATTCAATGCCGGCCCGCACCTGTTCGGCCACCCGGGCGCTGGTAAAAAATCCCAGACACAGCCAGGCGGCTAAAAACTGCTGCGTGAGCGGATGCCATTGCTTGATGGCATCCCCCCAGGGCGTTGGCAGCCATTCGGGCATCACGAAGTACCAGAGAAACAGCTGCACCAGCAGCGGGATGTTGCGGAAACACTCCACATAGACACCGGCCAGGCGAGACAGCCAACGCCCCGGCACCGTCCTGAAAACACCCACCAGCCCCCCGCACAGGAGCGCCATCACCCATCCAGACAAAGACACCGCCACAGTCCACTGGAGTCCTTCCAGCAGCCAGACCCAATAATAGGTTTCGCCACTCGGCACCTGATCGAGAAAGACGCCCCAGTGCCAGTGATAGCCTGCCATCGGTTAGACCCCGTGCCGCACGTCAATCTGGCCAGTCACAGCACTCGCCGAAATGGCGAGTTGATTGACCCGCGAAAGGCAAACTCGGCAACCATTCAAGCAACATGAGCAAGCGGGCGCGATTTCGTTCTGGCTGGGCGTTTTTGCTGACCTCATACCAAAGTTCAGCTTCGACAGGCGCGCAGATTCGTAACGCGGAAACCCCCACGCGACGGATATTCCGATGAATCCGAGGATGCTCTTTCATCAATCCAATGGCGGCATTGGTATCCAGCAAATAGATCATCAGTCCAGGGCCTCGCATGGTGCGTCCATGCCCAAATCCGCATCGTCAATATCATCTGGAAAATCCTCGCTCAAGCCCCCAGCCATGGCGGTCAGGAAGGCTTCAGTGTCGTTAAGCCGTTTTCCGGTGATGCCCGGTGGCTGGTAGCGTTGCTCCAGAAACTCGACGAAATCTAGGGCTTCCCGAGCGTCGGATTCCGGGAGATTGAGGCTGTGTTGATAAATGGCTGTGGCTAAATTCATGGGGTGTCGCGCCTTAAGTGGGTAACCAGGATCTAATCACTGTCGTTCAATTCCCGCAACAGATCGGACATGAGCGGGCCATTTTGAAAATGATCCTGCTGGAAAAAAGCTCGAACCTGGCTTTCCAGGTGTCCGAGATGGCTGGAACGCACCCACTGTTTGACCTCCAAAATGAGCTTCGGGTTCATGCTGAGGCGGCGTATCCCAAGACCCAGCAACAGCCGGACAAAACGCACATCACCCGCCATTTCCCCGCAGATCGAGACCGGAATGCCCTCGATCTGGGCCGCGTCAATGGTCATCTGAATCAGCCGGATCACCGCCGGATGGACGGGATCCATGAGATAATTCACCCCCTGATCGGAACGATCGGCGGCCAGGGTATATTGCATTAAATCATTGCTGCCAATCGATAAAAAATCGAGATTCCGGGCAAATGTCCGGGCGCAGAGGGCCGCTGCCGGCACCTCGATCATGCCCCCCAAAGGCATATGCTCGTCAAAAGGAATCCCTTCGGCGCGTAACTCGGCCCTGGCTTTCTCCAGCAGCATCCGCACCTGACTCACTTCGTGCAGACTGGTGAGCATGGGGATCATCACCCGCAGAGGCCCATAGGCCGAGGCCCGCAGCAAGGCGCGAAGTTGTGGCATAAACAGCGTCGGTTCCTTGAGACACATGCGGATTGCGCGTAGCCCCAAGGCCGGATTCGGGCCACCGGCATGGGGTGCAAAGGACAGATGGGAATCCACCTGCTTGTCCATGCCAATATCCAGGGTTCTCACCGTGACCGGCAAGCCCCCCAGTCCTTCCACCACGGATCGGTAGGCGATGAATTGCTCGGCCTCGTCCGGGCTGGAATCGCGATTCATATAAAGAAATTCGGTGCGGAACAGCCCGATCCCGATGGCGCTGCTCTGGCGTACCGCTTCAATATCATCCGGCAACTCGATATTTGCCAGCAGGGAGACGATCTGGCCATCGCGGCTTAACGACGGCTCCCGCAACAACCGGCGCAGCGAGGCCCGGTGATCCTCTTGGGCACGGATGCGGCGGCGGTAGAGCTCCAGAACATTGGCATCGGCATCCGCCAGCACCATCCCCTCGTTGCCATCCACGATCAGGATTTCGTTATGTCTCAGGTATTGCAGGACGTGCGGCACCGCCACCACGGCGGGAATGCCCAGGCTGCGAGCCAGGATCGCCGTATGCGACATCGGCCCACCGGACTCCGTGATGAAGGCCGCGATGCCGTAGTGGCGCAGTTGAATAGTGTCGGCGGGTGTCAGGTCATGGGCCAAAATCACCCGGCCCGCCAATTCCTGCCCCGCTTCCTGAACGTCCGGTTCCTGTTCCAGCAGAATTTTTTGAATCTGTAGAACGATATGGTCAATATCCACCCGCCGTGACCGGAGATAAGGATCATCCATGTCCTCGAAGATTTTGACCAGGGAATCCCGTCGCTTCTGAAGCGCCCACTCGGCGCTCCAGAGTTCCGCCCGGATCATCAGAATCGGCTCGTCGACAAAGGCCGGGTCGTCCAGCATCATGAGATGGGCGTCGATAAAATCCCCAATGTCTGAGGGTACCGAGGCGGGAATCTGATGACGCACCGCGTGAAGCTGTTGACGGGCCGTCTCCACGGCATAGCGAAAGCGTTCAACCTCAGATGAAACCGCCGCAGCATTGATGGCGCGAAAATTGACCTCGATGGGCCGATTCCGTAGAACGTAGCTGACACCGACAGCAACGCCACCCGAAACCGCGATGCCGCCCAGCGCCAATGTCATTCGGGCTCTCCGAAACAATTGCCGACCAAGGTCTTGAGGGCCTGAAGGGCGATCTCTTCGTCGGAACCCGCGATCTGTACCTTGATGTGGGTGCCCTTGCTGGCGGCCAGCATCATCACCCCCATGATGCTCTTGCCATTGACCTTTTGACCCTTTTTTTCCACTATGATTTCACTGGAAAAACCGCTGGCACAAGAGACAAACTTGGCAGCAGCCCGGGCATGCAGCCCCAATTTATTGACGATTTCGAGGTCTTGATCGATCACTGAGTGTTCCTCATGAAGTCCCCGGCGCACAGATCCGAATGCCATCGATCGCCCCACTTTGCGCCTTGACAGCCAGAGCCTCCAGGTTGAGGGCCGGATAGTTAAACACGCGCACCAGCATCGGCAGATTGATGCCTGACACCACGCGCACCCCCTCCTGCATCAGACAGTGGGCGATATTGCTCGGCGTCGAGCCATAGAGATCCGTCAAAATCAACAGTCCGGCACCCTGGTCGAGGGATTGGGCCAGAGTGCGGGCCTCGGTACACACGCGATCCACATCGCAGCTATTGCTGACCGACAAGATTCCAACCGGCAGGGGACAGCGGCCCAGCATATCGGAAGCGACCCTCAACAGGGTCTCGCCGATATGGGTGTGGGTCACCAACAGAATCCCGACGTTCACGGCAATTCACGGTGTTTTGTCAGCACCTGGCGGTTCACCGCCGCGAAATATCCGGCCAGTTGAGTGGCCATGTAAACCGAACGATGCTGGCCCCCCGTGCAGCCGATCGCAATGGTGAGATAACGCCGCCCGTCCGCCTCGAAATGGGGGATCCAGCGACTCAAAAAACCCGTTAGCTCGTCACGCATTTGTAACACCTTGGCATCCGCCTCAAGAAACTCTACTACCGCCTGATCGCGGCCGGTCAAACTTCGCAATGCCGGGGTCCAATGGGGATTGGGCAGGCACCGCATATCAAAAACAAAGTCCGCGTCTCGTGGCACGCCATGCTTAAAACCAAAAGACTGAAACAACAGGGACACCTCCAGACAGGGCGTCTTGGCGACACGTTGGCGCACCAGATCCCGCAGTTCGTGCAGGGTGGTGTGGCTGGTGTCGATCCGTAGATCCGCCTCGCCAAGAATGGGTTCCAGAATCTGCCGCTCCCACTCGATCGCCGAAGCCAGGGTTCGCTGCGGAGAACTCAAGGGATGACGGCGGCGCGTCTCGCTGAAGCGCTGAATCAGGATCTCGGGATGGGCCTCCAGAAACAGGAGACGGCAATCAATGCCGAGGCCTCGCATTTGCCGCATCCGTTCCGGCAGCTCCTGAAGCCGCTCTGGTTGACTACGCGCGTCGATCCCCACCGCGTTCCGGGAAGATCCCGATCCCTGGTGTGCCGCTAGATGATTGACAAAGGTTTCAAGCAGCCCAATCGGGAGATTGTCAATACAATCGTATTCCTGATCTTCCAGGGTGTGGAGCGCGATACTTTTACCTGAACCGGACAACCCGGTTACGACAACCAGTTGCATCAATCGCTCAATATATTCATTCAGGTCAATAAGGATTTTATGAGTTCGGAGTCCGGATCCGCCCCATCCATCAGAAGGCGTTGCCGCTCGCTGATATCCAGGCTGGCATCATAGCCTCGCTGTTTGAGGCTATGGTTCAACACC
>SESE01000586.1_pt1 | contig 15188 bp, 18 predicted proteins | sample 3171371 | NCBI WGS metagenome assembly SESE01 (sample SAMN06051881, study PRJNA518727) | freshwater metagenome | biome: subpolar coniferous forest; feature: holomictic lake; material: water; isolation source: holomictic Lake 442, 13 m depth | place: Canada: near Kenora, Ontario | collected... | reverse complement strand
TGTGGTGGTCGCAGATGTGCCTAGTAAATCGACGCCATACAGCGCAATGCAGTTTCCGAGTACTCCTGTGCTCGAAACCATGTCAAGAGGGATGGTCTTACTAATTGCTAGCACACCAATCGAGCCAACCCCAGGGGCATTAACCACAGCGGGACTTCTATCCAGGATGGATATATCGCCCAGTGTGGTGGTCGCAGATGTGCCTAGTAAATCGACGCCATACAGCACAATGCAGTTTCCGAGTACTCCTGTGCTCACAGCCGGAGTGAGATTAACCTCACCGCCAACAGGGAGTAAGGCCCCTACATAGCCGGGAGCCGTAAGCGGTGTGAGGTCCACGTTTCGATTAGGGTTGCAGTACTGATTTAACTCTCCTAAGCGCGGAAACAGGACTTGAATTAGTTTTCCGTCATTTACTACACCGCCACCAGGGACTAGGTACTGTGCTGTAGTGGGGGCAATGTATATTGATACAGTAAAGTTACTCACGCCCCCGGTAGCGCTTACCCCTGTGATGGCTATATTTCCGCCTAGGGGCAGAATCCCCGGAGTCATATTGCCTACCGCACCGATAGCTGCCCCGATGGGGGGGGTGGTATATGTATTATTAGAGCCCTCAAAAGTCCCGACACCTGGAAGGGTAAAAACTCCGGCCAACGGACGCGCTAGACCCCCCACACCGGGGATCAGAAGCATTGCGCTTCGTAGCCAAGCGTCTGCAAATACAGGGGTTGGCGTAGTGACGGTGCCGGTTGCCCCCACTGCTGTTAAGGGGATTATGCCATCAAGAGGGTATATACTCGGTGTGATCCTCCCTGTGGAGGCGGTGGCTGTAACGGCAGAGGGGGACGAGGACAGAGCTGATGCCTCAGTATACTGGCATCCACTTGGGAACAGCAGTTGATGCCCTGATATACCATCCGTGAGGGCCCCTAGACCTGGGATGAGGAATATCCGGGTTGTCATTGCACGCTTTCGACTATGTCATAGTCATCATGGGATCTACGTATATCACGGTACCGGCTTTGGCGATACACACCCGCGCTCTAACAACGCCTTTTACCATTGGTGTGAATGCGATGGACAATACTTGAAACACCGACTGTGAGCCACCCCATGACGCAGCACTTGTAGTGTAGGCAACGCGCCCCCCGATCAAAGACCTTCCCGACGCTAATGTGCTAATTGGCGAAGTGGCGCTGCTTTGATATTCAAGTTCGATCCAAATATCATCAGTGTATAGCGTAACAGTACTGGCGATTTGGATTGATGCTGTGACTGAAGCCCCAGAGCCAGGATACCAAGTCATGATGTATGGTAACATCAGGGGTGTCGCAAAGGTGGATGAGGTAGGTGTCGCCTTCCAACTTATTGTAGTTGAGCCGTCTGAAGCACCCCCCGAGCGCACCGTAGTTGTTTCGGACTGTACCGTGCCTTCGTACCGGCCCCGATATAGCCGGTAATCTGTTGACGCACTGTCGCAGTTGTCCATATCTATCGTAACTTCACCTCTTTTCTGATACGCTCCAACTGTGATTGGAATTGCGTTAGCCAGCTTACAATTTTGCAAGGTGTAATATGCGGCATACCCCATGGCGCAATTAAATAGCGCAGTAGTCCCGGCCGCTGTCAAACCTGATAGATTGCAGTCTGCTATATTTACAAACACATATCCCGTATTGGGTATACTAATAGGTTGTACCGGAATAGCCCCCGTCAGAGCGATACTGCCCCCTGTCATATTTAAGTCACCGGATGTCATGGTCATCAATTGGTTAACGTGACCATATATAAATGCACAATTATTTAAGCGGATATGATGATTGGCATTCCCCATCATATTAAAAACTGACGAAGAATTGGTATTATTGAGAGTGAATGTACAGTTTTCCCACGTGGGATTGGCGCTAGTGGCCCCTGACCAGAATATTATACTTGCAAGACTTGCCCCGCTACCGGCCGAAAAGTTTATACCGTAAAAGTACTTCGCACCTGCGGGATTAGAAAAGAAGGTAATCGAGCTTGCACCTGTCGTTGCAATAGTGGCACCAGGGGTAAGCGTCGTTGGCGGGGCCGCATTAGCGGTCACTGAAATTGCACGCATAGGCGCAATTTCAGACGTAACCTGTGCGAGCGATTGGGCAGTAGTCCAGGTTTCTGTATGAGCGCTAGATAAGTATACCGTATCACCGGCAGCAGGTGCGGAAAGATTTGTGCAAGTCATATATGTACAATACGGTGCAGCCCAGGCACTACCGCCGCCATCACCATTATACACCGCTTGACCCGAACACTCAGTCCAAGTTACCGTCGTTTCTGACGTAGAACCATTTATCACAATCGACCATGTGGGTTCCGCAGCACCCGAAATGCCTGTCGTACCACCCGTAGCGCGAAAGCACCGCTCGTTTCCATAGGTTACAGCCGCACGTTGCCGAACAATAGATCCAACGGGATAGGAGGTTAGCGCTGTCCACATACTAACCGCCGCATATTTGTCACTAGCGACATAAAAATTAGCCATGTTTTAGTTCCTTGACATAGCGATAGCTCGCGCGTTTGATGCACTGGTAGCGTCAAAGTTAGCATCCGAGATGTAGTCTATGTTAATGACCACTCCCGTATCGTCAATGTGTTCTTCGCGGATAGCACGACGGCCATCCGCCTGTACATTGTCAGATGTTATTCTACTCAGAAGGATCTTCATGGTAAGTCCCCTTAGTTAACCTGGAGGATCGACGTACCCTCTGCATTAGCAGGTAGCGTTAGAGTCAGCGTGCCAGTGGTGATTGATTGCGTACCCCCAAAATCGTGGACACTAACAGCACGACCGGAGTTTGTGCTGTTGTATATCATACACCCCGTGGCCGAAAAACCCGCTCCAGTGCCTGTCCAAGAAGGGTTGGTGGACCAGGAGGTAAAAGACCCCGTGGTCCCCGCTTGTGGGGTTATGTTTTGAGCGGCGGTAAAAGCGAACCCTGCCGTCGTATATCCGTTACCGTTTGCTACTTCATCACTATTACCCGTAATGTTTGAGTAATTGGTGGATGCCTTATTATACGTACCCGCAGGGCCTGTTTTTATCAGGGCCACTTTAAACACACTGCCCGTAGTAGTAGTAAAGTTGTGAAGGGCTTGCATAATTTCGGACTTAAAGCTAACAGTCATTGCAGTAGTTATTCCAGCCATTACAGCCCCCGTTAAGTGAGATGGAAGTTTTTCTCGCCAGCAATCTTTCTGGCAAGGATCATTGTAGCGAACTCAGATAGGCCAAAGATTTCGGCCTGGTTAGCAAGAAAAATGCGCTCCTCGCACAGAGCGGCTTCGATATTATGCGCGACTACCCGGCGCACATCGTTCTGAAACGCTTCCGCTTGCATTCTCAGTTCAGGGCTTACGGAAGGCGATATACTGACAACTCTGTGCGTTACCTCGTCGGCCCAGTCCCAAGGCGACTTGGTATTGCCGTCCGTGGTATGGACCCTTATCAATGGGTGTCCTAGTACGCATTCCACCATGACGCATTCTCCATTATATATTAGCTGTGTAAACCTGTTCAACCATTGCGAACGAATAGAACTCGATGTCAGCGGCGCTAGTTGTCACCGTAAGTCCACGAAGCGCCCCTGGTGTAGACAACGCATAAGGGCCTAGGACCGCCAGACCCAACGCTGTAGGCGTCATAGTCACCGCTATCGGCACTGCCCCTGTCTCGTGGTCCATCGTGGCTGTAAGCGCCCCCGACGCCATGTCGAAGTATTTTACTTGCCCAAACAGTCTACGAAGCACCTTCGTATACCAGTACCCAGGGCCGTCAAAAAGCTTAGACTGGAGCGTCTTCAACAGTGATGTAGATGGTGTCTGAAACAACGGATATATGCTCACACCATCCGTACCATACGCAGTCCGCAACGACTTATACCCATAGGTAGCAATCTGCGTCAAGGCATGTTCTTGCGTCGCTGACCACCAGTGTTGGCCGTCTGAGCACAAAAGCTTTGTCTGCTTTGCGTTACTTATCGGGTCAATGACCGGGATAAGTAGACAGAAACATTCAACGTTATTAAGGGTCACGCCCGCCATAGACGGAAGAAAAGAACCCACAGTGGCCTGTGACGGCCATATTCTATCAACCGGAGCCGATAGTTTTTGAACCGCAGAGCCTGATAGGTGGAACACGCCGTTATAATTAGCAAAAACAATGCGGTCGCTGAACGTGGTCCTAGCCAATGGCCAACTCAAACCTATCGTCGGATTGATATTCATCAATGTAAAGGATGTCGCGCCGCTTGTTGTCGATACTCCTGAGAGGTAACTGATTGATGAGTCTCCAAAAAGCAATAAGAACCCGGAGTTTGCAACCAGCGCGGTGTACGTGTTCTTCAAACACCCGTCTGTTGAAGAGAACGCACCAGCACCGTCTCCGGTATAAAAATCTGATGCCGAATTAGGCGCAGAGAAGTTTACGACTTGCCCGCCCGCTACCCAAACATGCCCTTGGTACGACTCTACTGTGGTCGCAGACATACCTTCGGGCATCGTGGCAACGTAGCCGTGAGCAACCGCGCTGTTAGGGTCGGCTATGTCCAGAGTGGGGGCCGTGACAAAGCCTGCGCCCCCTTGAGTTATGGTTATGCTGGTTACAGCGCCATTAACGACCACAGGGGCCAGGATCGCGCCGCCACCGCCACCACCTATGGCCGTGGCCGTACTGGTTGACGAGTACCCTAATCCGCCATAATCCACGACAATACCCGTGATAATACCCGAAGTTATCGTTGCCGTAGCTCTAGCCGTCGCCGCTGCATTTCCACCGCTGAACGAGATAACCATTCTATCATAGATGCTAAACCCAGATCCCTTAGCGGTGACTGTCACAGCGTTGACGCTGCCGTTAGCCACTGTCGCGCTTAGACCGGCGCTCCCACCAGACCCGCCTAGTACCGTAGCTGTTGGGGCCGATGAATACCCCGTACCTGGCCTATCGATTATGACCTGCGGGCCTATGCCGCCTGCCGTGTAGAACAACGTCCCGTCCCACAGGAAGTATCCGTGATTGGGTGTCTGACCGTTGTTCACAATAATCGCGCACTGGCTGCCAAACTGATTAATACCAACCGCGCCTGAAGACACGTTATTCAAGGTGCCAGCCGAGGCTATTGTTGTAACTGTCAATGGGCGCGTGCTGTCCTGTCCAAGCACGCCCGTATCAAGTAGTACCGCGTCAACACTGCCGTCTGAGCACACGATTAGACAATAGTTTTTGAACGTTGACGTGTCGTTATTATAAAGTCCTACAAATCCGAACTGAATTACTGTCTTGCCGCCAGCCGTGTATATAGGAGTGCCCGCGCCATACAGAGACCTAGCCGTCGAATTACCCATCGGCTGGACGTTTTCCATCCATGAGCATTGTTTACTGTCTATCTGGCTGCGCCCCGGCTTTGTGTCCATACCTTCAAATCCCCCAAACACCACGACGCTCGGGGTGTTGGGAAACCCAGGGTTGACGCCAGAGGCAGCCGTGCTTACGTGTGCGCTATCCGCCATCAATATCTCCCATTGGGATTAACCGTACGTCCCGGACGAGAGTAAGAGGAATAACGGTGACACAAATCATCGTATCGTTGCAGGTAGAAGGCTGCGGTACTGACGTTCTGCAATTCGAGGTATGCGAGGTGCGCCGCGAAGTACGGAACGAGATCTGTCCACGGCGACGCCAAGGCTTCAACATCAACATCACTCACTAGGTCAATCGGCAGGCAATAACAGTCCCACTCCATCTGATATGATCCGCCGGGGAGAGGGAACATGTACAAGCTGCCGTTAACCCCCTGCCCGTACTGCGAGCACACAGATGGTGTTGACACACACTGGCGCGGATAGCTCCGAACACGAGCCTGATAATCGGAAAATGCGTACTGCGCGAGGCTGTGCCGCATACCAGCGTAGATGATACTTACGCCGTGGACGGCGAAGATAGAGGCTACACCGGGGAACGCCGTTAGGTCCGCCGAGGTAAACGGGTACACCTCTTGGTTCGCAACGGTCTGGAGAATGGGCGACGTAACCGCCGTGGCTGTAGCACCTACACCGTCGCCGGTTATCGTGACGGTGGGCTGGAAGTATCCAGCGCCATTCACTGCCATGGGGATGGTGGCAACGCCTGTGCCGCCTGTGAATGTGACAGCGCCAGTCGTCGCTTGTAGCCCCGAAGGGTTTGTTGGTAAGCCCGAAGGATAATCCGGCGCTGAGATCGTCGCGGTTGCGGTCGAATACCCTGTACCGGGGGCTGTGACTGTGATCGACGCGACCGAACCCGAAGTGAGGGGCAACAGCCTTATGCTCTGGGTTCTAAGCGCAATTTCTCTGCGAGCCAGATTGACATAGGCCACAATATCAGTCGGATCGATCAATGATTGGGTCTGCTCACGCATCAACCGTTGCGTTTGTTGCATGTATGCGAAAAGTGCGCTCATTGCTCTGAACTCGCCGACTTCTTGGGGTGTCCAAGGCCGAGTTTGTTCGTAAGCATCATGTCGTGTTTCCCTGCAAACAAATCAGGTGGAGTAGCCGGTCGAGCGGCCATTTCCGCACGTCCCGCAAACTCTGTGTACTTAGAATACATGAAACTAGCAAGCTCCGTATTACCGTTGGCTGTTAAGGCCAAAGACGCCGCGAAATATGGCACGGCATCGGTCCACGGATACGGAATAGCCTCAATGTCTGAGTCCAAAACTAGGTCTAATGGCTGGCATATAGCGTCGAGAACCAGGGTGTACGTGCTATCAGGAAGTGGCGATACATACACAGACCCCGTTCCACCAGGGCTGTATTGTGTCCATAGCGTTGGTGCCCCAGAAGCCTGCGCTGTGGTGTTTAGCACATACGTCCGAAACCACTCCCAAGGCTTGACCGTCAGGTATAAAAATCCATTGCCGCTTGGTCGGCTCACGGTTTGGACACTGGTTATGCTCGCAACACCCAGGGAATTACCAGGGATGGAAGGGAACGTGTAAGCTTGACGGCCCACTGTAAGCGTAAACGTCACGTCAACTTGAACGCATTTAGTCTCGGCTGCCATCTGACTGCGAGCGGTGTTGATAAATTTCGTGATATCAGATAGCAAGAAGTCTTCAGGGACTCCCGAGGGATTCCCAAGTAACCGCGCCGTTTGCGTCTGGTATGACAAAAGCATGGCTATTGACCTTGCTGCGGGTGTTGGTTACGCAACGACGGGTACGGCGAGTTAGGACGCCGAGTCTCAGACGCCATTGCAGCCCGTCCGATGAACTCTTGATATTGTTGGGCCATAGAAGCCGCATCTGCGGTGCGTTGTGCGCTCAGGTACGCGAAATATGCGGCGAAAAATGGCACAGCGTCCGTATAAGGGTACGGTATAGCCTCAGCGGTTCCATCCGTAACTAGGGGGATTGGCGCACAAACTGCGTCCAAAATAACGGAATAAACACCCCCTGGAATGGGGCTTAGGTATATAACGCCGTTCTCCCCCACGCCGTACTGTGACCAATCGACAGGCGCGCCCGTTAGGATGGAAGGTTGGCACATCAAAAACGTGTTAAAGTAGTCCCATTTACGCGGGTTCAGATAGACGTAGCCCGAACCTGATGCGTAAGACGCCGATTGCACATTTACGATAGGTCCGAACCCAGAACCACCTGGCGTGATGTTAGCCAGTGGGTATTGCATAGTCCCATTTACGGTAGATACTGTGATATTGGCACGAACGCATTTTGTCTCTATAGCTACCTGCCCGCGAGCTACGTTGATATAATACGTCAAATCCGCGACGGAATACAACGCAGGGGTAGCAGCCGGGTTCTGGAGTAACCGTTCAACTTGGCTCAGGTACGCGGTTAGCATTGGCTACCTCAATCCAAGTTACGAGTCACATTTCCCGCCACGGGGTGAACGGCTTGATGTATTATACCGGCCACGGTCTTCGGGTTGCCCCTTGATCCCGTTCCAACAGTGGCCGTCAGCGCCCCACCTGGGGCAAGCCCCCCCACAGCCCTGCCATCTAGCAATACAGCTACTCTAGGTGTATTACATACACAGGTCAATGGTGCAACCTGTATTGGATATTGCGTGCCAGATGCCGATGCCGCCCCCAGGCTACCCTGACTACCCCACCCTGTTACGGTAATGGTCACGTCGGGCTGAACGTCCACAGAAAGCGTTATCGCACCCCAACCACTCACACTCGCCAATGCGCCCGACGTTACCGAAAGCCCCGCTACCCCCGCACCCCACCCACCAGTCGCGCTCAGCACGTTTACCGCAGGTGATAGGTAGACTCTCGGTCGACCTAGCCTTCCCGACACATTGGTCCGAGGAAGGGTCACACTTGGCACACCAATGACACCAACCCCGGTGAGCCCAGCGGGGCTAACGGTAGTCATTAGTTAATCTGACAAATGCTGGAACCCTCAGCATTCGCAGGTAGTGCTATGCTCAAGGTTACGCTCACGCCTATAGACACGGTACCACCAAAGTCTATAACACCTACAGCGCGGTTGGCCTTACTGCTGTTGTAAAGTATGGCTCCCGCGCACGAGAAGCCCGCACCCGAACCAACCCAAGACGGATTAACAGTAAACGACCAATACGCACCAGTCGTACCCGCTAAGGGGGTTACGTTCTGCGCCGCAGTGAGGGAAAACCCACCAGTGGTGTAGCCATTTCCGCTGGCAACTTCGTCGGAGTTACCCGTAACATCAGAATAGTTAGACGTAGTTTTACCGTATGTCCCAGCCATACCGCTCTTTATCAGCGCAACTTTGAACACATCACCCGTCGTTACCGTGTGGTTGTGTATCGCTTGAGCAAGTTCCGCCTTGTAGCTCAAGGCCATCGCCGAGGTTATTGCCATTAGTATTCTCCGCTGCCTTGGTTAGTATTATCCGCACTTCGCCGAGGACAGCTATTCCTGGGTTAAGCATTTTGTCAGCCTGTAAAGCAAAAGGGGCAGAAGGTTAACCCTCCGCCCCCATTACGAAGGAATAAGCTCAGGAGCTTAGCACTGCTGAAGAATAACGTAGTCCGCAGCACCAGCTTGAGTGGCTGTCAGTGTGGCCGCCGTAGCGATAACTGCGTTGCATATTGCTACCACCGCCGGGGCTGCCACTCCGAGATACAACCCACCGTCCATAACAGCGCCGATAGATGTGATGGTGCCGCCAGCCGTTACCACTGTCGAAGTGCTTTCTCGGGGATCCATAAACCGGGTCTCCCAGTTAGGCTGAGTGTTGACTGGTGCGTCAGAAGGAAGCAGACCGTAGCTCTTGACTATCGTATCCGCAGTATATCCGACGCCAGCTCCGCCAACAGCGTATCCCGTGATCGTCGTAACCCGCTGAGCAACGGCAGTCGCACTCGCACCACCAGTGCCCGCAATAGTCAATGTCGGAGCTGCCGACACTGAACCGCCGGGGTTAGTGCAGATTACGCCCGCAATCGACCCTGTGCTCTGAGCGACGAAGCCGCCCGCAGCAATGGTGGCGACCGCAGCAGTTACCGCCGAAGTCGTCGGGTCAAACACGTCGGGAACGATAGTCACCGCCGGGATAGAGGTGTAACCACCGCCCTGGTTAGTGACAGTAATGCCAGAAACCGAACCGTTAGAAATGGACGCATAGGCTGTTGCCTGCAAACCACCAGGGGGAGGAGGAGGGATGAAGACGAATGGGGGCTTAGCGTACCCCAGCCCGGCCGTTGATACCGTGATCGAAGACACCATGCCGCCTACAACGGCAACCCATCGGCTTCCGCCCGCGCCACTAGAAGAGACAGTGGTGCCTGTAACCGGGTATCCCGAACCGGCGTTGGTGACGATGGCACACACGGGGCATCCCGTAAGGTTAGCCATACGATAATTTACGCCGTCGCTCTTAATCTGTTTAGGCCCACCGGGAGCGGTCTTGAGCGGAACCCAAACGCCCGACACCGGGTCTAGGAACTGGATGCAGGTGTATTTACCTACAACGACCATCCAGGTTCCCGAAGGAATGAGCTGAGTTTGGCCAGATGCCAAGGAAATGGCGTTCTGCGGAGGGAAGTTCGAACCTCCGGCCAAGTAGCTCGGAGTTAGAAACTGAGGGTAGGGCATACCGACGCCTGGAATCCCCAAGTTATTTTGTGACATTTCTGTGCTCCTTCACTCGGGGATTAGTACGCGGCACCGCCGATGTTGGTGATCCATGCGTTAGCCGATGGCTTGGCTGTTACGATATTGTAGCCAAAGATAACCACGCCCTGCTGTCCGATCTGGCCTAGTGGGACCAAGCTGTGAAACCCGGTGAACTCGAACGCTGCATCTTCCGCGATAAACATCGAGGTGTAATTCGTGTTCACAGCGTAAGCGTTGCCCTTCGGGCAGAAATGATCAGAATACACCGGCACGCCAGCAACATTCACGTTAGGGAATGCCGAGCGAACCCCGGTATCCGTCCCATGCTCTTTACCTGGATTGAGGTAGATGTTCTCAATTCCAATGAAGTCGTCATTGAGCGTGGAGTAATCAGCGGGGTTCATCACCACAAACGTCGGCTTCTCACCGCCTGCGGCGTCTGTAATCCGAATGAGATACTGCGACATTAGCTTACGTGAGAAGCCTGTGGTCGCAACTGAACCTGTAGCGCTGTAATACTGACCCTTCCAAGCCTGGTTACCTGCCGCCATGCGGTTGATACCGCCGTAGGTCGGGTAATTCGTCCCGTTGTCAAACGCATCGTTGAACCCGTTAGGGTACAGCGGGTTCGACGGGTTGGACGAAAATGCCAGGGGAGCCAAGTTCTGGATAGTGGATGCGTAAACGTCGTTCATCCGAGCTTTAAGGAGATTGATGACAGCATCTGAAGACTGGATAAACTGCTCACCAAACGGCAGCGGAACGGGATAAGCCCACATGACCGAATTGAACTGTGCGGTCTGGATGGCCGCGACCTGCTGCGGCTGATTGAATCCGCCACCCGGCCCGATGAACCCACCTTGGCCCATGCTCTGGCCCTGAATCGGGATGCTTATCTGTGACAATCCACCAGCAGACTTCACCGCATTTCCCATGAGGTGGAAAAACGTGGGGCTGGCGAAGTACATCTGGACAAAAAGACGCGGGATGAACGCCCGACGTGTAACGGCTGTTAGTTCATTGTATACCGAGCCAGCGGCCGGTACTATACCCAAACCGGGTAATGGCATGTTACTCTCCTATCGTGCCGGGCTGCGTACTTCGGCTAGAGCTTGGGGGATCATGTTTCGCAAGAACTCTTCATCACGGCCTTCGAACAGCGGCTTGAGCATATCGCCGTTGGTCTTCGCACTGAAAAAATCGAACCGTTTCGGGCCAGACCCAGCCGGGGCTTCAGGTGCCGGGTTCATCTTTTCGTAAGCGGCGGCTGCGATTTCATGGTCAGCAATACCCCGCTTCTCCATAAATTCTTCAATAACGCGCACGCCTTCGTCGTTCCATCCGCCGACACGAAGAGCTTTGCGACCTTTATTCCACTCGCGCTGCGCCTTGTCCTGTACACCACGAACTTCACGTTCGGCCTTATCGGCGTCCCGAGCGTCTTGCGCTGCCTTCAGCTCTTTGCGTACTTCGGCCAAGGTCTCGTTCACCGGACCCATAGCGTCGATCTCAGGTATAGGTGTACCTGGATGTAGCTTTTTCTGGGTCTCAAGAATAGTCCGACGAGTCTCGGGGTTGGCCAATGCTGTGCTCACAAAACTAGACACACGGCGCAACGCTGATAGTTCGTTCTCGTCAACTTCTATGCTGCTCACGTCAGACCCCTTTACTTACCTGTGTGGCTGAGCTGTAGCTTAGCCGAAGGACCGTTGCCGGGGATCTTGCGACCACCAATTTCGTTCGCATCCATAGGCACGCGCACGATGAAAGCATCGGGAATCTGCTTCGGGATGGTCTTGGTCGGATCAGAAAAAAGGTTTGTCATGTCAGTTAGCCTTGGCCTGGAGAGGGAGGAGGAGGGGGAGACTCACCGTCACCGCCGCCACGCATTGCGGCGATCTGGGGACCGGCTTGCTGCTGTTTTGCAAGCAGACTTTGAATCTGTGATTGCTGTATTCCGGGCGATACTTGCCCCGTGGGCGCGTATTTGCTCAGCTTCTTGATGCAGTCCATAATAGCGCTACCCAGCTCAGACGCTGCTCCCGCTAGGGGCAGTGTCTGAGAGAGTAACTTAATGATCACGTCCACCCGAGCGACAGCCGCAGCTTCGTTGCCTTGTGACGCCTGTGGGTTCGTTGTCGGGGAGGAGCCAAACGGGGGCTGACCCGACTGCGGACGACTTGCGCCTGAGGCTCCGGGAGGAGAACCAGCACCCTGGGGAACGGGATCATCGGCCATAACTACTTACGGCCCTTGCGGCTCTTGCGCCGATTACGAATGGTGCCCATGACAGACCCTCCGAGTTCAGGTTGAGATGCACCCAAAGCTCCTCGTCTCAGCCCCGTTTTCACGGAGTAGATTTACCTTGGATAATTGAAGAGTACAGGCGTAAATAAAGGTTGACAAATAGGCCTTGGTAGACCACAAAATACCAAAGAGGACCAAGGTGGATCAAAAGGGCGCGATTTATGGCCGATGACACAGTTTGGATGATGACCAAAAGAGCCGCCAACTACTGTGGAGTCAGCACAACCACGTTCAAACGTAAGCGACGAGCAAATCTTCCACCAACCTACTACATCCGTGCTGGCACTAGCATTGCGTACAAACGCGAAGATTTAGATGTGTGGTTGGCGGGGGTTGAGGTGAAACACAAATACCGAGGGATAAAAGATGTCTAACAATGATCTATACGTTATGACCCTAGGACTGGAAGCTAGCGGACCACTCTTCGAAATCCACCTATTCTACAATACGCTCGAGAAGGCAGAAGCTGCTTACCAATTCGCCAAGCATGATTCGGGGCCAATCACCGACGAATACGGAACCACTATCGATGTGGATACGAAAATACTGTTTGCGCGGATTTCCAGCGTGAATAAGACGGCTGAAATCAACGCATCTCAAGGAATAACTCACATGCGCGCACAGGCTAGCGCCCAAGTCAAATACCAGGCCGAGATGACGGCGAGCATCGATAACGTCGTCACCCTAACACCAGTGGAAGCTGCATTTAACCCCAAAACCCTGAAGGGCAAGTCCGCTAAATAACCTACTTTTTACCAACGCTCAGCAGCTTCCCGGCAGTTTCGGGATGCTGTTGGGCCATCTGGATACGCATTTGCTCCTGTTTGGCCTTGTTGTTCTCTATGGTTTGGAACCGAGCCTGGAGCATGTCTTTGTTGGGGAATGGCAACAACTCAATAGCAGAATGTCCGTCGATAAACCCGGATTTTAAGCCAAATCCGATCATATCCTTGTGATCCTGCTCATACACTGGCGACGAGGAATGTGAATCAACCTCAATTTCCCAATCGTCGGGCAGGTGTTCTAACAGGAACTCTGATGACTTGCTATCAGCGCCATCTTCGTGAGCCGTGGTGTATTTGTCGCCGTCTATGACCCGCATCTTAGCGAACATCTTATCTGCAGCGTCCGCGCATTGACGCTCTATGATCAAGCTGCGATCTCTCAAACGCGGGCTAGCCGTGCGGATCATGCTTTCGGCATGATTACCAGCCCTAACACCAGGCTCCCCTTGACCGCTGAGGATATTGCCAAATCCAGCCATTTCCTCCATCTGACGAATAAGAAGGTCGATAGCCTGAAGCGCCTCGCCAGGCAACTTAGGTGTAAGATCGTTTACTGATGATCCAGGAGGACCATCTAAGTAGCCTTGGCCGCGCATCTGAGCGTAACGCTCGTCGGTTATGCCGTCATAGCCGGAGAAAGCTATGAGCTTATCGTACTGGCACCCTATAACACGACGGATATCGTCAAACCACGTTGCCAGAAGTATTTGCGGCTCCTCCAAGTCAGCCACTTCCGACCGCCCCCAAAAATAACCAGGGGTAATGTTGGGTTGAATGAGAGTGTACGGCAATGTCTTTGGTGCCCACAGATTACTGCGCTTGTAGAGTGGAGTGACCAGGATGTCAGGTTCGATTATCAAAAACGTGGTATAGTCGTCAAAGTCGTCGTCTCTGACATAGAGCTGGTGGTATTTGACGGTTCTAGCTCTGGTTTCAGCGCCCACAAACGCAGAGCCGGCGCCTGCGCCGAGAGATACAACGCCGCCCGGAGGCACTGGACTGCTAATTCCATTTGTATTAAGTACAGATGAAGACACGATCTGGTGGAAGAAAGTGTTAGGAGTGTCGGCCGAACTTCCTTCGGAGGCATTAGTGCATATCCTCTTGTAAAGCTTCTCAGCATCAGGCAAATTCTGAATACGCCGCCAAGCTTCATGCAGCGTCATACTGCCAGTCTCGCACACCGCTTCTTGCTCGCCTAGGCCGTTTATGTCTTCGCTATACACTCCAAACTGCCAGGGCATAAGCACACGCCCTGTAATGCCATCATGACCGTTGTTGAGTTTGAATATAGACGCACCAAACTTAACTGCGACTTCGACGCCTAAACCAAACGTAAGGTCGCTATCTTTACGCTTCCATTCTTTAGTCAAAACCCTGGCAGCCATTGCTGCCCACGAGAGGATTTCTTTCGAATGGTGGCGCTCAAACGAGACGTGAAACCTCAAGGACGTGGGTGAAAATAAGTAGGATGCGAGGCGGTCACAATGGCCTACCAGCTTGTTGACCAAGGCCCTCTGGCCGTTAGTCTTGCCAGACTCAATCAGTATCGTCTGGTATTGAGCTAGAGCCTGCCTCGTGCCCTGGCTGACACGACAATCCTCAATCACGTTTAACGCGAATCGGCCACGGTCTTTTATGCTATCAGGGATTAGCATCGTAAAATCCTATCGCGTACATGCGCATTTGATTCTACGATGCTCAAGCCTATTACGACCTGTCAATCCTCCTTGTGGGACCATGTAGGTACATAAACCGGATGAGACCGATTAAAAACCATTATTTCCAGCTTCAGGCGAGGAGTATACTAGTGGCAAACCGCACCAAACTGCATGGACACCGCATTTTAGCGGTGCTTGGTATTTCTTGTTTTCAATAGCTTCAATGGGATAAAAAAACCGGACGGTGCCGAAACTGCATCGTAATCGCGATCATCACACTATCAC
>SESE01000585.1_pt1 | contig 15219 bp, 19 predicted proteins | sample 3171371 | NCBI WGS metagenome assembly SESE01 (sample SAMN06051881, study PRJNA518727) | freshwater metagenome | biome: subpolar coniferous forest; feature: holomictic lake; material: water; isolation source: holomictic Lake 442, 13 m depth | place: Canada: near Kenora, Ontario | collected... | reverse complement strand
TTCCGAGTTTCGCGACCGACCGTTATGGGCACGTATCGCCCATTCAAGATTTGAAATTCGTAGCCAGATAGCCGACGTTCAGTAGTTTTCGCATCAGCGCTTGAGATACAGCTGCGCGGGCCTGAACGATCCGGTCCGTATTTATCCGCCAACAGGTTCGAGTGGCTCCAGCTCGTCTAGGCACCGCCGGAAGATCGATTTGTCCATTCGCCGCCCGAGACGTGCCTCGCAACAAGCCTGCAGTTCGCCAAGCGTGAATGCCTCTGGCAGAAAGCCAAACGGTAGTTCAAGGCGCTCGATCTCGGCGCGGGTGGCTTGGTTAAAGTCGTCACGGTGTTCCGTGACAACCGGCTAATTGCTGTTTATTTCAAGTCGCCAGCTGCGACCTTTCACCCCATCGGATTACCCGACAGGAAGAATTCGGCTTACCGGGGCGTACTCACCGAGTGCGTCCGGGTAAGCCCCGTGCCGAGGCACGGGGGTTGGTCAGATGTTGTGAAAGCAGCGAACCTCGACGACCCACTCGCGACGCTTGATGCGCCTCGGCAGGCCGGCACGGGTTTGCAGGTGCCCACAACAGTCATGCTCGCAACGACAGGCTGTCGTGAATACATCCTGAAGCGCATTGATGATGTCGCCCCTGGATACGCCACGCGGGGCGCGCACCGTGAAGATGCGCTCCCCGGCTTCGTCGTAGCAAGCCTTCTGGTCACTGGATGGGCGAACACGGCACTTGAGCATCACGAATTCTCCGATGAACTCATGCGCGTCTTCCCCTTTCCAGCCGTCGTTGAATTGAAACGTGAGGCGGCGATAACCATCAAACCGGTTTCCCATGGCTAGGCCTCCGCGTCCATGATCGCTTCGATCGCGGCTTGAAGTCGCTGTACCGGCTCTGGTGCCACATCGGCATCGTAGAAACCTCGCTTATAGACGTCGATGACCTTGTCTTCTCCCCATAGGGAAGGGACCGTCATGACTTCGTCGTCATCACAGCCTTCGACGTCGTAATCGAGCACCACGAATTCGAGGTCCACATTCGCCGTGACGCCGGTTACCAGACCCCCTTCGAGTCCGATCACGCAGCGCACCGGCGAGCACAGATTGATGTGCTCGCACAGGGCATCGATACCCGCAGTATCCAGTGATATCTGGACATCGCCATTCGTCGCAATCGCGTGAATCGCATCACACCGACTGGATGGTTCGCCCTGGCCGTTCTGCTGGTAGTAGCGCAGAGCAGCCAGGAGGGTGGCATGTTCGGCAGAATCGACCGAGATTATGTTTTGTGACATTTTCAGGCTCCAATAAAAATGGCGGAGCCATCGCCCCTTGCGGGAGTGAGTGACCCCGCAAGGGTTTGAAATACTGCTGATGGTTGCTTCGTTTTCAGGCCATCGCTCTCAGCAATGCCGATCCGGCAGGTGATGCATCGGCCCTGCAGGAACAGGCACTCTGCCTAGCTCCTGAAAAAGTCCGCGTACCCGCCACCGCTCTGGAGAATCCCGAATCTGTAATTGGGATCCTCCAATAGCCGGAGGTAATGTTCAGCATCCTTCCGCTGAAGCTCGGACAACCGGTTTCCTTTCAGAAGCTCGATCAGCCCTGCCTTGAACAGTTCCCGGTATGCGCCAGGCGTCGGAATGTGTTTCATCGTCCATCTCCTTTTGGAGCGTAGTCAATGACGCACTCTCCCGTCTTCTGGTTGTAGACCGACCCCCAGTACCCTTCACCGGCCCATTTCCGGGCAAGCTGGACAGCGCGGATGCGGCTTTGATTGACGACATCGCAAGCGGGAGTTCCCTCCATGCCCTCGTCGGTTCGCGGATCGCGAGTTGTCGCGACGGCTTGATAGGTTTGCTCGTCCAGTGGAGCGACGCTTGTATCGAGTTTCATTGTTGACCTCCAGAATGGTGAGAGGCCACTCCCCAACCGGGAAGTGGCCCCGGTTGGGAAAGGATTGCTTCAGATGCCGAGCGCAGCCCGTACCGCCTTTTTCCGCTGCGGATACGGCAGCCCCGAAGGGGTGTTGATGCCGTAGTCCCGGCAGACCAGGATTCGCAGGCAGGCCAGGCGGGCAACGGCGGTGAGCTGCCCGTTGTTCCGCGTCTTGTCCTTGAGCACGTCCTCCAGCCATTTCGATGACTGTTCGTTGGCTTGTCGGACGAGTCGGTAGAACCTGGCGCGGCGAGTGGAGAGCAAAGTTCTCATGCCATCAACCCTCCACGCTCAAGGTTGCAGTCGGTTTCGCAATTCCAGCACTCTTCAGATACTCCAGAAGCCCGCCGGTATCGCGCCCGTGCCGCATGAAGCCGTCCTCGACAAGCCACAGCCCGTCTTCACTCGGCCAGCCGGTTTTCTCGTCCTCATTCGAGAACGAAAACACCGTTCGGCCGTTCTGATTTTCGACGTGCGACTTGAACCACCCGCGCTCGTCGAGATCGACCACCTGAACCAGTTCCTGTCGGAAGGGCTTGAAGCTGCCTTTCATAGCAGCCCCCTTTCGGCGAACGAAAGCGTCTTGTTCCCGGCCACGATGAAGTGGTCCAGAACCTTGACATCCACCAGTGCAAGCGCGGCCTTGAGGCTAGTCGTCAGCACTTCGTCCGCCCGCGACTGGTCGGCTTCTCCACTCGGATGGTTATGAGCGAGTATTACCGCTGCCGCGTTGTGCACCAGCGCTCGCTTGACCACTTCCCGCGGGTAGACCGAGGTCTGGGTCAGCGTGCCGCGAAAGAGTTCCTCCGCGACGATCAACCGGTTCCTGGCGTCCATCCACAGGCACATGAACACTTCATGCTCGTAGCCCCCGATCCGGCCACACAGGAATGTCGACGCCGCACTGGGCGAGGCCAGATTGATGCCCGTACTGCTCATGTCTTCCTGCATTGCCCGGATGTAAAGCTCCTTTGCGGCGGCGATTTGCGGCTGCGCCGCGTAGGACGTCCGCTCTTCCCCTGCAATGAAGCTTGTCTGTCGTGCCGACCTGATCCCGAAAATTTCCGAGAGGGGACGTGTTGACAGGGCGCGACCCGCCGGGCCACAGAGAACCGCCAGCAAATCGGCATTGGTCATTTCAATGGTGCGCATTTCCATTTCATTTGCCTTTCAGGAAATGGGGCCGTGCGCATCCCCAGGGGGCGCATACGGCCCCTGAGGGAGTAAATATGGAAGCCGTCGAAGCCACTTCCATCTTTTAGAAACGTGCTGCCTGCCATCCATGCCAGACCTGAACATGGGAGGCGACACGCGAATTACTCATCGCGAATCGCCACCTCTTTCAAGGGCTGGGTACCCGCCTTGAGAATCTTGTCCGCCGCCGCAAACACCCGACGCGCCGACTTTTCCGGGAATTCCTTCCCATCGAGCCAGCTCTGGATGTAGCCCCGGCTTTCCTCCATGCCTGGCAACCCGAGGGTCGCGCAGCACAGGTAGGCCGTTGCCTCGGCTTCAGCCTCCTTGATGCATTTCGGCATCGTGGGGCCGTCGGCCATCACTCCCGTCTCGTCACCCGTGGCCGTGTGGCCAAGCAGGTGATGCGCAACTTCGTGGAAAAGTGTCTTCCATGGCATCGCGGCAACAGGATTGACAGCCACCTCGCGGACACCGCGTTTGGCATATCCCTGGCAGTTGCCGTCGATCATCTCGAACGGAACTTCCCGAATATCCAGCACGACAAGCGCCTTTGCTTTGTCCCACTCCGGCGTCCATACCTCCGGCTGGAGAACTTCGCCTTCCGTCTGGTCGAGACTGAACCAGTTGCGCTTCAACAAAAAAATCATGTAAGCACCACCCGTCCCCTCTTCCTGGGTGACTTCGTCCTTGTCCTTTCGCTTGACCGTGACCGGCATGATGAGGGAAAGGGCCTTCTCGCCTTTCCTGACCTTTCGGCCAAGATTTTTCCAGCGATTGAAGCTGGCAATGGGAGCGAGCGGAAGACCACGCGCCGCCAGTTGAAATGCCGCAAGGATTGCGTTGCCCAGCGAGTAGTCGTGAAATACCGAGTACGCCTTTGACAGCGTTCCGGGTAGCGTCAGTGCCTGTTGAAGCAGGGCGTTCCAGTCAGGCTTTTCCATGACCGGCCTCCCTGACTTCCTTGATCCACCAATCCGATACACCGAGATACTTTCCGGTTACCGGGTGAACGTCGATCAAGTCGGCACTGGCTTGCCATCCGCGCGGAGCGCGGCAGGCACGAACATCGCCGCGTCCATTGAACCGGCGCCAGCGTGTCGTTCCATCTTCATAGTGATACATGGTTGCCTCCAGACGAAAAAACCGCCGAAGGCACCAAGCCCGTCGCCGGGGTCAATGCCCCGGCGGGGTTGTGAATGACGACCAGTTGCCTGAGCGTCGTTGATTGCTGATTGTTTCGAGCGGCCAGCTACCGCCTATGACACCCCTGGATTACCCGGGAGCGACAATTTTGCTTTCCACAGCGCACCTCGCGATGCGCTCTGGAAAGCCCGCCTTTCGGCGGACCTTGGTTTTATGCGATTTCCTTCAGAAGTCCCTTCTCCACGAGCGCCTTGAGTTGTGCGCTGAGTATCTGGACCAGAAGCACCGATCCCTTGCAGAGAAGCACCCGTTTTCCGTCCGCGAGTTCCGCGACGGTTTGTGGTCCCAGGTACTGATATTTCATGATGCCCTCCTGTTACGAGGGATCTCCGACCCAATGCATCCGGGCAGGGTTTCAATATCGACCGGGCTGACGTCAACATTCCTGTCCATGGCGTCACCTCCTTCACGCAACGCGACGCATGGCATGTTCAACGGATTGCAAGGAAGGAAAACCTGCCTTGCCATCACGATTGAGGATATCGAGCCAGTCCAGTGACCTCTGACCGGCAGGAATCTCACCCGCAGGAACAATGGCACTGGCCTTGATACCCCGCTCCCAGAGCCTCTGGACCAGCCGCCTGGCTGATTCCTGACCATGCCCCCTTGGATGTTGCGCCGAGGGCCGGTCCTTGTCGGCGAAGACCAGGATCTGACTCACGCCGGGTGGCGGGTAAAAGTGCTCCAGCAGATACGCATTGACCGCGCACCAGACCGGCATCTTCGTCCCTTCCATGACCGCGAGAGCCGTCTCCAGACCTTCTGCCACTGCCAGCACGGCGCCAGCCTCCACCAGTCTGATGACTCCGCCCGACAGCTTCCGCTGACTTGGATACCGCATCAGCTTCTTTGGAGACTCGACGGGGGCCTTGTAGCCGTCCGCCGTCAGGTAGGTGCGATGAATGGTAATGGCGTTGCCGCCGTGACCCTGCACCATGGCCAGCATCGCCGGAAACGTGCCGATCTCCTTTCTGTCCTCGAAATACGCGAGCGATGAGTGGAGACGGAGTGTTTCCGGTTGTCGGATCGAGATACCTCTTCGGGCCAGATACAACCTGGCCGGTTCAGCATCAGGATGAGAGAGGGCGATCGACTCGTTCCAGACCCGGTTAAGCGCCTGGCGAGCCTTTTCGTCATCTTCGCCCTTCCGGGTCTGGCGAGAAATGGTTCTCCCGCCAAACGGCCTGGCGATGATGCCGACACGCAGGTACTCGGCTACGGACTTCAGTGCTTCTTTGAAATCCATGCCGGACACCCACATCAGCGTGGCAAATCCATCGGGATGGACGCCACAGGTATTGCAGACGCCGCCTCCCGAATCATCCACGTCATTGAACACGCGGTATCCGTCCTTGCCGCCGTGCACCGGGCAGGAAACGTGATGGCCGACTCGGTCAAGTGCAGGTTGAAGCTGTGGCGCAAGGGCTGAGAGAATTCCTCCCCAGCGGCCATGTGCAGCAGCTTTGACTTCTTTTGCTTCCATGATTGCCTCCATGAACAGCCCCGGACGGGGCCTGCCGAAATGCCCGCGCGAGGCACTTGGGAAGGCCCCGTCGCGGGCCGGTGAATTACCCACCGGCATAGAGGCACCCCGACCGGGGTAACTCCCCGGTGGGGTTGGTAATGTCAGGCGCTAAAAACAGTGCCTGAGCGCGAAGCCATCAGAATGGCCCGTCATCGAATGGCTGAGCTGCCCTGGAGTTTCCTTTCGGCGCCGATCTGGACGCGTCAGAACCTTCCCTGGCCTTGCCGCTGCCATTGGGGAGCATCTTCATGCTCTCGCCGACGATTTCGGTGGTGTAGCGAGTCTCGCCATCCTTGTCCCATGAACGGGTCTGGAGACGGCCCTCGACATACACCAGCGAACCTTTCTTCAGATACTCGCCCACAATCTCGGCGAGTTTTCCGAAGAACACGACACGGTGCCATTCCGTTTTTTCGTGCTTCTCGCCATCCTTCTTCCAGCTTTCGCTGGTGGCGATATTTGCGCGCGCAATGGCATCGCTGTCATTGCTGCGTCGAACTTCGGGGTCAGCCCCCAGAAAACCAATCAATTGAACCTTGTTAAGCATGGTGAACTCCTTGTGATGAAAAGGACGGTCACACCATGCCCCTGACGGGAGCATGACGATCCCGCCGGGTTGGTTGAAATACTGGACTACTGCGGCGCTTCCATGCACTCACCGGCCATGAACGCCACCCACTGGGCTGCCTTCGCCAAAGTTCTGAAGCTTGCGTGAGGACCGCCGTCGACAAACACCGAATAGGGGTCTTCGCCAACGCGCTCCGCGACAATCTGCAACTGAGGCGCCTGATATTTCGGATGCTCCCAGAGGACCTTCCGATCTGCCACATCCATCAGCTTGAGGATCGCATGATCGAGAATGCTGACACCCCACGACTCGCCGTTTTGAAGAAGAATGGGAATCTTGAAAGTACCCGACGAGCGGCCGATTTTCCCCACCACGTCGTTTTCTTCCAGCCAGTCTTCGCCCCTCTCCACATCTCCGTAGAAGAGACGAATCGTTTTGCCACTCCTGCGGTACTGCTCCAGGATTCGGCGAACCTTGACAGGAGTGTCGAGGTTGAACCAAGTGTCCTTGAGATTTGCCTTGGCAGCTTCGTTGATAGCACGCTGAAAATCAACGTACTGACCAATGGTTCCCTTCTCATCCTCGCGAATCTGGATCGAGAGATTCAGTCGGGCCACGAGTTGCTTCAATTGATTGAAGACATGATCGAAGCCCAGGGTTGAATACTCCTTTCCAGCGGAAACAACGAACAGCTCCTGATCGTTATTGATTACAACGTCCATTGCGACCTCCAAACGAAAAACCGCCGGAGGCGCTCGTTCCCTGCCGGGAGCTTGCGCCCCACGGCGGGGTTTTGATGGCAACCGGTTTCCCGATTGCGGCCAGATGCTGTTTGTTTCAGAAGGCCAGCTACCTTCATGTCCCGTTGGCATAACCAGGGGAACAATTTTTGAACAATTTGCTTTCCGCAACACGGACCACTCCGTGCTCTGGAAAGCCCCGTGCCGAAGCACGGGGATGGGTTTAGATCAGTCGGCCGATGGCTGCCTTGCATGTGCGGTATTCCCGCATCAAGGCCTCCAGTTCGGATTCATCCAGATCACCTTCGGCGCGGACATAGATCTCGTCCAGCACGTCGGTGCTCGTTGCCTTGGCCATCTGTTCGTAGATCGCTTTCAGCCTGGCACTGGGTTTCTGGTCGGAGGGATCGGAAGCGACGGCAGACACACCATCCGCTTTCACCTCCTTTCCAGTTGCGTCAGCCACTCCAACCGGATCGCTACCCGGCTTGAATTGCCTGGCATCGCGGCTTGTCACCGGCTTGGCGTCTGCGATCACGCCTGTCTCGTCGTCAATGATCGGTGCGTAGTTGCCCTCGATCACATCGGTCAAATTCAGGTTTTGCGCCTTGCCCTGCTCCGCAGCTGCGTCCAGAGCCAGTGCAGAGGCCAGTTCGGGTGATTTGGGCAGGAATTTGCACAAGCGACGAATCGCTGTCTTCAGGCCCATGGCCGTAAAGTCGGTATCCCATACAGATTCCTTCTTGTATCGCTTGGCAGACTGATAGCCCCGCGAGTTATCGCGAATCTTCTCAACCTCCTTGCGCCCCATCGCCACGAACGTCCGACTTCCATCCTTGAACACCGCGACGGAATAGAAACCGGCGACCTCGCCACGCTCGTCGTCGGCGGCAGGAAAGCCGCCCAGCGTTGTCAGTGGCTCGTGATCGAGACTGCGTTCCATGCCCAGCTTGAGGGTGAAATTGTCATTCACCCTGACTTCGTGGGCATAGATGTCCTGAACCAGCCCGGACTGTCGAGCGAGCTTCATCAGGCCCGTGTAGCCGGGGATCAGCTGGCACTGGTTGCCAAACGGCACCAGATGCGCTTCCCCCATGAGACCGACTTCCAGCCCCATCTGCGAAGACTGGATAACCGCGGCGAATACGCTGCGGGGATCACACTCTCCAAGCTTGGGTGTCATTCGGAATGCAGTAAGTGCAATGCGCGCCATGCGGTCCGGATTGATGTGCTTTGGCAGGGCACGGGCAATTTCACCCTTGAACTGTTCCAGCATGGCCGGGAAACCTTTCGGTTGCTCAGCATCGGTGGGCGTAGTGCGATTGATGTTTTTCAAGGCTTGCAATGACATGGTATTGACCTCCAGAAAGATGGAAAAGACGGTCACACCACGCCCCTTGCGGGAACATGGCATTCCCGCCGGGTTGATTACTGCTGCTACTTCACCGTTTCAGACTAATCCTCTGAGAGAGGGCGTTCATAGCCTAGGAACGGAATTTCTGTCGGTTGCACATCGCATCTGCTGTTTCGATTTCCGAATCAACATAGCTATGCTTGACGCAGGCAAGGAGCAATCGACGACTTTCCCTGAGCGCGCGCCTGCAACGGACCACTTCGGCTTCTGCCTGTTTGAGGGCATCCACCTTTGCTTCCACTCGGGCAGCGATCAACAGAATCGGATCCCCGACCTCGTAGAGATAGGGTGCGACCTTCTCGATTGGATTGCTCGGCACTTCAGCTCTCCAGATCAAAGTTCGCCGCCCAGCGTGGCAATTCGATCGTTTCGATCTCCCCGTTTGGCTGATACGCCGGCCAGCGGTTGTTCGCACGACACCATTGCAGGAGCTGCAGCGCACCGCGAAACTTGGCGCGCCCGACGTCGATGACATCCTCGCTGGCCCGATAGACCGCTGCCGCTTGCGGAGCATCCTTTTCGACCGCGATGAAGTAGAACGGGAGCGTCCTGCCCGTGATGGCCTTGATGCCATCTTGATAAAACGCCGCCTGCAGGTCATAACCGAACGTGGCGATTGAACGAGCAAATCCCTCTGCCGAGGCATCGGTGCAGGTTTTTACATCCACGATGCCGGTAATGGTTTCATCGGCCATGACAAGCCAGTCCGGTCGGCATTTACATCCGAGCCCGGTCTCCGGATCACTCCAGAAGCCGGACATTTCAGCCATCCCATTCGCCAGCAAACGCGAAGCGCCGGTGTGACGAGAGATGCTTGCCTGAATGGACCGGATGGCCATCATCAGGGTGGGTGTCAGGATTTGCTTGCCGTCATACAACCTGGCAATTGCATCCTCCCGAAAAACAAATCTGGACTCGACGTCGGCCACCTTGATGGCGTCCTTGATCTCTTCCTTCTTCATCTTCCCGACCTTGATACCCAGTTCCGCAGCCGCCGCCTTGTAATCATCGAGCGACTGCAACGAACCTTCAAGTTGCGACTCATCGAATACCGCATAGTCAGAAGCGAATGCAGCTGGCTCCAGAACCGCGGAATGGGCGGCCGTGCCAAATGCCATTGCTGGGGTCGGCTCAGGCGGATGGGTGACGTATTCCTGAAAATGTGCCGGAGACCGCATGATCCGCACAAGGCTTGAATGCCCAACTGCATCCTTGTTGCGGTGATACTCCTCGGCAGCCATCGACAAAAGACCTACTTGAGTTTCTATAAGCATTTCTACCTCCAGAACCAAGATTCCCGCTGGAGGCGATTATTCCCTGCCGGGAACGCGCGTCCCTGGCGGGGTTAGAAATGACAGGCAGTTGCCTGACTGTCGTTATTGCTGTTTGTTTCGGGCGGCCAGCTACCGCCTCTTGATGCTCCTGGTTACCCAGAAGCGACAATCTGGCTTTCCGCAGCACATCGCAGCACACCGCGCGATGCGCTCTGGAAAGCCCGCACCAAAGCACGGGATAGGTGGATCACGCATCACGCAAACCAGAATATCCGGTTTGCGTGATGCCTGACGATCAAAGGGTGAGACGCATCTTGACGACAGGTGCCAGTCGTCATCGCAGTCCCAACGCACGAACGATGGGACGGCTGATGATGAAACCGGAAACGGCACACATCGCGAGTATCAGAAATATCATGGCTAGGCTCCTTGTCGGGTTGATGAATGAACCCCACACGAGTTGCCAGGCTTGATGCGCGCCCGTAACAACCCCGCAGGCCTAAGGACTCTCTTTCGAAAATCTTTAGGCCTGCGGGATTCCCACAGGCGAGGTTGGTGCTGGTTTAGCGCAGACCCAGCGCCCGAATGATCGGACGACTGATGACAAAACCGCCAATGCAGCACGCGATAAGAACGAGTTCCATGATGTCTCCTTGAAAAAAATGCGGAGACACCAGGCCCCAGGCGGGGAAAGTATCCCCGCGTGGGTTTGAATCGTTTCAGAGAGTCGAGTTAGAGCACCACTTCAAACCGGGCTTCGGTTTCGGTGGGAGCAACAACTTGCGACTTTTTTACGGCCTTCTTTCTTTTGGCCGGCTTTTTCGGTTGCACGACTTCCAGCTTCGGCATCGGAATACCTCGCCGGATAAAGGCAGGTACGTCGTACTTCGACCAGTCCTCTTCGCCATCGTCATGACTGACGAGCGAGGATGCCGACACGGATCGGTGCCATTCGGGGATCTTTTGCGCGCCGGGCCAGTGTTCAGGCGTGGCCACCGGCGGTGAAAATGCCAGGTGTCCGAACCTGCCAACAGCAAGCACGAAAAGATGGACTGTCCCAATAAGCGATGCAACCAGAAGAACTTTTTCCATGATGCCTCCAAGTTAAGAATCCTGGAGACACCTATTCCCATTGCGGGATGGGCATCCCGCAGGGGTTACAGAGTACCGCCACGCACTGGCATGAACGGCACGTAAATGCTGATTGTTTCCAGCGGCCAGCTACCGCTTCATCGATGGCACTAGGCACAACGAATGTGGAGCCATTTTCACTGAGACATTCCTGATTTGCAACCGCCAGACGGTGCACTTTTGTGCGCTTTTCGCATTCGATTCCGGCGCCTGGTTTTGTAGCATGAGCCTATCTCACCAGGAGTTCATAGATGGCAACCAGGCCGCCCGCGTTCATTCCATCTGCGTCACACGACATCAGTCGGCCCTACTTCACGCAGAAGGTAAGACTTCATTCTCTTCATGCCCAGCAGGTGTTTGATCGCGGTTTCGAGCTTTGCGCAAATGCCATTTTTTCTCTGTCAGTCGTGTTGCGTGTCATCGGCACTGACGAGCAGGCGCGCGAGGTAGAGACGATTGTTGATGACCGCCTGGACAAAATGTTCGAAGACATGCGTTCCGAGGTGGCTCGACTTGAAAAGCTGGCCGATGCAAACGGTATCGAGTTTGCCGGCGTCACCTACTCGAACCCGAAGGAGCTTGAGGCCAGGATCACCTCTCCTCGCGCAGTCCGCTACATCGGACTCATCCGCGAGTTTGATGGACTGGTTGGAAAATTCGACACCCTTTGGTTATCGGGTTCGATCCCGGACGGAAACTATTCCAGCAGCCTGTATGAATGGAAGCGCCGCCTCTTGCGCATTGCCGGGGGCTTTCGCGGTCTGGCCAGTCGAGCGAGCATCGCCGCCCGAAAGAACGCTACCCGTGTGGCCGAGACTGATTCAGCATCCCCGGCCATTGTCGTAACCCCAACGGAAACGGAATCGCCTGCATCCGTTCTCACTGTATAGGTGGCCCTGAATCCGCACCAGGAACGTGCGGTTTCCACCGTCGGCCACTGCACTGTCCTTGCGTGCCCGGGCTCCGGTAAAACGCGCGTGCTTTCCGAGCGAGCCATTCGGTTGCTCGCATCGCATGACAAGGGACGCTTGTGCGCCGTCACCTTCACTCGAGACGCGGCCGCGGAACTCAAGGCACGGATCCTTCCCTCCTGTGGGGCCAATGTTGCGCGGCGTCTCGCGGTGGGAACTTTTCACTCCATCGCACTTTCGCAACTCAAGCGATTGCCACGTAGCCAGAAGCCCAGGCGCTTGCTGTCAGACGGAGAAAGGATGGCGGTACTGCGTCGCTGCATCGCCCAGCATCCGATCGACACCACGTTCGAGGATGTCGTCAAAAACATCGATAGTGCAAAGGCGAGGATCAGAACGCCAGTCTTTGCGGACCCAGGCATCGAGGCGATCTATATCGCCTACCAGGACACCCTCGCATCCGAGGGTGCGATGGACTTCGCGGACATCGTGCTGTTGGCAGTCCAGAAAATCAGCTCCGGCGAGTTGCTGCCACTGCCCGTCCGCTGGCTGCTGGTCGACGAAGCTCAGGATATGGATGAAGTGCAGGTGGCCTGGGTGAAAGCTCACGGCCTCGCCGGCATCGAGGTCACCTTGGTAGGGGATGATGATCAAAGTCTGTACGCCTTCCGGCATGCCATGGGGTATGCAGGTCTGATCGAGGTCACCGAGACCCTGGCATCGACTGAGACAACCCTTCCGCTGAATTACCGCTGCGCACCCAACATCCTGGAACATGCCGCAAAGCTGATCGCACACAACAAGGAGCGAGCGCCGAAGCGCATTGAGGCTTTCAGAACGTCCACCGGCGATATCCAGATAGTCAGAGCATCTGACCGTTGGGATGAGGCCGATATTGTGGCGGACCGGATCAGGATGTTCGGCATCGACTCCGAATGGGGGATTCTCGGGCGAACCAATGGCCAGCTCGATCCAATCGAGATTTGCCTCAGCGGATCGGGTATCCCGTACAAACGTACCGGGGGCAAGAGGATATGGGACCGAAAACTCGGAAGCGCCTTTCTGGGTATCCAGCGTAGCGTGCTCGATGGTGGCTGGACAGGCGCCGCGAACGCTCTGGCCTTTGCCGGGGTGGCCCCCGCCTACTTGAATTCACGCGAAGTTCAAGGCGAAGGTGATTGCATGCAGTACCTCACCAGAATCATCGAATTGCGTGGCCCCGAAGGCGATCACCACCAGCGAGTAGCAGGATTGCTGGCCGGTTTCTCGTCATGGACCGAGCAAGCAAGAAAAGGCCGGGTTGAACTGGTGGTGCATGGAGTATCAGCCTGGCTTCTACCTCACTGCAAGAACGATCAGCACATTGCCATGCTGAATCGACTGGAGTCATCCGTTGCCAAACTGTCCGGCTCACTGGGGCAGCGCTTGCGTTTCCTCACGACAGCCGACAACAAGCAAAAGTCAGCTGGAATTCATCTGATGACCCTCCATTCTTCCAAGGGGCTTGAGTTCGACAACGTGTGGATTATGGGCACCGAGGATGGAAATCTTCCGCATACCGATTCGTCTGAAGAGGAAGAGCGCAGGTTGATGTATGTCGGCATGACACGTGCGAAAAATCGCCTGATTCTAAGCAGTGCTATGGATGAGGGCTTTGAGTCACGGTTTCTGGAGGAAGCAGGCCTAATTTGAAATGCGCCCGGTCTGTGCGCTTTTTACCCTCAAAAAAGTAGTGGCGTCGGTTTAGATTTGCTTGATGGTTTGGGCGCTTTCTAAATACTGGCGCCGCGACTGAAATATTGGGACAAATCTGATGCGATTCTGGAGAAAGTGATTCCCATGAGCCACGCGCTCCCCTTCCTCACGAATTCAAAAGTTCGTGAAATCGTCCGCCCGCTAAAACAGCCGACCTTGATCGTGCGCTGGTTAGCAATTCGCGGCTTCGTGACAAAGGTGAAGGCCGTTCGGACTGCAATCGTTCAGCGTAGATCCCGACCACAACGAGCTGCCTACCTGGCTGGCGGATCAGTTGAAATTGTTTGCGCGATGAGGACGTACCTGATACTGGACAGGACGATGGGTAGCTGACATGTTCCTCACTGACGAAGAACTGCGAGAACTCACTGGCTACGCCCAGCGCGCCAAGCAGGTTGCGCAGCTACGCCGGCAAGGTATAGCATTCTGGCTCAACGCTGCCGGCCGGCCCATCGTTTCCCGGGCGACATTCGAAGGAAGCAAGGCCGAGGTACCACCACCGAAAACATGGGAGCCATCATGGGGCGTCACCCAACGGTAAACAAGAACCTTCTCCCGCGTATGCGGGCAAGAAAGCGGCATGGCGGAAAAATTTACTACTACTACGACGCTGGGGGTCGGCCCCGCAAAGAGATTCCGCTGGGAAGCGACTACATCGCCGCTGTGCAGAAGTGGGCCAAGCTCAACGTATCACCTTCCCCGATCCTACCCACGGTCGGCTACGCCATCACTCGATACCTGACCAGCCCAGGGTACGCCGAGCTTTCCACGGGGACACAGGACGACTATGGTTTCGCGCTGGATAAGCTGACCGAGAATTTCGGCACAGCTCCGCTTGACCAGGTGAAACCGGCACACCTGACGCTCTACCTGGAGAAGCGCAGCAAGGACTGCGACGAGTGGAAGGGATCGAAGCATCGGGCACAGCGCGAAGTCTCGATCCTCGGCATGGTGTTTCGCTACGCTCGAAGCATCGGGCTGACCAAGAACGATCCAAAGGAATCGATCACCCTCAAGAAGCTGCCGGGCCGAAAGAAGATCTACATCACGGACGACATGCTGGATGCCGTCTATGCCGCTGGATCGATCGCTCTCAAGGATGCTATGGATCTGGCCTACCTGATAGGTCAGCGCCCCGCCGACGTGCTCTCAATGAGCGCCATGAACATCAAGGACGACATTCTGGAATATCGCCAAGGGAAGACCGATACCCCGCAGCGCATCGTGATCGCCGGACCTCTCGCCGACCTGATCAAGCGAATCGATGAGCGCAAGGCCGCGAACAAAGTGCATTCGCTATTCCTGCTGGTCGATGAGCGCGGGAAAAAGATGACCAAGGCCATGCTGCGAGGGCGGTTCGAAGCAGCACGGACAACGGCGGGCATTAATGGCAAGGACTTCCAATTCCGCGACCTGCGGAGAAAGTCAGGAAGCGACTTGCGCGATCAGAAAGGGCTCGACGCTGCTCAGGATCTTCTAGGCCATCAGGTGCAGGCTCAGACCGAGCATTACACGGCAGCCAGGGGGAAAATTATTTCCGCAATCCCAATCCGTGGCCCGAAA